>Ga0172368_10006168_pt1 | contig 13040 bp, 8 predicted proteins | sample Lak11m_FD_114540 | JGI IMG/M metagenome (GOLD analysis project Ga0172368, IMG submission 114540) | Freshwater microbial communities from Kabuno Bay, South-Kivu, Congo - kab_022012_11m | ecosystem: Environmental > Aquatic > Freshwater > Lake | place: Democratic Republic of the Congo: South-Kivu...
CCTTGCCAGAGGAGGAACCCGCGATCCTCTTGATATGTATATAGCATTCAGAGGTAAGGAACCGGGTATTGACGCCCTGCTTGTTAACAGAGGTTTGAAATAATTAGAATTTTCAATGAAGATCAGGTTAATAATTCTGCTTATTTTCTTCGCATCCAGCGTGGGTGCGAAGACATCCGACCCGGTAGCCATAAAAGGAGTACTTGACCTCAGGGAAATAAGCAATCCTGAACATTTCATTGTAAAACTTAACGGAGAATGGGAGTTTTACTGGAAGAAAATGCTCCATCCTCACGATTTTAACGGAGTAAATATAATTCCTGACTATTATGGAAAAGTTCCATCTTACTGGAGTGATTATCCTCAGGAGTCAGTTAAAACTGAGAAAACCGGTTATGCCACATACAGACTAACAGTATTGCTCCCTGCTGATCTTAAAACTGCATTGGGTATCGATTTACCTGTATTTGATTCGTCCTACGATATCTATCTGAATGGCAAGTATCTGGGAGGAAGCGGAACTACCGGAAAATCTCCGGATGAGTCTGCCCCTGAGTACAAACGGAACTTCTTCAGGATCATCCCTGAATCAGACGTTCTTACAATAATAATCAATATCTCAAATTATGATCATCGCCGGGGTGGATTCTGGCAACCCGTAAAGCTGGGGACCTTTGCGAATGTGCAAAAACAGTTGGCCAACAGCTGGGCTGGCGACTGGGCTGTAATAAGTCTTCTACTGGCATTTTCTATCTTCTTCTTATTCTTTTTCATTATAAATCCCAAAGAACAAATAATGGGATTTTTCAGTATGGCAACCTTCGGTCTTGCAATCAGACCGCTTTTTACTTCACATTACCTTATTGAGAACCTTTTTGAGATTCGATGGGACTGGATTGTCAGAATTGAATACCTGGGACTCTTCATGATAATGATAGGTTGGATTTGGGTTGTATATTATATCTATCCTAAAAAAGCTTTCAGGTTTTTTGCATGGGCAGTAACAATTATATTTACTACTACAACTCTGGGAACTCTGGTACTCCCGGTAAGAATCTTCAGCAACGCAACCCTTGTATTCTATCCGGCGATGTTGATTCTCATGTCCTATGCATTAATTATGAGCTTTTTAGGTTTGTTCAGGAAGACATTACTTGATACAGTATATTTTCTTGCCTTTATGCTTCTAATTGCGGGAGGCGTGCACGATATCAGAGTATCACTTGGACTCATATCTTCAACTTCAAGTTACTACCTGACATATTTTGTTGTGTTGTTTGTGTTCATTCAGGCAGCCCTTTTACTCTATAAGTGGATAATGGCTTTTTGGGAGAAGGAAAAATTGCAGAATGAGCTTGAATTCATAAATAAGAATCTCGAACTAATAATTGACGAAAGAACCCAGGATCTAAAAAAGAGGAATGAGGAGATTGAGAAGCAGAATGTTATGATAGCTACACAGAACAGACAACTATCAGAAACCATTCAGCTGAAAAACAGGATCTTCTCTGTAATTTCCCATGATCTCAGGAGTCCGGTTGTTAACATCCTCTATATGCTTAACCTTCTTAAAGAGAAGGAATATAAAGAAAAATACGACACTTTTGCGAACTCGAGTATTCAGTATGCCCAGCAGGTAATCAGTCTTCTGGAGAATATGCTTGTATGGGGTAGAGGGCAGGAAGAGAAAATTAAATATGCACCGGAGAAGCTAAACCTTGCAGACATTATTCTCACAAACCTCAGCATATTCAAGGAAACCGCTGATAAGAAGGAAATCTCTGTGAATTTTACCCAGGTTGGCAACACAACGGCAATCTTCGATAAAGACCTGCTTGACATAGTAATTAGAAATCTCCTCTCAAATGCTGTAAAATATACGCATCGGGGAGGAAGAATAAGCATTCTACTTAAAGACAAAACTCAGGAAAGCGGAGGTATCTTGCTTAAGATCTGCGATAACGGGATTGGGATAAGTGAAGAAAAACAGAAGAGTCTTTTTAGCTCGCATGAAATTAACAGCACACCGGGTACAGAGAATGAAAAAGGTACAGGCTTAGGATTAAAACTTTGCATAGAATTGATAAGGATAAATAAAGGTACAATTAGTGTCGAGAGCAAAGAAGGGGAAGGTACCTGTTTCTTAATAGTTCTTCCGGTATAATATCCTCAGTCGAATGTAAGATTCGTTAGTTCACCCCTATTGAGAACTCTGATGCTCTTTCCTTTAGCTTCAATTAATTCTTCTTCTTCAAGCTCTCCCAATGCTCTTGCTACCGAAGGCCTCGTAACAGCAAAAAAATCCGCCAGCTCATTCTGTGTTACATCGAGGTAGATAACGTTTTTATCATTGCCTGCTTTTTGAAGAATATACTGAGCAAGCTTACCCTTAATTGTCTTGAAATTCAGAAACTTTATTTTCTCTGACAGGAACTGGGACCGGTTGGAGATCATATTAAGAAAATTAACTAGTATCCTGTCATTATTCATAAGAAGTTTGAGGAAATCAGACTTATCTATAACCAGAATTTCACTGTCTGTATTGCATATAACATTCACAGGGTATCTATTATTATTGCCAAACATAAAGGCAGATGCAAGAGCTCCTGGTGCTGGAATATCTTCGATTTTTATCACCCTGCCGGCATAGTCGACCATCTCACCTTTAACAATACCACGTACTACTATCATCAGAGAAATAACAGGATCGCCGCTCTGTGATACAAGTGTTCCTGCCCTGAATTTCCGTATATTGTGTGATACTTCACCAAAAAGAAGCTCAATTTCGCTGATATCTAATCCTTTGAACAGAGGAGATGATGTTAAAACAGAATAGTCCATCGTTTTTTATATAAAAATAACAAATTGTAACATATGTTACAATTTAACTTCTGAAGTATCTGCAAATTTGCATCAGATAATAATTAAAAACTTAAATATGAAAAGAGATATCCTTAAGATAGATGAAGATTTGTGTAACGGTTGCGGAGTGTGTGTGCCTAATTGCCATGAGGGGGCGTTACAGGTAATAGACGGAAAAGTAAGGCTTGTAAGCGAACTTATGTGCGATGGGCTTGGAGCCTGTATCGGACATTGTCCGGAAGGAGCTATAACAATAGAAACCCGTGAGGCTGAACCGTATAATGAAACACGTGTCATGGAACAAATGAAAGACAAGGGTAAGAACACAGTAATTGCTCACCTTAAACATATGAAAGATCATGGAGAGACAGGGTACCTTCAGGAAGGTGTTGCATACCTTAAAGAACACCGGGCTGAATTAAACTTCAATCTCGATGAAGTAATCAGTGAAGTACATAATCATGGGAAAGCCTCTGCTCCTCAACCGTCTCATATACAAAGTCATGCGCATGGTCATTCACACGGTCATGATGGAGGCGGATGTCCCGGATCAAAAGCCATGGTAATTGAAAAGCCCGGTGCAGCTGCTTCAAGTTATACTTCCGGTGATCAGCCATCAGAATTAAGACAGTGGCCGGTTCAGATGCACCTTATAAATCCAAATGCATCATATTTCCAGGGCTCTGATCTGCTTGTTGCAGCAGATTGTGTGGCTTACTCAATGGGCGGATTTCACAGCAAGCAGCTTAAAGGAAAGTCGCTGGCTATTGCCTGTCCAAAACTTGATCATGGCTCAGAAATTTATATCCAGAAACTGACTGCCCTAGTCGATACAGCAAAAGTAAATACAATAACAGTAATGATGATGGAAGTGCCATGCTGCGGAGGTCTTCTGCAAATGGTCAAATCTGCTCTGTCGCAGGCATCAAGAAAAGTGCCGGTCAAGATGATGATTGTTGGTATAGCCGGAGAAGTGCTTAAGGAAGAATGGGTGTAGAGTAATGGGGTAACCGGGTTTTACAGTTACCTGACTGTAAAACCAAGTTCCCTGAGTATCCTGTGTATATTCTTACTTCCGTTTTTCAGATTGACTGTGTAAGCATGGAATTCTCTCCTCAATGGATAATCTCCACGCAGGCTCTCAAAATCAGATGGATTAAACCTGAAATGCATATCATCATCTTCAATGCTGTAGGTATGTGCAACAGCCTGATGTACAATTTTTTCATCTGATTTACCTTTGCAGTCGATGAAAATATCCGGAATTTCAGGTGCCGGAATATTTTTAGGGTACCACTCTTTGAGAGGCAGATCAAAAAACCTGCTCAATGAATTTACAACCATGGCAGTTCCTTTTGCTTTACCGTCAACAGAGTAACCTGCAATATGCGGCGTGGCTATGAAGGCTTTGGGTATAAGGCTGAAATCTATATCCGGCTCATTTTCCCATACATCAAGAATTGCACCACGCAGCTTACCTGTCTCAAGATTCTTTTTGAGAGCGCCTGTATCCACAACTTCTCCCCTTGAGGAATTAATGAACCAGACCTTCTTCCTGATCCTTTTAAAACATTTTTCATCAAAAAGGTGATATGTTTTATCTTCACCTACATGATGCAAAGGCACATGTAAAGTTATGATATCAGCCTCCCGAAGAACATCTTCGAGCGTGACAAAATTACTATCACCTTCTTCTCTTGCTCTTGGAGGGTCATTAAGCAATACTCTCATTCCCAACAACCTGGCAGCCTTTTCCACTTTTGCCCCTACATTACCTGCTCCCACAATACCAATGGTTTTATCCTTCAGTTTAAATTTATGATCGCGGGCAAGTTTGAGAAGTGCGGCAGTAATATATTGCTGAACTGATGATGAATTACATCCGGGTGCGTTCGTCCAGTCTATGTTATTTTTTTCACAGTACTGTGAGTCTATATGATCGAATCCAATAGTGGCAGTACCTATAAATTTAACATTGGTGCCATTAAGCAGTTTCTCTGTACATTTGGTCCGGGTGCGTATTAAAAGAGCCTCTGCATTTATAATAAGTGTGTTACTGATCATTCTGCCAGGCAGATATTTTACCTCAGCGACTGGTTCCAGAGCTCCCTTAAGAAAAGGCATTTTATCATCAGCTACAATTCTGACCATAATTTATATATTTGAAGCAAGATAATCATTTTATAAATGAATGATTGAGTATCGGAAATTAATAATAACATCGAACCAAATGAGCATGAGATTGCTCACTATCACCAGCTAGGGATCCAATGAAAAATTGACTTTTTTGCTTTGTTAATCTTTGCCGATCATCATTAAATATTTTAATGTTTTCATCCACCTGAGAGTATATTATCCCCTATTTTCCTAAATTGCATACAATTTTGATTACAAAATGTAAACTGATTTTCAGACGTAAGCTTATTTTTAACCTTTTTATTTTTGAACTAACCAAAAATGAAAGATTCGATAATTGTCGGTTTGCTCCAGAATACAGCAATCCTTTTGGCTTTATGTTATGTTTATGAATTCTGGTGGAACAGAAACAATGTACCAAAAAACATTCTGAATAAGATACTTACAGGTATAATAATTGGTCTGATCGGCATAATTGTGATGCTTACACCATGGATATTAGTTCCCGGACTAGTATTTGATACACGCTCAGTAGTTTTATCAGTAGCAGGGCTTTTCTTCGGAAAGCTGCCGATAGCTGTTGCCATGCTTTTAACTGGTCTGGTCCGTTTATCAAAGGGCGGAGATGGTGTATGGATGGGCGTTGCAGTTATAATAACCTCAGGCTCAATAGGTATGCTCTGGCACAAATTCCGGCCCTTGAAACATAGTAAAAACTATTTAGCAGAATTGGTGGCTATGGGATTTGTGGTTCATATTGTCATGTTGGCATGTGCTTTATTATTGCCTGTCGCCACCAGATTTGAAACACTTAAGACAATTACTGTTCCAACACTTATTATTTATCCTATTGCAACATTACTTCTGGGAACCCTGATGTTCAGACAGTTTCAGAACTGGCAAAACAGAAGAGCTGCTGATAAACTGCTGGAATCAGAAAGAAGGTTTTCTGAATTGCTAAAAAATACATTTCTCTATTCTGCCATAGTAGATATGGAAGGAAAAATAGTCTTCTGCAACAGATCCCTTCTGGAGGTATCAGAGTATACGTTTGAGGAACTAACAGAAAAAAACCTGTTTGATATTTTTGTACCTCTTGAATCACAGGAACAACTTGGACTCTTATTCTCTAAAGCACTTTCAGGTGATGAAAGCGCATTGAATTTTGAAGCTGATTTTTTAACAAAAAGCGGCAAAATACTTCTGGTATCTTTTAATTGCACCTTGCTGAAAGATGAAGATGGAAAAATATCAGGGGTTGCAGGGATCGGTGAAAACATTACAAAAAGACGACAAACCGAAGCCGAACTTCTGAAGTCAAAAATTAAAGCTGAAGAGAGCGATAAACTTAAGTCTATCTTTCTTGCAAATATGAGCCATGAGATCCGAACTCCAATGAATTCGATAATGGGATTTTCCGGACTGCTGGGAGAAGAAGATCTGACGGAAGAATCGAGAAATCAGTATATTGACATAATTAAAAGTTCAAGCAACCGTCTTCTTCAGCTTATTAATGATATTATTGATCTATCGAAACTTGAAGCGAAACAACTTGCTGTTAATTTGTCGGAATGCAACCTCTCAGTATTACTCCTGAACAGTGTAGAGTCATTCAGGAAAAGTGAATTACTATTGAAAAAACCGGAAATTAAACTTCGGCTTAACCTGCCTGAAGAGATAGATAAGGTCAGATTTCTTTCAGATGGGGTAAGAGTACAACAGGTACTCGATAACCTTTTAACCAATGCAATAAAATACACTAAAAAAGGCAGAATCGATGTCGGATGTGAAATTGATGGCAGTAAAGAAAATGAATTAATTAAGATCTATGTTAAAGACACCGGTATCGGAATTTCACCCGAAATGCAGGAAATAGTGTTTGAAAGATTCAGGCAGGTTGAAGAAGGCCGATACCATGAGGGAGCAGGACTTGGACTAAGCATTTCAAAAGGAATTGTTGAATTGCTGGGAGGTAAAATTTGGTTTACATCAGAGATCAATAAGGGATCAACCTTTTATTTTGCAATACCTTATATCATTTCAAATAAAAACACTGAAACAGTTCCAAAATCCTGTATTTACCTGCCTGATATAAAAGGTAAAAAAGTCCTTATTGCAGAAGATGACTACAACTCTTTTCGGTTCCTTGAGCTTTTTCTGAGTAAACAAGATGCAGTGCTATCACATGCAGAAAACGGTAAAATTCTGTTATCTATGATAGAAGCCAGTCTGCCTGACCTTATTTTGCTGGATATAAATATGCCAGTTATGAATGGTTTTGAGGTTCTTGGAGAAATGAAAAGAAGAGGTCTGAATACGAAAGTTATTGCACAAACTGCATATGCCATGCCTGATGAGAAGGAGAGATGCCTCTCTTCCGGATGTAATGGATACATCTCCAAACCAATAAAAAAAGAAGAGCTGTTCAGGGTTATTAATGATGTCCTGTCTGCCTGATTATTAAATATTTCCCATCTTCATGCTACGATTTTCCATGATCTCGATTTCAATTTTTCTTATCGGATCAATAAACCTTTATGCTCAGCCTGAGATAAAGGCTTTTTTAACATCAACTCCACCAGTTATTGATGGATTGCTAAATGAGGATATCTGGAAGGATGCCGCTGTGATTAATGAGTTGTTCCAGCGGGAACCAAATCCGGGAAAACCTGTATCAGAGAAGACTGAATTTTATTTCATGTACGACAAGAATAATATCTATATCGCGATCAGGTGTTTTGATAATCCAGAAGGTATTACTGCAAAGGAGCTTGCCAGAGATGTAAGTCTCGGCGATGATGACAGAGTACAAATAATTCTCGACACATACCTCGATGGCCGCAGCGGCTACTGGTTTCAGATTGGGCCGAGGGGAAGCATAGGTGATGCACTTATAAATGAAAACGGAAAAGATTTTAATAAATCCTGGGATGGTATGTGGGATGGTAAAGCAAAAATTACTTCAGAAGGATGGGACGGAGAATTGATTATCCCCTTTAAAACACTAGGATTCAAAAAAGGAAACAGTACCTGGGGTCTTAAACTTATCAGATATATAAAAAGAAAGTCTGAAGCTTCATACTGGCCTGAAACATCACTGAATGCAAATAAATTCCAGGTATCTGATGCCGGCAGAATCACAGGCATAACAGGTATTACCCAGGGAATAGGATTGGATATTACACCATATCTGACAAGCGGAGTAAGTAAGAAGCAGAATAGCAAACAAGTAGGAGTCTTAGATGGAGGACTTGATGCTTTTTACCATATTACGCCTTCCCTGAAAGCTGCTTTGACAATAAATACCGATTTCGCTCAGACTGAGGTAGATGAAAAGCAGATTAACCTTACAAGATTCAGCTTATTCTTTCCTGAGAAACGGGATTTCTTCCTGGATGGAGCAAACTATTTTACCTTTGGAATTAACGGAGACAGAGAAAACACTCAGAGTACGCAGATGATTCCCTTTTTCTCAAGAAGAATAGGACTTGATGCCGGAGGAGATCCGGTGCCGGTTAATTATGGAGGCAAATTCACTGGAAAAGTAAGAAACTGGAACCTGGGAGCTCTTCATATAAAAGACGATAATCAGTGGGATAATCCTGGTTATTCAGTAGGAAGGATATCAAGAAATATAGGAAAACAGTCATCAATAGGACTGATTGGCACTAATGGAAATGCATTCTCCGACCTAAAGAACACACTTGTCGGGGCAGATTTACGCCTGGCGAGTTCCCTCCTGAAGGGAAACAAAAATATAATATATAATGTGTATGGGTTGAAGTCATTCACTCATGGACTGACTGGGAATGACATATCATTCGGAACCGAAATAAACTACCCTAACGATCTGCTGAATTTCAGGCTGGGATATCTGCAGATAGGAGAAGATTTTACTCCCGGACTTGGCTTCATACCCCGTAAGAATATCCGTGATTTTTACGGAGGTATCGGTGTTGGACCACGACCAAAAAATTCGCCGGTTATGCAGATCAAATCAGGTGTAAAGTATGTTTTCATATCCGATCTTAAAAACGGAGGTCTGCTTACGTCGCAAATGGATTTCAATCTGTCGGATATTATTTTCCTGAGTGGAGACATAATCTCATTATCAGCACAATACCAACATGAATTACTTACTTCTGACTTTCATATTTTCGGTAATTTTGTGATACCTGCTGAAAAATATTCTTTCTGGAGAAAAAGTGTTACACTAACCTCAGCAAAAAGAAGGAACTTATGGGCAGCAACCAAAGTTGGAACTGGTTCATTCTATTCAGGGAAAAGAACAGATTGGATGATTCAGGCTGGTTACAAAGTACTTGTTCCTGTTTATATTGGAATGGAATCTGATCGTAAATGGGTTGAACTTCCTGATGGAAGCTTCGTGACACAGATCTACAGGCTGAACCTGAATTTTCTTTTCAGTCCTAACTTATCATGGTATAATTTTGCACAGTACGAGAACCAGACTGAAACAATAGGTTGGCAATCAAGGCTTCAATGGATAATTAAACCGGGGAAAGAGATCTTCCTGACGTTCAACTCGCCGTTGATTGATCCTCTGGAACGATTCAAAGCAGAGGCATATGAGGCCAGGATAAAGGCCAAATACACAATCCGCTTTTAATAAATTGAATTCTGAAAAAAATCCATTAACCGCAGAGAGCCGTTGAGAAAAATGTAGAGAGCCGCAGAGAATATTTTGTCATAAACTCAGCGAATCTCAGCGTAAACTCTGCGTACCTCTGCGTTAAAACAGATTCAGGGTTCAGAGACTATTCCGTCAGTTTATTCCACAATCTTCATTTCATTCAACAAATATCCGGCACCGGCGAATTTGTCGATTATGAACAGGGCATATCTTATATCCAGACTGATGTTACGGCTCTGATCGGGGTTGAAGGCCATATCGCTCGCAACGCCTTCCCACGCCCTGTCGAAGTTAACTCCAATAAGCTGACCTTCAGCGTTCAGCACCGGGCTACCTGAGTTTCCACCGGTAGTATGATTATTTGCAATAAAGCATACCGGAACTTCACCATTCTGGGTGTAGCGTCCAAAATCCTTCTTTGCATAAAGTTCTTTCAGCTTATCAGGAACATCATAGTCGAATATTTCAGGATTATCTTTCTCGATAATACCACTAAGTGTTGTGTAATGAGTGTAGTAAACAGCATCTTTTGATTTATAACCACTCACCTTTCCATATGTTACCCTTAGAGTAAAATTTGCGTCAGGATAAAAAACTCTTTCCTTATCAAATTCCATCTGAGCAGTCATATAAAGCTTATTAAGGCTCTGAATTTCAGAATTAAGCCGGGCCAGTTCGCCTCTGACGTTCTTTGACATATAATCATTTACGCCCATAGCCAATATATAGAACTGATCCTTTTTCACAATATTTACAGATGATTTATTGAATGTTTTAATAAATGAATTGAATTTTCCCTCATCAGCAAAAACTGACTTTGAATAAAGTTTATTTGCAGCTGCCTGAAAATCGCCTTTATTGTTATTTCTGAGTTTTAAGTATTCAGGTATAAGCCATTTCTGGTCAATGTTTTCTCCATACATCCTCATGACTGCAACAAATATTTCTTTGTCAGTATTTATGTTGTAATCCTTGAAGAAGTCTTTAGAAGAATTCAGAAGGTTGTCTTTTGTTGCATTAATGATTTCTTCGGACGAGTTATTCTCGATGACATCAGATAATACTTTTATCCTCCTTGCCATTCCAAGAACTTCAGCCCCGTTAAAAACCTCATTTGTATAATTGTTAACAAGAGTATATTCCTTCAATTTGTTATAAAGACCTTCATAGGAAGAGAGTATTTTACCATATTTAAGATTTCTGGCAGCATCTTCTTCAGCCCATTTGGAAAATCTTTTCTCGTAATCTTTCTTTGTCGCAATAGTATTCATTTTTTCAAGTCCCATAATTTCCCCCTGCCATTTCTTCCATGAATTGGCAATACCAGATTTTTTAGCAGAATATTGAATCCTGATTAGAGGATCCGTATTCATGGCTGCTTCCATAATCTCGATCTTTTTGGTTCTGATTTCTATTATTTTGGGGTTAATATAGTTTTTCACCATATCGATATGATACGAAGGCACATATTGAGATGTTGAACCAGGATATCCGAAGACCATAGTAAAATCTCCTTCTTTAACACCCCTGACAGAGATAGGGAAAAAATAGGCAGGCTTATATGGCACATTATCACTGGAATAATCTGCAGGCTTATTGTCCTTGTCGGCATAAATTCTGAAGATTGAAAAATCTCCGGTATGACGTGGCCATATCCAGTTATCTGTTTCTCCTCCAAATTTACCTATTGCAGAGGGAGGAGCACCAACAAGCCGGATATCTCTGAATGTCTCATTTACAAACAAGAAATACTGGTTACCCATATAAAATGGTCTTATACTGGCCCTGTAACCGGTTCCTTCCACCGCTTTCTTCTGGATCTCTGAAATATTTTTGTCTATAAGGCTTTCGCGCTCGGGTTGGCCCATTGCATCAGTTACTCCTTGTAATACTTCTGATGTTACATCCTCCATTCTCTTCAGAATAGTAACAGTTAATCCGGGGTTGGTAAGTTCTTCCTTCCTCGACATTGCCCAAAAGCCATACCTGAGATAATCATTTTCCAGACTAGAGTGTTTCTGGATCTGACCATAACCACAATGATGATTAGTAATAAGTAGCCCTTCCCCGGAAATTATTTCTCCGGTACAGCCACCGCCGAAAATCAGCACAGCATCTTTCATGCAAGCTTTGTTCACACTATAGATATCCTCTGCAGATAGCTTAAAACCCTTTTCCTGCATAAGTTTAATATTGTACTTTTCGATAAGGACAGGTATCCACATTCCCTCGTCTGCTCTGAGAGCGGCATTAAAAAATACACTAATAAATAACAAACCAACCACTAGTTTTCTTCTCATATTTTCAGCTTTTATATCAGTTTACATTTTTTTAAGTACTGTAAGAGAGACATTGAGATAATACAATTACCTCTGTGTAACTCCATGTGTAAAATTTTCATTCAATTATCTTAAGAATAATTTAAGTTCAGTATAAAGTCTTTGAACCGGTAGTCCCACGACATTAAAATAAGATCCTTCAATCCGGCTGCATGCTGCTATTCCAATCCATTCCTGGATGCCGTAAGCTCCGGCTTTGTCATAAGGATTATATTTATCGATATAATAGTTAATACTCTCATCAGTTAATATTTCAAATGTAACTTTAGTGGAATCAGAGAAAGTCACTTCTTTATTTTTTGTAAATAAAGAAACACCTGTTATTACTTCGTGTGTATTGCCTGAAATTTCCTTTAGAATTCTTACAGCATCCTGCTTATCAACTGGTTTTCCAAGAACCTTATTATTGCACCACACAATAGTATCTGCAGTAATTACAATCTCATTATCAGCCATTTCATCCCTGAAGGAGAGTGCTTTTGAATGAGCTACAAATCTGGCAATTTCCTCTCCGTTAAGTCCTTCAGGATAAGTCTCATCGTACTCCTTTACAGCAGTATCAAACTTAAGTCCCATTTCCTTTAGAAGCTGTTGCCTGCGGGGAGAGCGCGAAGCGAGAATTAGTCTGTATGATTTAAGGAGATCGGTGAGCATAATTAAACTAGATTCCATGTAAGGATTACCTTAACAACAACTGAGTAAAGTATTCCGGTTAGCATTACGATTTTCATGTAACTGCTGGCACTATGAAGCTGCTTCTTGTTTTGACTTATCAACACTTTGTAAATAACAAAAAATAACGGAAGTACTATGAGAAAAGTGAAGTAAATAAGTGTTACTATATCATTAATAAAGAAGAACCAGATAAGATACAGCATTATAATAGTCAATACAATAAGGCCTATTGAAACAATTTTTGAGGTCATTATGCCAAGAACCACAGGTACTGTATTCCTGCCATAAGCAATATCACCTTCAAAATCCTCAATATCCTTAATAATTTCCCTTGTAAGCGTTGAAAGGAAAGCGAATACAGCGAATCCCCCCAC
>Ga0172368_10006169_pt1 | contig 13040 bp, 11 predicted proteins | sample Lak11m_FD_114540 | JGI IMG/M metagenome (GOLD analysis project Ga0172368, IMG submission 114540) | Freshwater microbial communities from Kabuno Bay, South-Kivu, Congo - kab_022012_11m | ecosystem: Environmental > Aquatic > Freshwater > Lake | place: Democratic Republic of the Congo: South-Kivu...
TATTGAACCGGCGGACGAAAAATACGGGGACTACAGTACTAACTTAGCCATGGTCTTAGCGAAAAATGCTGGCGAAAAGCCGGTTGAAATTGCTCAAAAAATCGCTGACGACTTGAAGTCTAGTGAAATGTTTTCTGAAGTTTTAGTCGCAGGGCCTGGCTTCATCAATTTCAAAATAGCGCTCCCAGAATTTCAAAACCAAATCAAGGGGATTATTAGGGCAGGGGAGAGGTTTGGCGAAAGTGGTTTGGGCCAGAATCTTAAGGTTGATGTCGAATTTATTTCCGCCAATCCGACCGGGCCCTTGACGGTTGGTAACTCCCGAGGCGGCGTAATTGGCGATGTTTTATCAAATATCTTGGCCAAAAACGGCTGGCAGGTAACACGGGAATATTATTTTAATGACAAAGGCGGCCAAATCGATATTTTGGGCCACTCAATTTTGAAAGACGCTGAAGCGCAATACAAAGGTGAGTATATCGATGAATTAGCTAAAAAGGTTGAAGGAAGTGGTGCGCGCGAAGTCGGCGAAAAAGCAGCGCAAATTCTAATCGATGAAATCAAAAAAACCACGGCGGAAATGGGTGTTAATTTTGATGTGTGGTTTGCAGAGGGCAAAGACTTACGCGACAAAGGTAAAATCGACGAAATTATTACGTGGCTCAAAGAAAAAGATCTAACTTATGAAAAAGAAGGCGCCTTGTGGTTTCGCTCGACCATTTTTGGTGACGATAAAGACCGGGTTTTACTCAAAAGCGATAGTGAGCCAACTTATTTTGCGCTTGACTGCGCTTACCACAAGAATAAGTTTGTGGAACGCAAGTTTGATAAATGTATCAATATCTGGGGCGCCGATCACCACGGTGATGTTGGTCGCGTTCGTGGGTTTGTAACGGCTTTGGGTTATGATGAAAAGTTTGACATTTTAATCCACCAATTTGTCCGCATCATGGCCGGTGGTAAAGAAGTCAGAATGAGTAAGCGCGCGGGCAATTTTGTTTTAGTTGAGGATATTTTGAAAGAAGTGGGTCGTGATGTTTACCGCTTTTTCATGCTTCAATATGCGCCCGATAGCCACTTAATCTTTGATTTAGACTTGGCTAAAGAACAAAGCCAAAAAAATCCGGTTTTCTATGTGCAATACGCTTACGCCCGGATACATAGCATTCTCGCGAAATCGTCGGTAAACGGTGAACAGTCAACGGTGAACCTAGAATTACTAACTGATCCGGCCGAGATAGCCTTAATTAAACAACTCATTAAATTGCCGGAATTAGTACAAGAAATTGCGGGGGATTACCAAATTCAAAAACTGCCCTTTTACGCCCGCGACGTGGCTAAAAGTTTTCATAACTTTTACGAAAATTGTCCGGTCATTAAGTCGGGCGACGATAATCTGACTGCGGCGCGCTTAACTTTGCTAAAAGCCACCCAAATTGTTCTCAAAAACACCCTGGATCTGATTGGCGTTTCTGCGCCGGAGAAAATGTAAAAATAAAAAACCAAAAAAAATAGCCCCAAGCGCTTGTGAGCGCTAAGGGCTAGTCAGAAGAGCGGGCAGGAGAACGCGAACAATTGTAATCGATGCATTATGATCGGAACGATAATTCCGAAGAAGGCAACGAATTTACGAAAGCCGGTGGATTCCCGAAATCCACGAAGCCAAGCCACGAACACGAATGTATTTATTAAAATTTGAATACATCCGGCCGTAAAATTAGCATGGATGAATAGATTGGTGAAGTTTGCTACTAGGAAGAAAGCAAACCCTGTCATGCCCGATATCGTCATCCAAATGCCAGTAGCGCGTTTTGATCGAGCCATCAGGGTTTCTCCTTTCAGATAGCAATCAATATATGATATCATATTTTTAGCGAAAAGTCAATCATATTCAATAAGGAGAAAATGGAAAAAATCGGACTAAACCCTTTAGAAAATCAGCCGGGAGTTGAATACAACCAAAGACATACTTTTGGCAATCCGCTTTTATATCTAAGATTAGGCGATGAGGCGGGGGATGTTGAGGCGGCACATCAAGAAATCGTCGAGACTTTAAAATTAGCCTTTGATCCCAATAACCCCGATTCGGTAATCCCACAATTAACAAGTCTAAATTTAAGTCCCAATATTCATACAAATTTAGATTTCATAAACTATGGCAATGACTCAATCGTTTATTTAGCCTCTATTACCGACGGGCAAAAAGTGGAAAAACTAGCAACTCTCGTGAACCAACCGCGAAGGGAGCCGGGAACAGCCAGAAAAGAATATGAGAACCTGTTGAGATTAACAGAAATTGACCCTCGGTTTGTTGTCAGACCATTGGCTTATTTTCAACATAAAAACCAAGAGTTATATCTGACTCCTTATATTGAGAATGCGCGCTGTATCTATGGTGGTTATGGTCAGTGGGGGATGCTCGATCCTAAGCCAAGTTATCATTTTGTACCATTCTCGCCAGAGGTTATGGAAACAGTTACTTCGTCGATGATAGCTCTTTTGGTTCATTATTATGATCAAGAACGAGGCCGGGGTTTAGCTAGAACACAATTAAGCGGCGATGATTTTATTTTGGAGCAAGGCTGGGAAATGAACGACTCGGCTTCGGTGCTTGAGAATATGAAATTAATTGCGGCCAGAGACACTATCGACCTTCCCTTTGATCAGTACTTAGATCTTATTAGGAAGGAATTTAGAGAAGGGACCCGATATAGTGATGATTCAACAATAAACCGCAAGTCTGAAATTCCAATACCGCCTCCGGTCATTGAAAAAGGGATCGAACTGGGCCAAAAAATATAACAATTATTTTTAGCTAAAAAACGGCGTAAGAGGAATGCATTGTTTTTAGCTTACTGGGGGGCTATAATCTAACCGAAAGAAGGTAGCCATGAAAAACAGAACAAAAGAAACGATCGAGCTTATGGCGGAAAGCGAACAGAACTTTGCCAAACTTTATTTAAAGTATTCGCAGATTTTTCCCAACAAAAAATTTTGGGAAAATTTAGCCAAAGATGAGACAAGCCATGCTCAATGGCTCAAAGCGTTGACCCAAAGTCGGGACGTCAAAGAAATTGACATTACTATCGCGCCGCCGGCGTTTATTAAAGTCATGAATTTGTCGCTTGAAAAACAAATTGGCTCCGAAGCAGAAATCTCTTTAAAACAAGCGCTCGTCAAAGCCAAGCACCTGGAAAATACATTTTTGGAAAACAATTATTTTGCCATCTTCAAAGGTCTTGGCTCAACTTTCCGCCAAACGATCGAAAAATTAATAACCGAGACCGAAAAACACCGTGATAAAATCGCCAAAGAATTGGAAAGATATGCCGAAACAGAACAAAAATAAAAAAGTCCTCTATTTGATTGAGCAAGCGAGCACGCTGATGCTGATGCAACGCCAGCATATCCGCAATCTTGGTAACATCAGTTTCGATACGATTGCCTCGCACAGCTTTCACGTGGGGATTATTGCTTACTGCATCACGCGCATGGAAGGCCTAAACCACGAAGAAGGCCTTCGCGCTTTAGCTGTGGGTCTAATCCACGACTTAGCCGAGGCTAGAACTGGGGATAATGATTTTGTGAGCAAAAACTATACAACCATGGACGAACAAAGGGCGGTTGAGGATCAGTTTGCCGGCTTACCCTTCGAGAAAGATCTTAAAAACGAACTAGATGAGTACGAAGAACGAAAAACCAAACTCTCACATTGCATTAAAGATGCGGATGCAGTCGCCCAGATTTGTATGGAATGGACTCTCGCTTGGCAAGGGAATAAACTAGCCGATAAATGGTTCAAGGGCGATATGGTCCATCGTGTGCCATATTTCCGGACTAAATCAGCCAAAGAGTTAGTAAAATTGATGAAAAACAGCGACCCACAGGAATGGTGGTGGAGCCAATTTGTCCAAAATGGCGGCCCTGATCTCAAACATTTAAATGGATAAGCCCAGACTGAGTTAAATTGTATTTTTACGATATTTCCACTAAAATAATAAGTGGCCTGTCTGATTTTGGATTAAAATTTGGGCTTACAATTTTTTTACAACGGGAGCTCGGCGTCCCTGATGAACGAGTTTATCAGGGCAGGGCACCCACTTACGAGCTATAGACCAAATTTTTTTGCTCGCAGGCAGGCCAGAAAATCACCTCAATGGTTGATATTTATAGTATTATCGGGGTGTGGCGCAGTTGGTAGCGCGCGTGGCTGGGGGTCATGAGGTCGCAGGTTCGAATCCTGTCACCCCGAAACTCGAGGGGAATCAAAACATGGAATATGAAGTTCAATCAGCACGGATCACCACTACCGGGAAACTCCCAGACAGGTTTTTGAATTGCCAAACCAAAACCTCGACCGATCTCACTAAAGTTTATATGGGAACAATCTATAGTCTGGTGGAAATTGTTTCTCCGTGGTTTTCGACCGCCCAAGTTGGACAGACTATTATTAATACCTTTAGCCAGAATTACTATTTAGGCGGAAGTACCTCTGATCTCGCAAATTTCGAAGAGGCGCTGAAAAAAGTGAACGAAGCCTTGGCCTATGCAACTCAAAACGGCGAAACTAACTGGATCGGGAATTTAAACGCCATTTTGGCGGTCGTAATAGAAAACAAAATTCATTTAGCGCAAACCGGCCGCGCCGAAGCTTACATTTTCCGTGAAGGAAAAATCAATCATTTAACCTACGGCCTCGGTCAAAATCAAGTCGAAACACATCCTTTAAAAACGTTTTCCAATATCACGAGTGGCGAACTCAAGAGTAAAGATAAGGTTTTAATCACCAGCCCCGACCTAGTGAGCGCGATCGACCTCGAAACTTTGCGCGAAATCATTGCCTTGCATCACCCCAACGAAGCCATTTTGCAAATTGCGAAAATTTTAAAACGTAAAAAGATAAAAACCGTCAATTGCATCATCCTGGATTTATTAAGCCTCGAGGAGGCCTCGCGCCAGCCGGTCAATAATTTGCCAGACAATCTCCACCTGGACAAGCCGATCGAATCGGTTTGGGCAGTTTTTGAAAAGATTTGGAACCAAGTATTAAAGCCCGTGGCCAATTTTACGGGAACTCATGTTAAAAAAGCGAGTGATAGCTCCCTGAAATTTACAAAAAATTACATCGAAAAAGTTAAAGCTCAAAAAGTCGAGGAGCCGGTTCGGCCCAAAGATCGATTTGATAACGAATTTTTAGAAGAAAGTCAGCCGGCAGCTGACGAAGGCCTCTTAAAAGACGAAGAAATCCAATATTCACCCGAGCTAAACGTTCATCATTATGAGCGCCAGCTGGAAGAAAAGCACGACCGCTGGCGGCCGGTTTTAAATATTCTAAACAAGGCCTGGATTGGCGTGATCTTGTTTGCCGGATGGCTTTGGAAAATGTTGCGTCAAAAAAGAACTAGACCGTACTTTTTAATCGTGCTGGCTGTGATTATTTTGGTAATCTTGGGGCTGGTTATTAGCGCGCGTCGTCAGGGCGGCCGCGAAAAAATCAACTTATTAGAGGCTCAAAATATTTTAAGAGAAGCGGAAGCGGCTCGAGATGATGCCAAGTCGGCCGCCCTGGCTAGCGACCAAGATAAAGCCCGCGATCTTTACGCTGAATGCGTGCAAAAAACCCAAAAAATTTCATCTATTGAAGTGGTCAAAGGCTCGGCTCGCGAGCTCGAGGCGTCTTGCTTAGAAGAGCTTGACAAATTAACGTCCACTACTAGGTTTAAAGAGCTATCGGCAATTGTTACGGCCGAGAAAGATACTAAAGCGATTTTTGTAATTTCGGGCCAAGTATTTTTCGCTACCAAAGACGCGCTTTACCAGAGTTCAGTGAGCGGGGTTGCGCCAATCAAAGTCGCGACCTTGCCTCGCAACAATGGCGATTTTCAGTTTGGCACAGTAGTCGGGACAAGTATCTATCTTTATACATCGGCCCAAAAAGTATACGAGTTCAAACTTGAATCAAAAAAACTTGAACTAGTGAAAATCGATGGTAATTGGGAAACGGCCAACGCCATTGCCTATTATGCCGGAAACATTTATTTGTTAGACGGAATCTTGGGTCAAATTTACCGGCATACTTCCGGGCAAAATGCATATGAAGCAGGTGTTGCCTATATTTCTTCGGCGTCGATCGATGTCAAGAATAGTACCTCTATCGCGGTTGACGGCTCAATCTATGTTTTGCGCTCTAGCGGGGAAGTACTGGAATTGCAAAAAGGTAAATTAATGGACTTTTCGCTCCGCGACGTTCCTTCGCCCAATTCAGAAATTGCCAAGCCAGTTAAAATCTATACTGACCCAGACACTACCTCAATTTACATTTTAGACGCGGCGCAATCGCGCATTTTAGAGTTTGATAAAGACGGGCGCTTTGTACACCAGTACGCCATGCCGGCGAACTTTACTACTCTGACGGACTTTACGGTTTCGGTCAAAGCTAAGAAAATTTGGGTCTTAAATGAAAATAGCCTCTACGAAATCGAGATCTAAAAGATAGCCGGGAGACCAGTAAGCAAATTGAAAAAGAAATTTACCACCCGTTCGATGACAAACGGGATTATTGGTATTTGAGCAGAGAACAGAAGCAAAAACATTAGAATATAAAAACCAAATTGTTGTAAATAAAAATAAGTTGATTCGCTTAGAAATAGGCTCAAAACCTTTGATCCATCGAGTGGGGGGATGGGGAGAAGGTTGAAAATCATCAGGGTCAAATTAAAGAAAATGATTATTTCTATAATTAGTTGAGCAAGGCTCGGCATTGGCAAAAATCTTATCGCTAGAGCTAAGACAACCGCCAAAACAAAATTGCTCATTGGCCCGGCCAAAGAAACCGTCAAATTGTCCAATTTAGGATTCGAGAAATTTCTGGGGTTAACAAGAACGGGTTTTCCCCAGCCGAAACCGACTAAAAGCATCATCATGGAGCCGAGTAGTTCCAGATGAGCCAACGGATTTAAGGTCAGTCGTCCCATGAGGTGGGGCGTGTTATCGCCAAGCCGGACCGCCATCCAGGCGTGAGCGGCCTCGTGGATAGTCAGGGCTACCAAAAGAGCAGCCACAATAATTGCGACAAAAGCGACCGCCACAGCCAAACCAAATTGTTCAAATAAAGGTAAGCCTAATAATAGCATATGCTTGATTTATTTATCTTTTTATGATAAACTAATGATACCATGAATAACAATCAACATAAACTCGACAAAACAACTTGTTCTGTGTGTGGCAAAGCGCCAGTTTCGGGCTATAACCGGCCGCATTCATTGCATCGAACCAAAAGAATAGTAAAACCCAACACACAAAAAAACCAGGGTAGTATTTTATGTGCTCGTTGTCTTAGAACATTGTCCAAAAAAGCGACTCAATCAAAAAATAATATCCCCGTACAAGAAACTGCAAAAAAATCTACTAAATAATAATATTTAGTTAGGCCTCTGCTGCTGGCGTTTCACCATTTTCTGACTCGCGTTTTTTCATAAAGCACTCTTTACAGAGCACATCTCCGGGATCGCGCGGTTGAAATGGGACTTCGTCAGTTTTGCCACATTCTTTACAAGTAATCGAAAAAGTCGGTCGATTTGCTTTTGCTTGCTTCGCCGAATCACGGCAGTCTTTGCATCGGCTGGGCGGATTTTGCAAACCTTTGTCAGCGTAGAATTGCTGTTCGCCTGCTGACCAAACAAACTCTTTTGAGCAATCTTTACAAGTTAAGTTTTTGTCTTGAAAATCCATATGTATAAATCCTTAAATTAGTCGCCGGGTTCGACCAGTTAAAAAACTACCCAATTTTATTTTAAAACAATTGAAAATTATTGTCAAAACTGCTAAGTTTAAGCAGAAGTAATGCATGAAAAAACAAAATTTTGCACAATCACACGCGTACCTGCTTATTGGCGACTTTAATTTAGAACAGATTAAGGCAGAACTTAAAATTGCGCCTGGTGATGAGAGGATTTTGCTCGGTAAGTCGGCGACGATCGAAGATCTACGCGAGCTCATGCGTTGGTTAAGCCTGAAGCCATTAGCAGATGGGGTAAAACTTATTGTTATTCAAGATATTGATAAAATTGCAACCGAATCCGCGAACACTATTTTAAAAACATTAGAGGAGCCGCCAGACTACGCCAAGATCATTCTGACAACCCGCAACGAAAACAAAATTTTACCAACCATCCAAAGCCGTTGCCAGAAAGTTAGAATATTAACCAGCCCCCAGGTAATAAACGGCGAAGACTATATCCCGCCAGACAAGATTCACGGATTGAGTATTAAAGAAAAGTTCGACCTGGCATCAAATTTAACTGATTTAGAAGCCTCCAGTCTTGAAGATATCTTGACGGCTTGGCAAATGTACTTTCGCGAGAAATTGCTTTCCGGCGAAGATAGGCTTAACGAGCTAAATGAAATTTCCCGCGCCAAAGGTTTACTTGGAACAAATATTTCAGTAAAATTATTGTTAGAGAATCTTGTTTTGAAAATCTAAAATGACTTATAAAATTCAAGTTAAGACAACTAATCAAATTTATAAAATTGAAACCGAAGAAACCTTAAAGCCCGGCCAGGAAGTTTTGGTAGAAGCCGAGCAGATCATTGAGCCGGCCGTCGTGCTTTGCCCTAAAATCCTAAAAAGCGAGGAAAGCGATTTGGCGCTAGCGAATTTTCAGAGAATACTTTCGCCCGAAGACGAGCAGAACAAGGCTAGACTTAAAAAACAGGCGGAAAACTATCTGAGCGAAGCCGTGGCTAAGGTCATGCGTCATAATTTAGACATGAAAATTCTAGACGCAGATTTAAGCTTTGATGAGAAAAAGTTGACTTTTTACTTCAGTGCGGAAAATCGTGTTGATTTTAGATCCTTAGTGGCTGACATGGTGGGAAGTTTTCGCAAAATTATCCGTCTTCAACAGATCGGGCCAAGAGACGAGACACGTTTATTTGGTGGCTATGGCCGATGCGGCCAAGAGCTATGCTGCAAGCGCTTTTTAAATAACATGGAAAAGATTAACTCTGACATTGCTGTGGTGGCGGAGGTCAACGGCAAAAACCTACAAAAAATGACTGGCTGTTGTGGGCGGCCGATGTGTTGTTTGTCGTATGAGCTTGAGTCAGAAGGGCGAAAGCCGGCCCTAGTGAAAGAAAAAAGCGATGAATCTATGGCTAAAGAAGAAAAAGAGGTAAAAAAATGATTTGGAATTTCGTTATTATCGGCGCCATTGTGTTAATTTTTATTGTTTTATTAAGGCGGTTGCCCACCGCAATCCGTTATAATAAAGACAAAAAAGCCGACGTGCCAGCAGAGGTTATCACTGCGTTTGGCCTTGTCGCTCAAGCCGATGACGCCTATGAACGCAAAGATTTTGAGAAAGCCGAAGAACTTTACATTAAGATTGCTGCTTCCGAACCGAATAACGCCAAAGTCTACAATCGTTTAGGCGCCATTTATTTAGAGCAAGAAAATTTCTACGATGCTAAAGACGCGTTTCTTTTGGCTCAAAAATTAGAGCCAGACATTGCCTCCAGGCACGTAAACCTAGCCATGGCCTACATGGGCCTTAAAGATTACTTTAAAGCCGAGCAATCCCTCAAAAACGCAATTAAATTGGATGCCAATAACTCTAAATACCAGAAATTGCTCGAACGAGCCGAAAAATTAAGAGAACGAGAAAGTAAACGCTAAAAAGAACTCAGAAATTTTAATGGAGCCGGCGAGGGGATTCGAACCTCCGACCTGCTGTTTACAAAACAGCTGCTCTACCACTGAGCTACACCGGCAATTTGGCAGGAGAGGAAGGAATCGAACCCTCGACGCTGGTTTTGGAGACCAGCATTTTACCACTAAACTACTCTCCCAAAATCCACCCCAGGTGGATTACTTTTTTGGTTTGGAGATTTTTGTCTCTTTGTGCAGGGTGTGTTTGCGGCACTTTGAACAAAATTTCTTGATTTCTAATTTTTCTTTATTTTCGGTTGGATTTTTGCTCGTAGTGTAGTTTATGCTTTTGCACTCGTCGCATTTCAACTGAAATAAAAGTGTTTTTGTCTTAGCCATCTCGTCACTCCGTTCCTCGATGTAAACTGATCTACATCTAATAATTATTACTAATTAATTTTTCCTTCTTTATTTTCCCCCAACCTTTTATTTCCTTTTCTCGTTTGGCCGCGTTCATTCTATCGCTATGCTTTTCGGTATAAACTAATCTTATTGGCTGCCGGTTTTTCGTCAATGGACAAAGCCCAATAGAATGCTCTTTAAGCCTCTTTTCGATATTATTTGTAATGCCTGTATATAGGTAATTATTTTTACATCTAAGAATATATAAATATATCATTTCCTATATAACCTGCACTAGTTTACACCGAGAGGCTGCGCCTCGAGGTGGAGCCCGAGATCGGATTTGAACCGACGACCTACTCCTTACCATGGAGTTGCTCTACCACTGAGCTACCCGGGCCTGGTGCTAGGAGAGGGATTCGAACCCCCGAAGCCCGAAGGGCAAGAGATTTACAGTCTCCTCCAGTTGACCGCTTTGGTATCCTAGCATACCCTAATTTTACATTATTTTACGCTGATTATCAACTTAGTTGTTTGTCTATTTTATTTATTGTATACTATATTTAAGTATAGAAAGTTCTCCCTGCAAGGAGGGGAGAAATTATTTGGGATTAAGAGAGGGGCATGGACGGCGTGAAAACCAAAACAATTATCGACGTTTTACTGGAGAAAAACCGGCTCACAACGACTGAGGCGGCCACTTTTTCAAAGAATTTAAACAATGAAGAGATAGAAAAAAGGCTCCGGGCTGAGAATCTAGTCAGTTCTGAGGATATTGCAAAGGCTTACGCCGTGGTTTACGATCTGCCATATGTGCGGCTACAGAATTATGATATTAAGCCCGAGGCCCTTCAGATGCTCGACCAAAACTTGGCCGAGAAATACCACCTTGTAGTTTTCGAAAAGGTTGATTATAACAGAATTAAAATTGCTCTAGGGCACCCCGCCCAGCTTAAAACTAACCCGCCGGTTGTCTTGAACGAGCTCAAAGAAAAAAAGAATATTCACGTTGATTTGTATATTACTTCCCCGGAAGACATTGACCACGTTCTTAAAAGATTTGTACCTAGCGAACCTACCGAAATCAAACAGCTTAATCAGCCTGTTAAACAGCCTCCAGCCAGCACCCTTAAAACAGCTGATTTAAGCCTGGTAAGAATTCCATATGAAGTAATCTCTAAGTTTCCAGTGGAAATTTCTAAAAAATATAAAATGGTAGTTTTCGCCAATCCGGAGCCTAACACTATCAGGGTGGCGGTATCTAACCCTGCTGACACAAAAGTTCAAGAAATTTTAGATTTTGTTAGAGAAAAAAATGAAATCAAGATCGAAGAGTATGTAGCCACGCCCGCCGAGATAGAGGAGGCGATCAGGGTTTATTACCGCAAACCCTCGCAAATGGTTGGCGCTGTTGATCAGGAGGCACCGCCGAATATACCGGTAGTTAAAACTATTGAAGAAGCAAAGCCAGAGCTTGCGCCCGTTCCAGACTCTGCTGGCCGTCGCAAATTTGTTCGTCGCCCGATCCCTTATCAAATCGAGCAGGCCCAGCTTCAGCAGACGGCTAGCGCGCCTACTCCCGAAGAAACAGAAATGATGCGGGCCATGATTTCACCCGAAAACGATCTGGATAATTTTTTGGGCCAGCAGGTCAGAACGACCGAGGAACTAAAAACCGTTATCCAAACTGGCAATGTTCCTCAAATTTTAGCTGGCACCATTTCTTTAGCTGTTTTTCTCAAAGCATCTGACATCCATATTGAAGCTGAAGAAAAAGATTTGCGTTTTCGTTTCAGGCTTGACGGCGTTTTGCGGGACATGATCAAGGCTCCTTTGACGCTGTTGCCTGCGATCGTCTCCAGGGTCAAGATTTTATCGCGTTTAAAAATTGATGAAACACGTGTGCCTCAAGACGGTCGTTTTGATGTTCGCGCCCAAGATCATGAAATCGATCTTCGTGTCTCAACACTACCAACAGTGCGCGGTGAAAAGGTCGCGCTTAGAATTCTCGATAAGACTCAAAGTATTTATACGCTTGAAGAATTGGGAATTGCCGGCCGCAACCTAAAATTAGTCGAAGAAAACATTGTTAAACCTTACGGCGTTATTCTTTCAACTGGCCCTACTGGTTCGGGCAAATCCACCACTTTGTATTCAATCCTTAAAAAAATTGCTGGTCCACAAGTGAACGTGATTACCCTGGAGGATCCGGTCGAGTATGAAGTGCCTGGCATCAATCAATGCCAGGTTAAACCCAAAATCGGTTTTTCTTTTGCCGAGGGTTTGAGAAGCGTTTTAAGGCAAGACCCGAATATTATTATGGTAGGGGAAATCCGCGACGCTGAAACCGCAGGCATGGCAACGCATGCCGCCCTAACCGGCCATTTGGTCTTAACCACCTTGCACACCAATGATGCGGCTGGCGCCTTGCCGAGGCTTATCAATATGGGGATAGAACCCTTTTTAATCACTTCGTCTATGTTGGCAATTATTGGCCAAAGATTGGTAAGAAAAGTTTGTCCGAAATGTCGTCAAGAAATTCAACTGCCACTGCCTCTCCTGAAAGAAGTGGAAGAGGAGTTGTCAAGGTTTAATTTGCAAAAACCATTGAAATTTTATGAAGGTAAGGGCTGCAGCGAGTGTAACAACGGCTATTCAGGCCGCATTGGAATTTTTGAAGTTTTGTCCATGTCAGAGAAAATCGAAAGCCTCGCTATTCAGAGACGACCTTCCTCGGAAATCAAGGCTGCTGCTTGCGCCGAGGGCATGGTAACCATGAAGCAAGACGGCTTGATTAAAGCGACCAAAGGTGTCACCACGGTCAGCGAAGTCTTAAGGGTAACACTTACAGAGTAGAAAGTTTGTAAAGTCTGTAAAGTTCATAAAGAGGTTACTTTAAGAACTTTTAAACTTTATAACTAGTCAAGGAGCGTATTATGCAAATTGGATTAATCCCTGAAATGAAGCAATTGTTAGATGTGGCCGTTGA
>Ga0172368_10006175_pt1 | contig 13029 bp, 10 predicted proteins | sample Lak11m_FD_114540 | JGI IMG/M metagenome (GOLD analysis project Ga0172368, IMG submission 114540) | Freshwater microbial communities from Kabuno Bay, South-Kivu, Congo - kab_022012_11m | ecosystem: Environmental > Aquatic > Freshwater > Lake | place: Democratic Republic of the Congo: South-Kivu...
AAGATCAAGGTCATTGTCGTTGTCAAAATCTCCCCAGTCGGTGGAGCCGAGGGAAAGGTTGGGGAATGAATTGGACGTTATTTCCGTAAAAGTCTGCCCATTTGCCTTAAAAGCAATGAAAATGATTAACAAAGGAATCAGGAAAAAGCGGATTTCCCGATTAATTTTTGTGTTACTTCTCATAGAAGTGGTTTTTAAAAGCAAGTTTTTCGAAAAATATAATTAGTAAGTCAAAGCAAATGTAATAAAAATAAAAGAAGAAAGTACAAAAAATATTACTTACAATGGCTTATTTATATCTAAATAAATGAAAATTCAATATTTTAATGGAGAAGTGAATAAATCAACAATTGTAATTATAAAAACATAGCAATAATTTTGCTTTATAAATGATTTGAATAAATCAATCAATATTTTACAAAAGTTCTACTGTTATAGAAATGTCAAACAACGTATGAAGGATGTAAATCATCGTAAAGAACAAAAAACAATGTGGGTGGTTTTGCTGACTTCACTCACCATGATTGTAGAAATCTTTTACGGATTGTCAACAAAATCAATGGCATTGCTTGCTGATGGCATTCACATGGGCTCTCATGTTTTGGCTATCGGGTTAAGTTGGATTGCTTATATCATTGTTAGAAAAATTTCAATAAAGAAAAGCTTTAGAGGAAATAGCGATAAAATACTTTCTTTGTCGGGTTATAGTAGTAGTCTGATGTTGTTGCTATTTGCTGTTTTCATCATAGTGAAAGCGATAGACCGATTTTGTCATCCTGAGGTTATAGTTTACAGGGAGGCAATAATAGTTGCTTGCATTGGTCTGATGGTCAATATTATCAGTGCAATAATTCTGCATCACGATCAGGCACATACCGATCACAATATCAAAGCTGCTTATTTACATGTACTTGCCGATGCCCTGACCAGCATTTCAGCAATAGCAGGGCTCATTGCTGCTGTGATCTGGAAAATTCCTTATATTGATACTATTGCAGCAATCATAAGTTCATTGGTTATTATACGCTGGTCGATTTCTTTGATAAAAACAACAGGTGCCAAACTTTTAGATATAATTTAAACCCGGATTTAAAAAAAGGAAAACGGAAATTTAAATAAAACAAAGTTTAAGTTTACTTTTTACTCGCTTTAAACAGCAGGTCTTTTTCCTTATCATTTAAGCTTTCATAACCAGATTGAGCAATTTTATCTAAAATTTTATCAATTTCCTGTTGTTCCGATTTGGTTTTTTCAGGTGTTGGTTTACTATATGTTTTTGTATAAACAGGTTCTGAATATACTTTAAATTTGACTTTTTTAGGTTGTTTTTTTATTTTAAAAGCGGAAACAAGAAAGTTAAGAGTTAAACTTACCCACCTGCCTATATCATAACCTCGCTTTAACTGATAACTATAAATAAAGCCAAATAATGCACCACCAAGATGTGCAAAGTGTCCGCCTGTGTTCCCTTCTTTAAGACTTAAAATATCAACCAAAACCATAAAGATAGCCAGGTATTTAAGTTTTATTTGGCCAATGAAAAGCATGAAAACACCATAATTTGGGAGGTAAGTGGCTGTTGCGACAAGAATAGCTACCACACTTGCTGATGCACCCACCATTCCAAGTGCCGGAAAGTTGTTGTGTAACAATGGAATACTCTGATATGCCAAAAGATAAATAAATGCACCTGCCAAGCCTCCATTGATATACACATCCAGCAGTTTATGGTCTTTCAGAAAATCTCTGAAAATATTACCAAACCAGTACAACATTAACATATTGAACAGAATATGAAAGAATCCTGAATGCATAAACATATAGGTAATAAGTGTCCATGGTTTATGTAAAACTACCGATGGTATTGCAGAAATCGATAAATTATTGGTGACAATACGATGATATTCATCGATTGGAAGACGGAAGAGGGTATAGGCAACCTCTATTAAGCCGATGATAACAAACAAAGCAACATTTATCAGTATTAGTTTGATAACTATACTTTTACCTTTAAAAAGATTATTAACAAATTGGCTGTTGATAGACCTGTATTGATTCATAAAACAAATGTATAAATAAAGTCTAATTTTGCTAAAAAAAATAAATGAAAGTTGCTGTAATCGGAGTGTCTGAAAAGATTGAAAGATACTCGAATATGTGTGTTAGAAAACTTCTTGAGCATGGTTATGAAGTTCTTGCATTTGGTAATAAGGCAGGTGTTGTGGAAGGAGTGCCGATAATAACAGAAAAAATATTGAATGAAAAAGTAGATACGATTACACTATATATTTCCCCTGGCAGGCAAACAGAATGGTACGAATTTATCTTAAAATCAAAGCCTAGAAGACTGATTATGAATCCTGGTACTGAAAACAATGAATTAGCAAATCTTGCCATTGCTTCTGGTATCAAGGTGATTGAAAGCTGTACTTTGATGATGTTGACTCTTGGCAGTTTTGAAGACGACTTTGAATAATTTGTTTACTTGTGTAAGTGAATTTTATATGTCACTTCTCCTACTTTTTTCAACATTGCACTAACACCACAGTATTGTGTTTGCGACAACTCAACAGCTCTTTCAACCTTTGACAACTCAATATCATTTCCAAAAACATGATAATCAATATGAAAAGAAGTATATACCTTGGGATGAGTTTCAGTTTGTTCAGCACTGACATCAATTTTGACATCCTGAAATGGTACCTTCATTTTTTTTAAGATAGAAACAACATCCATTGCAGTACAGCCTGCTAATGAAACTAATAACAATGGTTTTGGCCTGGGGCCTTTCTGGCTTCCACCGTGCTCAGCATGTGCATCAACAGTAATCAAATGATGATCAACTTCTGATTGAAACACCATTGAATCTTTCCAGTTTAGTGAAATTTTTTCCTGCATATTTAAAATTTTGGGATTTTATTTCAAATTTAGTGCCCATGTTACTTTCTGACAAAATGTTTGCGGTGGCACTACCTTTGCGTTTATCGGGTTTATCTTTTTTTTATTTTCGAATAAATAATAAGCATTATTACATTGAGCAATAAAGAGTCATATCATTCAAATTATCATCTGCTTATTGCCAAACTGGATGAATTCAGAAAAAAATACTATAAAAACAGACTCATCCGTGGTTTATTGCTAATGGGTGCTATTGTATTGAGTTTTTATCTGCTTGTCGTTTTTACTGAATATTTCGGGCATTTCAGCACAGTAATTCGAACATTCATGTTTTATCTTTATCTTGCTGTTGCTTTGGGTGTCGTCATCTATTTTGTTGTAATACCTATTGTGTATTTATTTCGTCCAAAAATTAATTATTACGAAGCATCAGCATTAATTGGAAAACATTTTAATGATGTTAAAGATAAACTATTAAATACACTGGAGCTTAAAGACATGGCGGAAAAGGACTATGCCAGCAAAGACCTTATCGAAGCAAGTATTAATCATCGCATCCATCAGTTAAAACCTGTTCCATTTACATTAGCTGTCAATATTTCTGAGAATAAAAAATACCTGAAATTTATCATTTTTCCTCTCTTGCTCATTTTGTTTTTACTTATTCTTTCACCACGTGTTCTCACTGAAGGTTCGCTAAGAGTGGTAAAACATTCTACCTATTTTAAGAAGCCAACACCTTTTGACTTTTTTCTGTTAAATAAAAGCCTCAATGCAGTCAGAAATGAAGAGTTTATCATAAAATTAAAAGTTAAAGGAAAAATTTTACCTGCGAGGGTTTTTGTTAAAATTGAAGATAATGAGTACCTGATGAAACAAGTAAAATCAGGTTATTTTGAATATTCTGTCAAAAATGTCAGAGAACCTTTCAGATTTTTTTTCAAATCTGGAAATGTAGAATCAGAATCATATAAAGTAAAAATATTTCCCAAACCTCTTATGAAAGGTTTTACAATTGATTTGATTTATCCGGCATATACAGGCAAAAAAAATGAAAAAATTAACAATACAGGCGATGTTACAGTTCCTCAGGGTACTAAAATAATCTGGAACTTTGCTACATCAGATGTTGATTTGATGAAGATTATTTTTGGCAATGAAAATTATACTATTTATTCAAAAGGAAAAACTGAATTGTCGTTTACCAGGACAATGCATAAAAACACATGGTATTCAATAAAGCCTGTTAATAAATATCTGACCAATAATGATACTGTTCAATATTATATTTCAATCATACCAGATGCATTTCCACGTATAGAAGCTAAACAGCAACAAGATTCGAATGATACCAAGTATTTATTTTTTGATGGAGAAATCTCAGACGATTATGGTATAAGAAAATTGTATTTCATTTATAAAGTTATTTCTGAAACGGATTCTAATAAAAATGAAGTAAAACAGGAAATACCAGTTTCAGGGGGCATGTATCAGAGCTTTGTATATTCTTTCGATTTAAGAAAGCTGAAAATTAAAGCAGGCGAAAGTGTTGAATATTATTTTGAAGTATGGGATAATGATGGAGTAAATGGCAGTAAATCAGCCCGTTCACAAAGGTTTTATTATAATGCACCCAGTCAGGAAGAGGCAAGAGTGGAGGCAAACAAAACATCTGATGACCTCAAAAACGAAATGGAGAAAGCGGCTGAAAAAGCACAGAAACTTCAGAAAGATATTCAGGATGCACAAAAGAAGCTGATTGACAATAAAAATATTGACTGGGATGATAAAAAATTCATTGAAGAGATTATTGATAAACAAAAACAGTTAAAAGAACAGATTGAGGAAATTAAAGAGAAATATGTTGAAAATGTTAATAAACAGGATGATTATCATGACCTGGATAAAGATATTCTGGAAAAATACAAAGAGTTGTTTGATAAGTTTGAGCAAATAATGCCGGAAGACATCAAGCAGCTTTATGAAGAACTGGAAAAATTGTTGCAACAAAACCAGAAAGATGATGTTCAGCGTGAATTGGATAAAATGAAACAAGATCAGAAAAGCATAGAAAAAGAGCTGGACCGTATGCTTGAATTGTTTAAGCGACTCGAATTTGAATCAAAAATTGATGAAATGACAGAGAAATTGGATGAACTTGAACAGAAACAGGAAAAACTGGCTCAGGAAACCGAGCAAAACAAAACAGACAAAAATGAATTGCAAAAAAAACAGGAAGAGCTGAACAAAGATTTTCAGCAAATAAAAAAAGATATTAACGACCTTGAAAAAATAAATGAGGAACTTGAAAATCCTCATGATATGGAAGATACAAAAACAGACCAGGAAGAAATACAGCAGGAGCAGCAAAACAGCTTGCAGGAGATGCAAAACAATAAAATGAAAAAAGCCTCACAAAATCAAAAAAATGCTGCTCAAAAAATGAAAAACCTTTCTGAAAAAATGAAATCGATGAAGATGGATATGCAGATGGAAGAATTGGAAATCAACTATGAGAAATTAAGAAGAATACTTGAAAACTTACTTCATGTTTCATTTGACCAGGAAAAACTAATTGACGATTTTAAAGAAATCAATAATTATAATCCGAAATATGTTGAACTGACTCAACAGCAAAAAAAGCTGAAAGATGACATGAAAATGATTGAAGATAGCTTATTTGCACTGAGCAAAGAACTGCCTATGATTGAATCTTTTGTCAACAAGGAAGTAGATAATGTTAATTCATATATGCAAAAAACTCTTGATTTACTTGCTGAAAGATATATACAGGATGCCAGGGGAAAACAGGCTTATGCATTAACTTCAATTAACAATCTTGCTGTAATGTTATCGGAAATATTGAAACAAATGCAGGAGCAAATGTCAGAGATGTCGGGAAAGGGAAGTAAAAAGACAAAGAAAAGCGGAAAGGGTAATTTGCCTGACCTAAAGAAGCTTCAGGAACAGTTAAGTAAGCAAATACAGGAAATTAAGCAGGGATTAAAACCAGGCCAGCAAATGAGTAAAGAAATGGCTCAGATGGCCGCCCGTCAGGAAATGATACGAAATGCCATCCGCAAGATGCAGGAAGAAATGGGTTCAGACGACAAAGCCAATGATGAACTAAACAAAAAACTTCAGGAATTACAGAAATTACTTGAAGAAAATGAAAAAGACCTTATCAATAAAAAAATTGATGCTGAAACAATCAGACGTCAACAGGAAATAACCATCAAATTTCTTGAAGCCGAAAAAGCAGAAAAAAAACAGGAAAAAGATGAAAAGAGAGAATCGAAAACGGCCAGAGAAATTTTTAATCAGAAACCACCATCACTGGAAGAATATCTCAAAAATAAACAAAAGGAAACAGAAATATTGCAGCCAGTGCCCGCAGACCTGACGCCATTTTATAAAGCCAAGGTAAAAGATTATTTTCAAAAATTACCAAGATAAGCAATTCTTTTTTGAATTATAATTTTCTTAATTTTACCTTTGCACATGGTACAACACTCAAAAATATTTCCCATGACCATATATAATGAAAAATTTATCGGGAAAGGACTAGCCTTTGATGACGTTTTAGTCCTTCCGGCTTATTCAGAAATTCTTCCGCGGGATGTTTCTGTAGAATCGTACATTACAAGGAATATTAAAATAAATATACCGCTGGTTTCAGCTTCAATGGATACAGTTACTGAATATGAAATGGCCATTGCAATGGCACGCCTTGGAGGTATTGGCATTATTCATAAAAATATGAGTATCGAGAGGCAGGTTGCTGAAGTTAAAAAAGTTAAACGTTCTGAAAGTGGTATGGTAGCCGACCCTTTTGTTTTACCTTATTCTTCTTCAATAGGTGATGCAGCAGCCATGATGAAAGAAAATAAAATAAGTGGTATTCCTATTATTGACGAGTCAAATAAATTGCTTGGCATACTCACACATCGTGACATTTTCTTTGAAAAAATTATAAGCAGGAAGGTAGTTGAAGTGATGACACCTTTTGAAAAACTGGTTACTGCACCATTAGGTACCAGTATTCAGGAAGCTGAAGATATTTTACGAGACAACAAAGTTGAGAAATTACCGGTTATTGATAACAAAGGGGTTATAAAAGGGCTGTTTACATTAAAAGATATTAAAAAAATCAAAGATCATCCTCAGGCATGTAAAGATGAGCTTGGTCGCCTGAGGGTTGGTGCTGCTATTGGTGTTGCAAAAAACACATTAGAAAGGGTTGAAGCATTACGAAATGCCGGTGCAGATATTTTGTCAATTGATTCTGCTCATGGAAATTCTAAAGCAGTGATTGACATGATTAAAGAAATAAAAAGGAATTATCCTGATCTTGAGTTGGTTGGTGGTAACACTGCACGCCCCAGTGGTGCAAAAAGATTGGTTGATGCTGGTGTAGATGCGGTGAAAGTGGGTATTGGACCTGGTTCTATATGTACTACAAGGGTAATTGCCGGTATTGGCGTACCTCAACTGACAGCAGTTTATGATTGTGCTACTGCCATTGAAGGTTCAGGTGTTCCTATTATTGCAGATGGTGGAATACGTTATTCAGGAGATATTGTTAAAGCCATTGCTGCCGGAGCAAGCACCATCATGGCAGGTTCACTCTTTGCAGGGGTGGAAGAAGCTCCGGGCGAAACCATTATTTATGAAGGACGTAAATACAAAACTTACCGTGGCATGGGTTCGGTGGAAGCCATGAAAGAAGGTTCGGGCGACCGTTATTTTCAGGACCCTGAAGATGAAATTAAAAAGCTGGTGCCTGAAGGTATTGTAGGCCGTGTGCCTTATAAAGGGAACCTCTCAGAAGTGGTGTATCAATACATTGGCGGGTTAAAAGCCGGTATGGGATATTGCGGTGCAAAAGACATTACAGGCCTGCAAAATGCCCAGTTTATGATTGTAACCTCTGCCGGAGTAAAAGAAAGCCATCCCCACGATATTACCATTATTAAAGAAGCACCGAATTATAGCCCGCACTAAGGAAATGCGGAATGCGGAATGCGGAATGCAGAATGCGGAATGTGGAATACAGATTTCAGAAGATACAGGATATTTGTGTGTAATATAAACTACACACAGGCGGGTGTTAGCTAAAATGAAAATAAATACAGAAAATTTTGTCAAGAATAAGAAATTAAAGCATTAATAAGGAGTTTTAGTTAAATTATTGGTCATATTTTCGAATCAATTATATTGAATGAAATAAATATGATTTGTGACAAATACAGAAATTATTTAATTTAGCCCACTCAAAAAAGATTTTAAACAACCTATTAATCAATAAAAAATTAAGAACTGTGTACAAAATTGAATCACGTATTGATACCCAATCAAAGGAGTTTTTACAAAACAAGGAAGAGTTTTTGAAAATCCTGAAAACCTATCGTGAAAGAATGAAAAAGGTTACTCAACCTGATTTCAAAGACGATGTTATAAAAAAACATAAAGACAGAGGTAAATTATTAGCTCGTGAACGTATTTACAAGCTAATTGATGCCAATACACCTTTTCTTGAGTTATCACCATTGGCAGCATACGACCAGTACAAAAATGAATTTCCATCAGCAGGGATAGTTACAGGTATCGGGCTGATACATGGTCGCGAAACAGTAATAATTGCCAACGATGCAACTGTAAAAGGCGGTACTTACGTGAAATGGACCATTAAAAAGCATCTCCGTGCACAGGAAATTGCTATGGAAAACCATCTGCCTTGTGTTTATCTGGTTGATTCGGGTGGTGCTTTTCTGCCTGAACAAGATACTGTTTTTCCTGATAAAGAACATTTCGGAAGGTTTTTCTACAATCAGGCTCGCATGTCAGCTATGGGTATTCCACAAGTAGCAATAGTAATGGGAAGTTGCACCGCAGGTGGTGCTTATGTCCCTGCCATGAGTGATGAAACTATTATTATCAAAAAACAAGGTACTATTTTCCTTGGCGGACCTCCCTTGGTAAAAGCAGCTACAGGTGAAATTGTAACTCCTGAAGAATTGGGTGGTGCCGATGTACATACCAGCATATCAGGCGTTGCCGATCATTATGCTGAAAATGATGTGCATGCCCTCCAGATTTGCCGAAATATTTTTGAAAATCTTGATTATCGTCCCAAACAAATACTTGATATTGCTAAAATAAAGGAACCTGCTTACGACCCTGAAGAACTTTACGGTCTTGCACCTATTGATTTCAGAAAAATGATTGACCCTCGCGAAATTATTGCCCGTATGGTGGATGGCAGCGAGTTTCATGAGTTTAAAGAAAGGTATGCAAAAACATTGGTAACAGGTTTTGCCAATATCATGGGCTTCCCGGTTGGAATCATTGCCAATTATGGCGTTTTATTTTCAGAATCAGCAGTGAAGGGAACACATTTTATAAATTTATGCTGTGAAAGAAAAATTCCGTTAATATTTCTTCAAAATATAACCGGTTTCATTGTAGGTAAAGAATTTGAACGTAATGGAATTGCCAAAGATGGTGCTAAATTAGTTCATGCTGTTGCCAATGCTAATGTCCCTAAATTCACCGTTTTGTTTGGTGGTTCTTTTGGTGCAGGTAACTATGGCATGTCAGGACGTGCTTTTGGCCCAAGATTGTTGTTTATGTGGCCTAATGCAAAAATATCAGTCATGGGCGGACCACAGGCAGCCAATGTGTTGATAACTGTAAAACAAGATCAATACAGGTCGAAAGGTGAGGAAATGCCACAGGAAGAAATAGATAAGATGTATGCTGAAATCACAGGTAAATACGACCATGAAGGTTCTGCCTACTACAGTACTTCCCGTTTGTGGGATGATGGTATTATTGACCCTGTTGATACCCGAAAAATTCTCGCAATGGGAATTTCTATGTCATTGAATAAGATTTGGGATGAACCGAAGTTTGGAGTCTTTAGGATGTAAGAATTATGGATTGCGAATTGTTGATTTCGAATTGTATGGATTGCGGATTTTGAATTGTGGATTGCGAATTGATAAATAATAAATTATGATAACACCTGAATTATTAAAAGTAAGGACAAAGAAATTTGCAATTGAAGTGATTTTATCTGATGAAGATTTGCCTTATAAGACTTCGACTAATGTTATTAAAAAGCAATTGATTCGTTCAGCAACATCTGTTGGAGCAAATTATCGTTCTTCATGTCGAGCAAAATCAAGAGCAGATTTTATTTCAAAAATAAAAATTGTTGAAGAAGAAGCAGATGAATGTTGCTATTGGCTGGAATTGTTAAAAGAACTAAATACAATTGATTTAGAAACATTCAGCAAAATGTACAAGGAAGCTAATGAGTTAACTGCAATCTTCACCTCTATAAGTAAAACCACCAAGTCAAATAATAATAATTGAAATCATAAAATCAAAAATCAGTCAGTGGACTGACACAGTCGTAAATCATAAATCGTAAATCAAAAATCGTAAATCGTAAATCGTAAATCAAAAATGAAATATTTAACAATTGAATTTGAATTAACCGGCAAAGTTGGAACATTATGGTTAAACCGCCCCGATGTTCACAATGCCCTGAATGCTGAAATGATAGCAGAAATCATTGATTTTTTTGCAAAAGTAAATGAAATGCCTGAAGTTAGGGTGGTTGTGCTACGGGGTAAAGGAAAATCCTTTTGTGCTGGTGCCGACCTCAATTACATGAAAGGAATTGCTGCTTTTGGTTTTGATGAAAATTATCAGGACAGTCTGAAATTAGCTAAATGCTTTAATGCAATATATACCTGTTCAAAACCGACTATTGCTGTGGTACATGGTGCTGCTATGGGTGGTGCAAATGGGTTATTGGCTGCCTGTGATGTAGTTTTCTGTGATGAAACAACTAAATTTGCCTTCAGTGAAGTGAAACTGGGCATTGCTCCTGCTACCATTTCCTTATATGTGATGAAACGTATTGGTGAAAGAGGAGCCAGAGATTTAATGGTGAGCGGAAGAAGGTTTGAAGGACCGGAAGCAGAAAAATATGGCTTAGTCAATAAATCATTACCCGCAGATGAACTTGAAAACCAATTGAACGCCTACATTTCCGGTTTAATGAGTAGTGGCCCTGATGCGATGAAAGCTTGTAAACAACTAATTTACAATATTTCAAACAAAATGCAGTTTGAAGATGCCATTGACTACACTGCCCGTTTAATTGCGGAATTGCGTGCATCCAAAGAAGGACAGGAAGGAATGGCAAGTTTTCTGGAGAAAAGGAAACCGAATTGGAATGAATGAGATAATATAAAATTCGTTTACGGTTCTTCAATTTCTGCAAATTAAATGATTTGCTGAGGGAAATTTTAAAGTAGTTGATAAGTATAGCCCCCAAATGTTATTAGGTATTGTCGCAATAGATTTGAGATATGAGTCCCTTCCTATTTGTCTTTGCGGTGGATTATAAACTGAGGTGATAATTTTTACATTCCATAAGAGTCTCCCACAGAAAACTCTGATGATTTATTTATAAATATACTGAAAATATCAATCATGACCTTAAAATAATTTCACTATAATGAAAATTTATTGTAATTTTGCCAAAATATTTCATTATGAGTATAAATATAATAAGAGATAAATATCTTGAAAAAGTTAAACCATTTATCGGCAAAAATATTATCAAAGTTTTGACAGGTCAGAGAAGGGTAGGTAAAACAACTATCCTTTTACAAATCGTAAACATGATAAAAAATATGGGCTCTGATGCCAATATAATTTACATCAATAAAGAATCTAACGATTTTAATCATATAAAGTCATCAGAAGAATTATTTGCTTATGTTAAATCACAATTGTCTGAAAGCAAAAATAACTACGTTTTTATTGATGAAATACAGGAAATAAAAGATTTTGAAATAGCATTGCGACAATTACTTGTTGAAGGAACAGACATATACTGTACAGGAAGTAATGCAAAATTACTATCTGGTGATTTGGCTACTTATTTATCCGGAAGATATATTACGATTCACATAAACAGTTTATCTTATACTGAGTTTCTTGAATTTCATCATCTGCAAAATAACAATGAAAGTCTTAATAAATATATGAATTTTGGTGGACTGCCATACCTGATGCATCTTCCTTTAAACGATGAAATTGTTTTTACTTACCTGAAAGATATTTTCAATACGATAATACTTAAAGATGTGGTAAGCCGCTACAATATCAGAGATGTAGATTTTTTGGAACGGCTTACAGAGTACCTTTCAGATAATTTGGGAAACTATTTGTCCTCAAAAAAAATTAGTGAATTTTTAAAATCACAGCGAGTCAGTTTATCTATTAATACTGTTTTAAACTACCTGAAATATCTAACTGATTCGTTTTTTATCAATAAGTTGCAGCGATATGATATTATTGGAAAGAAAAGATTTGAAATAAATGACAAATACTATTTCTCTGATTTGGGTCTAAAAAATTGTCTGATTCCATATTCCGGTAATCATTTAAATGGCATTTTCGAGAATCTGGTTTATAATCAGCTGGTTAATGAAGATTACACGGTTTTTGTTGGAAAACTTCAAGATCGTGAAATTGACTTTGTAGCACAAAAAGGAAATGAAACATTATATATTCAGGTTGCCTACCTGATTTCAGATGAAAAAGTTAGAGAAAGAGAGTTCGGAAATCTTTTGAAAATTAATGATAACTTTGAAAAAATTGTAGTTTCAGCTGATGAATTCAGACAAGAATACAAAGGAATAAAGCATTATCATATTCGGGATTTTCTTAGTAGGTCGTATCATAAATAAAACAGACTTAATTGATTCAATAACATTATGCTGTTGCCAATCGTGAATGGCAAGTTTTCTGGAGAAAAGAAAAGCGAATTGGAATGATTAGAAAATTGGAATTTACTCAATCGTTACACTCACTTAAGTTAAAATCCAACTTTATATGTGGCATTCAGTAAGCGTAATATCATTTTTTCAAGTTATCTGGGTATCTCAATCCTTTTTTCTTCTGAAAGATCAGATTTCATTGTGACAAAATAACTGTCACTTTCAAGGATGTCAGATTTTCCTATTTGTTTATATTCCACTTTTTCACAAAGAATTAAATCTTTAGAAGTTGAATAATCGCAAAAATATAAAACCGAACTATTAC
>Ga0172368_10006176_pt1 | contig 13028 bp, 13 predicted proteins | sample Lak11m_FD_114540 | JGI IMG/M metagenome (GOLD analysis project Ga0172368, IMG submission 114540) | Freshwater microbial communities from Kabuno Bay, South-Kivu, Congo - kab_022012_11m | ecosystem: Environmental > Aquatic > Freshwater > Lake | place: Democratic Republic of the Congo: South-Kivu...
GCTCTCCGATTGGCGATAACTTTTGTTCGCCATGTCGTAACCCATTTTGATTCCGGCTTCTGTTTTGGTTGATCCTTCGGTTTTCAGGGCGTAGATCGCTTCGAGGATTTTGCCTTTTTGATTCGCCGGAGTGGGATTGAGTAGCACACGTGCCGTTGTTCCAAAGACCACAATGCCAACGGTGTCGTCGTCTCTTAATTGTTCAACCAGAATCTCCAACGACCGTTTGACCAACCCCAACCGATTCTCCATTTGCATCGAGCCGGAGATGTCAATGACAAAAGTCAGTGAGGCCGGTTTGCGTTGTTCGTCGGGGACTTTGTAGCCTTGAACGCCCACGCGCAGAATCTGGCTGCCATCGCGGTGATATGGCGACGGCGCCCCATCGGCGAAGAGGGCGAAGGCAGTGTTCGGCGGCGCGGCGTAATCTTGTTTGAAGTAGTTGACGAATTCTTCCACGCGGACTGATTCGGCGGGCGGCAGGTTTCCATCTTTCACGTAACGACGCGCAACGGTGTACGAGGCGGTGTCCACGTCGAGACCAAATGTGGAGAGATGATCGCGTGAGGTGTCCACGAAGGGATTGAGTCCCGGATATTTAAACGTGTTGTCGGCGGGCGGGGTTGCCGTCACGGGGCGCGGCGCGGCTTGCGTTGGCGCGGGCGAAATATATTGTGGCGCTTGAGTCGCGGCAGGCGCGTACGTGGGGTGTGCCGCCGACGTTGGATAAAGCGGGGCAGCCCCGATGGCGGGTTGCGTGGACTTTGCCGCTTGCTGTGTTGGCGTTGGCACGGCGCAGGCGGTGAGCAACAGGGTGAAGATAAGGGTGATGAAAATAAAATGTTTGGCGTTCATGGCGGGTCTCCTCTTTGAGTAGAGACTTCCGGAGTTTCTTAAAACTTCGGAAGTCTTGACGGGTATTGCAATCACTGTAAGGCGAGAGGAGATGACATGCTTGATAACGGGTTGATGAAGTGTTGACAAATTTCCTCACCCCTCTCCTGACGACGTGTTTGGTTTTTGTCGTCAGGAGAGGGGGTGAGGCTTATTTTTTGACTCGACTCACGATCCACTTCACCACCGTCACCAACCCGATCCCCATCAAGGTCAACGGTGTTGCCGCCACGGCTATCCAAAACAATGTGACGACAAATGACCAAAGGGCGACGAACCAGTTGCTCACGCCTTTCCACACATCCCACGCAGGCGGGCGCAGCTGCACGGTGATGTTGGAGAAGGTGTTATACGGATTCGATCCATAATCTACGCTGATGCGATCTCCGCTCACGTCGTCGCTGACTAATTTGCCGAGCCGTAATAACGATTGATAAACATAATCGAATCGCGCCACCGGCACGGCGAGAGTCAACGTGGTGTAGCGGCTTCCGTTTGACGACCATGATCGTGAACTGACCAAGTAACCGCCTTGCGCCGTCACAATTTGCTTCGCTTGCCGCGCGGCGTATTCGGCGTCGTTCACTTCTAACTCCATGTAGGCGTTGTAGACGACAAGCGTGTTGTTGGGGATGTTCGAGTTGTATTCGCTCGACGATGGTGCGTCACTGCCTTGTGGGTAACTGCCGATCATTTGTGGCGTGGCGGGTATGGAGCAGGCGGTGAGGGAAAAGGAAATAAGGGAGATGAAGGAAAGAAGGGAAAGGGTGCGTAAGGTGAACATGGGACTCCTCCAGCAAATGACGAATGGCAAATGTCGAATGACAAATGAAAGACATCCGGCGTTTGCATCTCACTCTACAACTAGGAATGAGAGGAGTCTTGATATGGAGTTGATAAAGTGTTGACATTTAGCGGATGGCAGATAGCCAATGGCTGATGGTAAATTGCCATTCGCTATTCGCTATAAGCCATCTGCTAACTGCGCGGCGGTGAGGTAGAGAAGATGCTTTTGATGGGTGTCGAGGTTGGTGTATTTGAGTCCGCCCAAACACGCCATGAAAAGGGCAAGTTGATATTCGCGGGGATGTGCAGGGTTGAAGAGACAGCGAGAGGCGATGGAGTGAAGAGTGGCAATTAGTAATTGGTAATTGGAGATTGGGAATTTTTGATTTTTGATTGCTGATTGCTGATCGCCACTCGCGAACACCTGATTACTGATCACTGCCCACTGTTTACTGTCCACTTGCGGCGCGATGATGTGAGCGATGATCTCCGCTTCGAGATGGGCAAAGTCGAAGAGCGGGTGTCCATCGCGGGTTTGGGCGAAGTCAATCAGCCAGACGAAGCCGCCGGGTCCCACCAAAACATTTTCGAGATTCAAATCGCCGTGAAGGGTGGATTGCGTTCCCATCACACGCTCGTCGAGCAGCACTGGAAGTTTCAAGAGCGGGTCGGGCAAGCCAAAGAGATCGAAATCGGCAACGTAGTCGCGCAAAAGAGTCTCGCGTGTGGCGACAATGCGCGACGGGGCGTAACCGTTGGGCGGTGTAGGACTCAACCAACGCACACGCAACGGCGGCTGACCCGGCACCATTCGTCCAACAAGCGACCATGACTGTCCATCCTGACGGCGCTCGACGGGAGTGAGAAAACTGAAGTTCACCAGATCGCCCACCGGCAGATACTTGCGTGGTGGCGCGGCACGTCCGTCAATCGTGTTCGCCAAATTCATGCGGCTGTCGGTTGGCGATGGTTCTAATACGTAATGCGCGGGCAAGAGCCGATCATATTCTTGCCCGAGTTTAAAAGTATGCGGCTTGCGCTGCATCCACCAGCCGGGACCGAACGTGGAAAAAATTTTTTCGAGCAGTGATGGATCGGGGTTGGCAAGAAAACTCTCGCGCAGACTTGTCGGCATCACATCCGGTTCGGCGATGAAGGTGTAGCGCAGGGCTGCTTTACCCCCTCCCAGCCCTCCCCCATCGGTGAATTTCCGATGAGGGAGGGTTGGGGTGGGGGTGATCACAGGCACGTCCTGTATCCGCGCGGTCATCGGCGGCAAAGTGTCTTTGACGTGCGTCCCGTAATTTTCGTATTCGCGTTGGATCGAATCGCGCTCGCCGATTTTGGCAATAGTGTAAGCGTCGGCGCGATCATCGCGGCGCACGGGCAGAATCAAAAACGTGCGCGCGCCGGAATAGCCGGAGCGAAATTCTTTTTCGAGCGTGATGCGTTTGTAACGGTGAAAGAGGGCGCGGAGCAGAGTTGCTTCATCTTGGGTGAGAGTGAGCGATGTTGGATGCTCGATTGAAAGAGAGAGATTAGGGATTAGAGATTGGAGCGTCTTGCGGCGCGGGCGCAGAAGTGACGCCGCCAACGGCAAACTAAACGTGACGCCTATCCCCAACCCGATCATCCCCATCATGGCGGCTTGGCGAGTGGTCAGCCCAAAGAACGAAGTGACTTGCACGTTGAGTCCTTTGGAGTAGATCGTGATCTCACGAATCGGGTTTGGATTATTAATTTGTGGTCGCCATTGAAGTGTGATCGAAATCGAGAGTCGTTGTTGACCCGCAGATCGCGGCGTGAGACTCCATCGCCACGTTGTGCGCTCGTCGGGATTTACGACTTGCGTTTGTTCGGCTTGCGGCGAGAGATCGAATCCAACCGCATCGAGTCGCGCCAGCGCAAAAAGATCGTATCCGCCGGGACGCGCGACGGTGACGGTGTCGGTGACGACTTGGTGATCGGGAAATTCGGCGGTGACGGTGAAGCCGTCTTTCGTTGGGATGAGCGCGATGCGGATGATGTCCGAATCGCCCAAGCGCATTTGCGTTGGATATTCGAGCTCGACGATTCGCTTTTCAGTGATCGTTGTCGGCGTTGGAAGCGGACTGAATTGAGTTGGAGTGGGCGCGATGAAAGTTGGCGCACTTGTCGGGAGCGGAATGATTCGGGTGGCGGTGGGTTGTGGCGCAGACGTTGCGGCGGGCGCTTGAGTCGGGGCGGCGGCTTGAGTGGGTCTGGGGGCAGAGGTGGCGGCTTGCGCGGGTGCGGCGGTTGATTTAAGTGCTTCAGTAGTGGGCACGGCGCAAGCAGCGAGAATGATCGTAGTGATCGCAACCGCAAAAAAAATCCAAATGAGCCGCCGCGTGTTCATCTTTTATCTCGGCGGAACGAATAGAGTCGGCGCGATTTGAATTTGTTCGCGCACACTTTGAGTCGGAGCAAAGGCGTAGACCAGCGCGGCGATAGCGATCACAATGATGATCGCGCCGACGATGGCAAGGATGGCGCGCGCGCGTAATGGCATGAACATAGTATAGCCTTAAGACGAAAAAACGACGACGGCGGTTTCATCTTTTCCAACTGTAACCGCTCAGTGTCATTGCGAGGAGTGTTCTTTGCGACGAAGCAATCTCAGGGCGCGACCGAGATTGCTTCGCAAAGTTCGCTCGCAATGACGGATTGGCTGAGTGGTTACTCTTAACTTGCGTTGCGCGGTTGATACTGCTAAAGTTTCAACGACATGAGCCTCTGGGACGACTACCCCCGCGATTACCGTCAGCGCGAAACGCAAACGATCCTCAACGCCACACGCGCCGGAGAGAGCGTCTCGCTGATCGGATTAAGCGGCGCGGGCAAAAGCAATTTGCTGGGCTACGTCGCCCACACACAGGGGATGCCGACTCATCCCTTTGTGCTTGTGGATTTAAATCGCCTCACCCAGCGCGCGCCGTCAGCCTTCTTCAACTTAATGCGCCAAGCGTTAGCCGACTCTGCTGACTCGCCCGACGAGTTCAATGCGCTTCACGCCGCGATTCAAAAACGGTTGAAGGACGCCCGGCGATTAACATTGCTGCTTGATTTAAGTTTGTTACTCAATCGCGGCGTGATGTTTGGCGACTCTGATCTTTTGGTGTTCAACAACTTGCGCGCGCTGCGCGACTCTTTTAAGTTTCAACTCACTTACGTCACTGCCACGCGCCATCCTCTGCCAGCCAACAACGAATTCGCCGAACTCTTCCACGCCAACACCCTCTATCTCGGCGCGTTGAGTGAGAGTGATGCGATGTGGAACGTGAAGCGTTATGCGGAACGCAAAAATTTGTCGTGGAATGATTCCGTCGCCGAAAAATTGATCGCCCTCTCGCGTGGTTATCCGTCGTTTTTGCGCGCCGCCTGCGAAGCCTATTCGGGCGGCGCATCGTATGAAGCCATCCCGAACCATCCCGCTATTCGGACGCGCCTCGACGAATTCTGGAGCGACAACCCAACCGATGACGAACTGCGTCTTTCGCGCTTGATAGATCACCCCTTGCTCAAACGAACTAAAAGGCATACATTTGATACATCGAATCTCACAGTGAAAGAGAATTCGCTGCTCGATTACTTCGTCGCTCACGCCGATCAGGTATGTGAGAAGGACGACCTGATCCGCGCGGTGTGGGTCGAAGACAAGGTGTTCGAGCGCGGTGTGCGCGATGATAGTTTGGCGCAGTTGGTGCGTCGCTTGCGCGAAAAGATTGAACCGGATCCGTCGAACCCGAAGTATATTCATACGGTCGCGGGTCGGGGTTACAGATTTACTCAATGAAGGAATGAACAATGAACAAGAATAAACGCTTGGCGCTTTTTGTTGTGTCGCTGTTGCTATTGGGTGCTGCCCTTGCCTGCGAAGTCAGTCCAGAGGCAGGCACGCCCGGCGCACAGGCAACGTTAGATCGTTTGCTCACCGAATCGCCCAAAACGGCGACCTCTGCGCCTTTGGCGACATTTGGCAGCGTCTTCTTGAATCCTACAGTGACGCCGTCCGGTTTGATTCAATCAACTCCGCGCCCGTTGGTAACTGCCACATTGACTCCCGTTCAACAAGTGGAGACGCTTTCACCTGAACCAACCTCTCTGCCGCCAACCGATTCGCCGACTGCCGCCAGTGCGGGCGCAACAGCTACGCCGGTGCGGACGGCGACACGCGCGCCGGTGGTCGCTACGGCTGTTCCGCTGGCGCGCCCGAACGGCATTTTGCTTCACGCCACGCGACGCTCGGCGACCATTGACGGCGATTTGAGCGAGTGGGGGACTCTGCCTTACGCCATCAGCGCAGCGGTCTTTCAATCTCAAAACATTGTCAGCGCCGCCGACAACAGCGCAACATTTGGATTGAGTTGGGACGCAACGTATTTGTATGTAGCGGTGAACGTGGTGGACGATGTCTACGTGCAGACTCAAAGCGGCGCGTTGTTGTACAAAGGTGACAGCCTTGAGATTCTTTTCGATGCTGATCTGCGCGGCGATTACAGCGTGAAGAGTCTCAACGGCGATGACATCCAACTCGGACTCTCGCTTGGGAATCCGTCAACTGGTAATCCGGCAGCGCAAGCCCATATCTGGTATCCGAGCCGACTCGGGGGGACTGCAAGCGGTGTGCGCTTGGCGGGTAAACTTACGTCGAATGGTTACACAGTAGAGGCGGCGATCCCGTGGACGACGTTGACCGCATCAGGTGTTGCCGGCAATCGCTACGGTATTGCTATCTCTGTATCTGACAACGACACGCCGAACACCGCCGATCAACAAAGTATGATCTCGTCGGTGGGGACGCGGCGATTAACCGACCCGACAACATGGGGAACGCTGGTGTTGGATTAAGTGTGCAGGCTGAATTTCATCCTTCATCACTCATCCTTTGCGACATGCATCTCACCATTGAAGGTCAACTGCACGAATTCATTACGCTCAAGAGTTTCCGCGCCGAGCGTGGACTACCTGACGACTTTGACGTTGACCACTTTGAGCGAAAGATTTGGGTCGGGCTTGATTCGCTGAACAGTGCCCATGCCGCCAATGGGCTTGAAGTGATGAAGCGGGACGTGCTGAATGCTGTCCCGGCGGTGCTGAAGATGAATGATTTATTGCGGGTGGTGGATGATCTGGCAAGTGTTTTCCGTTTCCAGTTTGAAGATGCCAATCGGCACATCGGCTTGAAAGAGGAAGAAGTTGATTTCGCTGTGTCGGGATTCCTGAACGTGATGCGCGATGTTGCTTACGATCTTTTGCGCTCGAATCAGATTCATCGTGGCGATCTTAAACGTGTGCGCGCCGATTTTAGTTTTGAGGCGGTCTATCAGCACTGGCTCGATTCATCCACGCGCATCTCGGCGATGACTCACATTTATGTGCATGACGACCGGCATCTCAAAGTGCGAGTGATATACAATGTTTAGGGTCGGGTTGGTTTAGAAGTGCGTGATGAGGGTCAGGTGTTTTATCTGGCAGACATGTCGCTTGCCTGCCCCGCCTCAAGTTACATGATGGCGTTGTGCGGTGAGGCGACGGAAAAATTATGCCAAGCCTTGTTCTCTGAACTTCCCGAAGGTTAGCCTTCGGGAAGTTTTTTTATTCTCACTTGCTTTATCCAGTTCACGGAATGACTAACGTCACTAAAACTTGCCAGCAAAAAAGCGTAAGATGATTAAGAGGCGACTGAAGTCGCCACTACAGCGCGTAGTGATGAGAGGCGACTGAAGTCGCCACTACAGCGCGTAGTGATGACTTCAGTCATCGGAGGCCGCTATGCAGAAAATGAATCGCGGGTTGATCCTATTCCTTGATTTTCTGGAAGTAGCGTACACCGTTGCCGCCGTGGAGTTCTCGTTGATCTGGTTCGGCTTGCAAGCCGCGCCGGCAGAATGGCGTCTCGAGTTGATGCCGTTGTATGCCATCGTCAGCGGACTCGGCGCGTTGAGTGTGCTGGCGATCTTGAGCTGGCACAAGTGGGGTGTATATGGCTTGGTGGCAGTATGGCTTGTCACGGCGTTGGCGTATTTTCTCTTCGCATTTCCGGTGTGGCACTTGCCGCTTGCCGGGGTGATCGTCGTCGGCGCATTCGTGATTCTGATCCGCCCGGTGTGGAAGCGGTTGTTATAAAAGTGGAATCCCCGATTTTGCCCGAATAGGAGGATGGTATGAATCCGATCCCCGATGATAGTGCTCGGTCTCTGTGTCAACAAATTCGCCAAGAGAATCGCCACAAATGGTTTTCACTCGCGCGCTGGCAGTGTTGGGGGTGCGAGACCTTCACGAAAGGCGTGCTGACGCAGATGTGTCTCAACAGTGCGCCATGCAATCGCGGCTGCACTGTGTTGAATGATCGTTACGACAAATTTTTGCGCGCGATCAGGGCGACGACATGAACGACGTTGATTCTGTTTTACGCCATGTCCCTTCATGGCGTAATTCATTGCGCCCTCTATGGTTATTCATCTCTGCCTTAGGGATATTTGCCTTCGCCACGTTGTTGATGATCCTCATAGATCAATATGGCGAAGCGTGGTCGTACGCCGGACAGGTGATGATCGTGATGATCGGATTCTTTTGGGCGGGTCAATACTTTTGGCGGCGCAAAGAATATAAAGCCCAATGGGGAGACGATGCCTATCGTCGTGCGTTTACACGACACATCGTTCCAGGCTTGCCCTTCTTGTTTGCCGCCATTGCTCACACCGGTTATGTGGCGGGTGACCGCATCCCCTTGAGGTTGTTCACGCCCATCGTTTCGGTGATCGGTTTGTATTTGATCGTCACCGGATTTGTAACATGGGGCCGCGCCGGAAAATTTTTTGGCGCGGACAACGCCTTGATGTTGTACGTCTACTTCCCCGCCGAGAGTCGCAAAGTAGAGTCGGCGATCTACTCGCTCATCCGCCACCCCATGTATTCGGGCGCGATGCGTGTGGGCTTGGCGTTGGGCTTGTGGCGCGGCACATGGGGGTCTATTATTTTTGGCTTGCTGGTTCCGGTGGGCTTGTGGTGCTGGATCACGTTTGTGGAAGAACCGGAGCTGTTGGAGCGATTCGGCGAAGGGTATGCCGACTATCGCAAGCGTGTACCGGCATTTTTTCCGCGCCCGCGCAATTGGATCGCTTTCTGGAAATTTTTGATCAGTGGGCAATGACTCGCCTCATCACCTACTCGCTGCGGAACGACTCGCGCGACTCGGACGATTACTACCGAGCCGTTGCCGCGTTTGCCGACTCGTGGTTCGCCGTTGCGACGCGCGATCTCGAAAATATCCTCGCCGGTTTTCGCGCCTATCGTCTATCCCATCATCAATCAGATCGAACTGACGCCGAATATGCTTTTGAACTGCTCGCCCTCGGCGTGATGCTGCACGAGCACGCCGACGACATTTCGTATTTGCCCAATGCGGTCGCGCGCGTTTTAAATTGGTTGGTGCGGGCGCAAGAAAACTATCCGTCTTGCGAAGATCAAATCAAGCGTTGGCGTGGGCAGATCGCGGAGTGGGCGCAGAGTGATGGATCAAAAACAAATAGGCGGGACGCTGTGGGTTCATTGATAGACTGGTTGAGGGCAAACGGCGACACCACCAAAGCGGATCGCTTCGCGCAGTGGCAGCGTTACTTCCATGAGATCGGATTCGCCTCAACGCGCCATGTGACAGCTCGTTGTATTGCCATCGCCAGCGATTTTATTGCGTCGAGTGAAATTGCGCTCGGCAGATACACGCCTCAAGTTCCAGCGTTCTTGGCAAAGGTGGCGCCCAAGTATCGTGGACGATACGATGCTGAACTTGTCTCGCGGACGCGCGCCGAATATCATCTCGGCATGTTGGGGACAGAAATACTCAACCGCGCTTATCGTCAACGATTTCTTTCGGCAAAACAAAAAATTGTGATCGTGCCGCCTTGTATGCGCGCTCAGCCTGAAGGAAAGTGCAAAGCTATCTCCACTCCTTACGGCGCGAAGTGCCAAGCCTGCACGCCGTCGTGCCGCGTGCATCAGATCACGAAGCTGGGCGAGAAGCACGGCTTTGATGTTTACATCATCCCCGATGAACTGCGTGTGTTTGGATCGGGAACGGGCGACAGCCGCTTAGGTGTCGTAGGCGTCTCGTGCGCGCTCACCAATTGGGGCGGTGGTTGGGACGCCGATGACGCGCACATCGCGGCGCAGGGAGTGCTGCTCGACTATGTGGGCTGCACCTATCACTGGGATGATGAGGGGTTTGCAACCGACACCAATTTAAAAAAGCTGCAAGAAGTGGTAGGTGTCGCGAGGGCTTCCGAAGTTTCCGAAACTTCGGAAGTCTTAGAGAGAGGCACACTATGACCGACAACGTACTGGATTGGTTATTAGAAAAAGAGAATCCATCCGTCCGCTATTTCACTTTGAAATATCTGTTGGATCATTCGGAGGAGGATCGCGATGTGCAATCTGCGCGGCGAGCGATTATGCGTAGTGAGCCGGTGAAAAAGATTCTTGCTGCGCAGGATGACGAAGGATTTTGGGCAAAGCCGGGTTGGGGTTATTCGCCCAAGTATCGGGCAACAGATTGGCAGATTCTTTTTCTTGCTGAACTGGGTGCGGACACACGTAACCGTCAGGTGAAGCGTGGATGCGAATATTTTCTGGAACATGCCCAAGCCCAACATGGTGGTTTCTCGGCGTTGGGCGGTTTCTCGGCAATAGCGAATGCAATGCGGGGCGCGGTGCATTGTTTGAATGGAAACATGATCTGGTCGCTGCAGGCACTGGGTTACACTGATGATGATCGGCTGCGGCGTGCGGTGGAATGGTTAGCAGGTTCTATTACCGGCGAAGATTTTAAATGGTGGTATGCCTCTACGGTATCGGGTCCCAATTTTGCATGTGGTGTGAATGCGAAACAGCCGTGCGCGTGGGGCGCGGTGAAATCGCTGCGGGCGTTGGCGGCTCTTCCAAAGGGGATGCGGTCACCCCGAGTGGAAGCCGCCACGCGAATGGCGGCGGAATTTTTGTTAAGCCGCGATCTGGCAAAGGCGGATTATCCTTACTATAAACGGGTCAGCAGCGAGTGGTTCAAATTCGGTTTTCCGCTTTCCTATACTTCGGATGTTTTAGAAGCGTTGCTCGCTTTGAGCGAAGCCGGGTATAGCGATCATCCCCGACTCACGAACGCAATCGAGTGGGCGCTTTCCAAACGCGATGCCGACGGACGTTGGAGACTCAGGCACAGCCTCAACGGAAAGATGTGGGCAGATATTGAAGCGAAGGGCAAACCCAGCAAGTGGGTCACGCTGCGCGCGTGGCGGGTGTTGAAGGCAGTACACGTTTCGGCGTGAGTGAGACGGGGATTTATGAGGTAAGTAAATATCTGTAGAGACGCGCCGATGGCGCGTCTTCTACTTTGTGATGGACGTATCCACCTTCGCCGCTTCAGTCACGACTTTGCTGAAGTCAGCGTTAAGCACTTCTTTTGTATTGACATAAGCACATCGCGCGCCGCTTAAATTCGCTTTATAAAAATTTGCCTGATTGACAATGGCTTTAGTCAAGTTGGCGCCCTCCAAGTTGGCATGGGAAAAATCTGCGCCGGTTAAAGTGGCGCTGGTCAGGTTTGCGCCGTGTAGATCGGCGTACGTTAAATCCGCGCCGGACAGAATGGCAAAGCGCAAATTCGCCTCATCTAGATTCGCCCGCCGCAGATTTGCCTTGCTGAAGTTTGCCATAACCAGATCGCCCTTCGAGAGGTCAACGTCGCGCAGGTCGGCGCCCAGCAAATACGCCATGTTGAGATTGATCAACGAGAGATCACTGTGGCTCAAGCGCGCCCCGCTTAAATTCGCTTCGATAAGTATGGCTTCGCTCAAATTACTTTCGATGACCTGCGCCTCCTTTAGATTCGCTTTGGTCAGGTTTGCGCCATTGAGATCGGCGCGGCACAGGTCTGCGCCGATTAATATTGATTCAACCATATCGGCAATGGCTAAGCTCGCCTGATACAGAGTCGCCTCACTCAAATCGGCATGATCCAGCCCGACGGCGTTCATGGTCGCGCGTTGTAAATCGGCGCGCTGCAGATTAGCTTTGGCTAACAGGGCGGCGTTAAGGTTGGCTTCGCGCAGTAGAACGCCGTTCAGTTTTCCGCTCGAAATATCGGCGCCAGTGAAATCGGCTTGGCTCAAATTGGCTCCGGCGAGATCGATCCCGAACATATCGGCTAAACGAAAACTGCGTTCGCCGTCCGCATAGTGTTTGAGTAATTTTTCCGAGTCAAATTCAGCCATGGCGTTCCTCGAGGGATGAGACGTAAGGTTGATTTGCGTGCGCGATGATGATACTCTCGCAATTATATTTTGGCAAACTAAAATTTTATGGTATAGTCGTGGCGTTATTATTAAAGATGACGAGGCACATTCCATGACTGCTCCTAAAGGCAAATCCCGAACCGATCAAATGGTCGCGCGTTTGCGCGAAATGCAAATCAGCACGCCGGACATTGAAGCGTCTGCGGTTGTGAGTGTAGATGGTTTGATCATGGCGTCGTCGCTGCCCGGTGGCATTGAAGAGGATCGTGTTGCGGCTATGTCTGCCGCCATGCTCTCGCTCGGCGAGCGAATCGCCACCGAACTCGGGCGTAAAGAATTGGAGCAAGTGTATATTCACGGCGACAAAGGACACGTCTTCGTGATCGCCGTAGGGCAAGAGGCGGTGCTGACTGTGCTGTGCCGTGAGCAAGCGAAGACCGGTATGGTGCTGCTCGATATGAAACGGGCAGTGGCAGAACTAGCCAAGTTAGTATAAAAGATGAAACGACCCTGATGAAAATTTCGATGGGGAGAGCAAGCCTGCTCTCCCCATCGTCGTTTATGGATACTCTTTATGACTAAATATATTTTCGTTACAGGCGGTGTGGTCAGCTCTGTGGGCAAAGGGGTTGCCGCCGCCGCCATTGGTCGCATGCTCAAAGAGCGCGGCTTAAACGTTTCGATTCAAAAACTCGATCCCTATATCAACGTGGACCCCGGCACCATGTCCCCTTATCAACATGGTGAGGTCTTCGTCACCGAAGATGGCGCGGAAACCGATCTCGACCTTGGACACTACGAGCGATTCATTGACATCAACCTCAAGCGCGTGTGCAACGTCACCACCGGGCAAGTGTATGCCGAAGTGATCGCCGCCGAGCGTCGCGGCGATTATCTGGGCGGCACGATCCAAGTGATTCCGCACATCACCAATGAAATAAAACGCCGCATCGGTTTGGTGGCAAAGACCACCGGCGCGGAAGTGGTAATTGTGGAAGTCGGCGGCACGGTGGGCGATATTGAGAGTCTGCCGTTTCTTGA
>Ga0172368_10006177_pt1 | contig 13027 bp, 11 predicted proteins | sample Lak11m_FD_114540 | JGI IMG/M metagenome (GOLD analysis project Ga0172368, IMG submission 114540) | Freshwater microbial communities from Kabuno Bay, South-Kivu, Congo - kab_022012_11m | ecosystem: Environmental > Aquatic > Freshwater > Lake | place: Democratic Republic of the Congo: South-Kivu...
AAGAAATCCGATGGATCCCTCGAAATTGTTCAGGAGAGCAACGCCGGAAATCCGCTTCGCAACGGACTTACTCCGATTATGACCTGCGACGTGTGGGAGCACGCCTATTACCTGGATAAAATGAATGCCCGTCCCGACTACATTGCAGACTTCTGGAAACTGGTGGACTGGGATAAAATTGCCGGTCGCCTCTGATCCAGCAAGGGCGACCTGGCAAGTCTCCCCTGCTGGCAGGTCGCACTGCCGTCGCGGGTCTACTCCACCGTCACACTCTTCGCCAGATTCCTCGGCTGGTCCACGTTGCAGTTACGCATAACTGCAATGTGGTAGGATAATAATTGTAAGGGGATCGTCGCAATCAACGGCACCAGGACCTCTTCCGTCTCCGGGATCTCAATGCAATGATCAGCGAGGTTTTTCACCGTTTCATCTCCTTCGTTGATAATGGCAATAATCTTGCCCTTACGCGCCTTGACCTCCTGGATGTTGCTGATCACTTTCTCATAGGTGCCTCTCCGGGTGGCAATCACGAAGACAGGCATGTGCTCGTCAATCAGGGCGATCGGCCCGTGCTTCATCTCCGCTGCCGGATACCCTTCGGCATGGATGTAGGAGATCTCTTTTAATTTCAGGGCTCCCTCCAGGGCAACGGGGAAATTGTATCCGCGTCCCAGGTAGAGCGCATTGGTGGCATTATGATAGGTTGCTGCAATTTCCTTAACCAGATCATTCACCTTCAGCGTCTTTTCCACGTTATCGGGGATCGTGTTGAGTCCCACCAGAAGTCTCTGGAACTGTGTGGCAGGGATGGTCCCTTTTTTCTGTGCTAGAAGCAGCGCCAGCAATGTAAGAACCGCCACCTGTGCTGTAAACGCTTTGGTGGAAGCTACCCCGATTTCAGGCCCGGCATGAGTGTAAATGCCGGCATGCGTTGCACGTGCAATGGAAGATCCGACTACATTGCAGATCCCCAGAACGGTGGCCCCTTTGCCTTTGGCCAGCTCAATTGCTGCCAGGGTATCGGCGGTTTCCCCCGACTGTGAGATCGCAATCAGAACGTCCTCTTCACTGATGATAGGATTGCGGTAGCGAAACTCTGAGGAATATTCCACATCAACAGGGATCCGGGCTAAGTCTTCGATGAGGTATTCCCCAACCAGGCCGGCATGCCAGGATGTGCCGCAGGCCGTAATGATGATTCGCTTGGCGTTGAGTAGCTTTTGCTCGTAATCCCTGATACCTCCCAGGGTGACAGACCCCTGGTCGAGGTGCAGCCTGCCCCGCATACTATCATAGATCGAACGTGGCTGCTCGAAGATCTCTTTGAGCATGAAATGGTCATACCCTCCTTTTTCGATAGCGCTCAGGCTGAGTTCCAGTTTCTGGATATAGGGCGTCTTCTCCTGGTTTTTGATCGTCCGTATCTTCAGCTTCTCGTTCCGTTTGATGATCGCGATCTCCTCGTCATTGAGGAAAACCACATTATCCGTGTACTCAATGATCGGTGTTGCATCCGAGGCGACAAAATACTCATCCTTTCCTATGCCCACGACGAGCGGACTGCCTTTCCTTGCGGCAATGATCTTATCGGGGCTGCTCTTCGACAGGACAACGATGGCATAAGCGCCAATCACCTGGTTCAGTGCAATCCTCACAGCCTCTTCCAGTGAAACTTTCTCATGGGTTTTGATATCCTCGATCAGGTGGATCAATACTTCCGTATCCGTATCGCTGACAAAGATATATCCACGGTTAATAAGCTCATGTCGCAAAGCAACATAATTTTCAATGATCCCGTTATGGATGATGGCCAGGTTCCTGTTCTGGGAATAATGGGGATGGGCGTTAACCTGGTTTGGTTCTCCATGGGTAGCCCAACGTGTGTGAGCCATGCCTACATTCCCTGAAACGTCTTTATCTGATATATAGTCTGCTAGCTCTGAAACCTTCCCCTTGCATTTATAAATATTCAGGTCACTGTTCAGCATGCAGAGCCCGGCACTGTCATAACCTCTGTATTCAAGACGGTGAAGCCCCTTAATAAGGATCGGATAGGCCTCCCTGGGACCGATATATGCTACAATTCCACACATGATTGGTTTATTTTACTCGGTTTTGCAAATTATTGCATTTTGGTATATGTTATCCGTAACTTTAAATTACTCGCCTCTGAAGGAGAGAAGTATGGATCTGTTCCGTACAGGATTACCCGGTTGGGTGTTTGTGATTTGGCTAACGGGTTGGAAGCAAAAATATAAAGATCGTAGTTTTCCAGGGTGTCATTGACCAGCAGGCGCTGTATGTGCCGGGTGATCCTGAACCAGTAGGATTTGTCTCCTTTGTTGTATGTCCCTCCAAAATAATTTGTTCCTTCGGTTTCGTCAATGATGGCGCCTATCTTTCCCGCAGAATCAACCTTAAACATCGCCAGCTGCGGAGGGGGCTGGAATGTAGTGTCAGTTTCGGGGCTCTTCATAGTAAGTACAGCATTGTTAATTGCGATAGGACCCAGATCGTTGAGACTTCTTATGTAAGGCAGCCTGATCTTGATTTTAACGCCTGCCAGGGTCTGAAGATAAAGGTTGTTCTTTCCCAGGGCGGTATCATGATACAGGACCTGTTGCTTGAATTCGGGGCTTGCATCCTTGTACCCGTCATGATCAAAAGTATTGAACCGGGCTGAAGGATCATCCACAGGCAGGGTGAATTGAAGGGAGTCCCCTTTGTCATCACTGTGAAAATAGATAATGAGTTTGGAGTATGCTCCGGTTACCGTGAAATTAACCAGCGAACCCCGGGAGGAAACCGGCATTGCCTGAACGTAAAGTCCTTTAAAAAATTCAAGGAATGTGGTGTTTGAGGACATCGCACTTTTGGGAGCATACAGAAGTTTATTCCCGAGGTAGTGGGTCTTGTTCGAAAGGTTGATACGGAGATGCGGGGCCTCGGGTTTTCCGTATACATTGACACTGTCTGTTGGCCGTGGCAGGAATGTAAAGTCAGCCAGTTCAAGACCAAAGGTACCTGCTGATTGATTGGAATAGTAACTGGTATCATAAATAAGGCTCTCGCTTATCTCAAAAACGCGGACCTGCTGGAGCGTATTGGAATCGCCGTTGACACCCTGGTAGTGAAGTACCAGGACAAGGGAATCCAGCTGAGGATTGGTCCCAAAATCAGTTTCCAGGGATGAAAGCAGGAACTGGCTGTAAAAACTGGCCGTTGTCTTGCCGAAAACAGGATCCATGATCGATCCGAGAACCAGGGAATTCAGCTCATCCGAACGGATGGAATCCTCAAGTACTGAATAAGCCTGAATGGTGGTTGTATCAAAGAGATCCACATAAAGGGTATCCGTCGGCGGCAGCAAGTCCAGCCCAAGTTCGTAAGGATCTTTTTTACAGGAGGCGACGACAACAACAATCAGCAAAATGATCCCGATGGATCGAAACAGTAGGTTGGGTAGTGATCTCAAGTGCCGGAAATTATAAATGTTCTGTTAATCAACCGCAACAGGTTCATTGACCAGTATCTCATCGTAGAAATCCGAATAAGCATCGATGTATTTGTCCATCGGCTGATATTCGAGCAAGTGCTTCTCTGTTTCCCTGACATAACTGATCAGTTCCGGATTTACATCCGGGGAACCCAGGATCACGCCATCGGCAAAATCGATGGCTGTCTTCATGATGTTAACGTAGGAAGGTGTCTTATAGTGTCTGAGGTCTTTCGCAGAAATGCCATTTAATTTCAGTTTCGTTCCGAAATCTTTATGAAAAGTTTCACTGAAATCATCATTGTACAACGAGAAGATCACTTTCGAGTCACTGAATAACGGGTTATCCTTGAACGCTTTCTTGATGTATAATGGAAGCAGGCTCGTAATCCAGCCGTGGCAGTGGACCACATCGGGTCCCCAGCTCAGCTTCTTGACAGTCTCAAGAACTCCACGGGCAAAAAATATCGTTCGTTCGTCGTTATCAGAAAAAAACTTGTTGTTCTTGTCACTGAAAGTAAACTTCCGGTGAAAGTAATCTTCGTTGTCAATGAAATAGATCTGCATACGTGCCTGCTGGATAGAAGCTACCTTAATAATAAGCGGGTGGTCGGCGTCATTGATGACCAGGTTCATTCCCGAAAGCCGGATTACTTCATGCAGCTGGTTGCGGCGTTCATTTATACTTCCGAACCGTGGCATGAATGTACGGATCTCTTTGCCTCTCTCCTGAATTCCCTGCGGAAGATGCCTGCCGATAAGACTCATCGGGGTCTCTTTCAGATACGGTGTAATCTCCTGTGCAACGAATAATACTTTTGCTTTTTCCATAATATCTCCAGTTTTTACCCAAAACAAATTCGGCCACAAAGATAGTAAAAATTTTTGAGACAATTTCAAAGCCTTTTCTCTAAAATAGTGATTGTTACTGATTTAACCATTATTACGATAACTTTTTAAAAAAAAACTCCCTTTTCCTTTAACCTTTTGCCCCTAAACCTGATTAATGTCCAAATACCAGTTGTCGGATAAAAGCGGGAGGGTAATCATCACAATCATTCATTCAACGTTTTGAAAATCTCTTACAGAACAAGGGGTTTCAAGGTAGTCCGGGCCCAGCTGCCACAGGGATTTGGCCCCCCGGTTTCCGCCTGCGGGTACCAGGTGGAATAAAACAACCAAAAAAAATAACAAGATGAAAAAAAAAGTTATATTCGTTATAGCAAACGTGCTTCTCATTTCAGGATTATCTTTTGCAACAGAGATGAAATCACAGATCAACAGTTCACCGGTTTCCATTATGGCGCCTGTTGGAGTATGGGTCAAAGTTTCCCTCACATTCCATCGTCCTAAACTAGATTGCCTCAGAGGATTCGGTTTCTGTTTCAATTTTACATGGGGAATAGACAACAGTGGGTCTCCAAACGAAGAAAGGGGCTGTCCGGTCAGTTTGAAACTGGACAACAACCTGCTGATGATGCAGGTTATGGAATCTGACCTGGCTGGCTATGAACATGGATCCACCCTGCAATATTTTAAAGGGAAATCGGCAATTACGATTGAAGATTATACCGAGTTGCCTCCGGGGATCACCAGGAAACTTGGTTCTTCAACACCCATTGTAATCAGACCGGGATCTTATCCGGTATCTTTTGAGAATGGGGTATATACCATAGTCATTCAATTATAGGCTGGTTCAAATAATTTTCAGAACCGAAACGTATCTTTGTACAATCAAGGAGAGGAAGGTGAGACAGATCATTGCCTCTGTTTGAATATCTGGCTTTTTCCTCTCCTTTAAAACATCCTAATCATGAAAAACCATATCCAGCCTGGGATTTTTTACAATGCAGCTCTTCTAGTGTTTCTGATTGCCATAACCGGTTGTCAGAAAATGGTACTTTTCTCCAAGGGAGTCCGCAATCCAAAAATTCAAACAAATGAATCGGTGTGCCGCTACCTTTCAAAGAACGGGGTAGGCGCCTATGACGGGTCATTCATTCTCCGCGACTCCCTGGCTTTTATCGAGCTGATCAAACATGTTGAATCATTTCCGAGTGTCTCGTTCTTCACCACTGACGGGAATTTGATCATTATAAACGATAGCGGATTCTGCGCCGGGGTAGCCCATGAGTACGCCTCAAATTTTAAGGCCGGATCATACTTCCGGACTGATACTTCATACCACCTGACAGAATTGAACACTCTGATCTCTTCCCTGGGACCACCATCAGAACTTGAAACCGGAAATACCGATATTATTCTTGTCGGTTTCTGGGCAACCTATTTCGGTTCCGTAAACAAAAATGTTTTCGGGGTATTCGAGGCAATCTGCAACAATCCCGGCATCAAATGCCGGTTATACCTAATAAACACGGATTTCATGGAATCCTGGGGAATGAAAGGAAAGCTGGGGACAAAAATTCTTTGACCGGAATCTTATCAATAAAGAAAAATCCCTACTGTCCTTTTTTATCGAATTGATCGTTTTGATCAGTCGCAACTTTGTTTAATCATTGGAATTGACTGAACTCATGAGATATGAAGGGGGCCGGGCTGAAAATGGGAGCAGTGTTTTGCTTGTGGATTGTTCCTTATTCTATCCCGGCTCAGCAATTGGCGTGGAAGGAACAGCATCCTGCCTGGAATCTGAATCTCTGCGCCGACTCAGGTCAATCACCGGTAAGGCTCCGGCTCAGCCACCGCCTGGAATATTCACTTACATTCTCGGGTGTGTTCTTCATCAATTGGGACCATGATCCCAATAAAAACCAGGTGATGCTAATCCAGGACATGACGTATGAGTGCAGGGGGGAGACGGATAGAAGGTTTCGTTTCTCCCAGAAAATTGTTCACCACCTGGGAATTCAGTTTTTCTTCGATTCCATCTCCCGGATTCATGTGGATGACAACCAACTCGATACCCGTTTGGAGTGGCGGATACGGAAAAACCATGGCTGCTTCTTCTCAGCCCTCCTTTCTACCAGGTTGTTCAACGGATATACCCTCACCATCAACGCCAATGGCAACCAGGACAGGATCCTCAATTCCTCCTTTCTTACGCCGCTGACTGTCCTGTTTTCAGGTGGGATTCAATTCAAATGGCCCTTTTTCGGCTCTTTCAACCTCGGCATAACCAGCGCAAAACTGACCTGGTTGCGTGACAAAAGCATCTATGAAGAACAGCACACCATTATATATTATGGTGTGCCTGAAGATAAGGGTTATCTCTTTGAATACGGCATCTCCCTGCACTTGCTTATCGATCATAACATCGCGAAATGGCTGCGCTGGAATTGTGACTTGCTGGTATTTAAGAACATGAACCTGCCGCCCGATATCTCTATCAGGAATAACCTGGCATTCAGGCTCGCGAAACACCTCAGGGCGGCCTTTCAGACCAGGCTCTTTTACGAAGAAAGGATCAGCAGGAAAGTTCAGCTGGAGAATATCGTTTCGGTAGGGATCGTTGTTTCAATATAGGGGGTGTCTCAAAAGCTGAGACACCCCTTTTTTTTATGTCCTCAGGCAGGTTTTTGGGCAGGTAGTTGAACTGTTAGTTTCTGAAGGATTATTGAACCTTCAAGAAGTTTATAACGATGGCACCAAGATCGAATCCAAAGCGAACCGTTACACCTTTGTATAGGGGAAATCGATCAAGCTGAATAAAGAACAAATAAAGAAAAACACATTAGCTGCTGCCGGAACAACCTAGGAACGCGGGTTTATTCCTATCCTCTTAAAGTTTAGACAAAAAGTTCAAGCGTTCCAGTTGTGGAGGCGGCTGCGAAAAAAAGAAAAAAATTAATATCTATTGGGTTTGTGGAAATCTAAAGGGGTTGTCTCGAGGTTTTGAGACAATCCCAACATTGATCACCCTTGTACGAATATCGCCTTGATGATATGACTTGCCATTTTAGGGTTTTCCTTCAGCCTGCGGGTAGAGTAACCGAACCAGTCTTTCCCGAACGGAACATATACCCGCATCCTGTGGCCTTCTTCCACAATGCTCTTCCTGAGTTCGGGAGTGACGCCGTAAAGCATCTGAAATTCATAATTTTCCTTCGGAACCCGGTATTTGTCAATCAATGCATAGGCGCCATCAACAAGCGGCCTGTCGTGGGTGGCGATCCCCGGATAGATGCCCTCCCGGAAGATGTACTCAAGGTCCTTCAGAAAATGTTCGTTGATCTCTCCGTACTTCTTGTAAGCGATGGCTTCCGGTTCAACATAGATCCCCTTGCAGAGACGAAAGTTCAACGGATTATTGGCAGAGTGAAGGTCTTTAAGGTCCATGATGTCTTTCATCGTTCGTTTCATATATGCCTGCAATACAAGGCCTACATTCTTGGGGAACTCTTTTTTAAGCCTTCTGAAAAGTTGTATCTCTCGGTCTGTACACTGCGAATCCTCCATGTCAACCCTGACAAAATTATTAAAGGAAGCCGCCCTGGCCACGATCTCACGAATGTTGCGGTAACAGACCTCCTCGTCGATAAGGAGTCCGAACATGGTGGGTTTGAGGGAGTAGTTCCCGTTGATGTGTTCCGCTTCAACGCGGTCAACGATCCCGAGGTACATTTCCTTGTACGCCGTAGCCTCATCCAGGCGGGTGATGAACTCACCCAGCAGGTCAATCGTGATCATCATGCCCCCCCTGTTCATCTCATGACAAACACGGATGGCATCATCAAGTGTTTCGCCGGCAATGTATTTTTTTGAAAATAACCATACCAGTTTCCTTGGCATGAATGGCAGCAGGTGAGAGATTAGCTTGTTGAACATATTCCTGGGTTTTGAAAAGACGTTGCAAACATATGTAATTGATAGTAAAAATAGTAATTTGTTAATAACAATTATAATGTTTAATTTTGCCCTCTTTTTGTAAAGTCCGGCCTGTGAAACCCTTAGATTCCTTCATCATCCCATTCCGGGGACTGAAACCCGGGCTTCACACGTACGACTTGCAGATCGACCGAACGTTCTTTGATCATTTTGAGCATGGTGAGATCCGTGAAGGGAATCTGACCGTTCATATCCAACTGGAAAAAGAAGAACGGATGCTTCTGTTTCAGTTTACTATCAACGGTACCGTTTTCATTCCGTGCGACAGATGCAACGAGACAGTTCAACTTCCTGTCAGCGGGACAGAGAGACTGATCGTGAAATTCGGAGAAGAATTCATGGAACAGGACGAAGAGATCCAGATTATTCCGGAAACAGAGACCCAGTTCGATACAGCTCCTTTCCTGTATGAATATATTCATCTGCTGCTGCCTATGAAACGAACCCATCCTGACGACAGCCTGGGAAATTCCCTCTGTAATCCCGATATTCTCGCCAAACTAAACGACCAGCAGCAAAACCGTCCGCCTGATCCACGTTGGGAACAACTTAAAAAGTTTCGTGGGACGTAAGACGGAAAAAAAATTCATTTGTAAATCGTAATTCCATAATTCGTAAATAAAACTAAGTTATGCCACATCCTAAACGAAAGATTTCAAACCAGAGGAGAGACAAGAGAAGAACACATTATAAAGCTGAAGTTTCTACATTCTCCGTTTGTTCCAATTGCGGGGCAACAAAACTCTACCACAGGGTTTGTGCCGAATGCGGATACTATAAAGGAAAACCTGCAATCAATAAAGCAGCCGCCGAATAACCATGAGGATCGGTTTAGACGTTTCCGGGGGTGACTTCGCTCCAAAATCCACGCTGCATGGAGCTTTGATGGCTCTGAAGGACCTCCCTAAGAGTGACCGGATCGTATTAATCGGGGACAAGGATGTCATTCATACTTTCTTCCGTGAAGAAAACGTGAATCCATCCCTCTTTGATGTGGTAGATGCTCCCGACCAGATTGAGATGGGAGAATCACCCACCAAAGCCCTGGCAGCAAAACCTAAATCCAGTATTGCCATCGGATTCAGAATGCTGAAGCACAAAGAGATCAACTCTTTTGCAAGTGCCGGGAGCAGTGGTGCCATGCTGGTCGGAGCGATCTATAGCGTAAATACCATTCAGGGGGTGATCAGACCGAGCACTCCTGCATACATACCCAAAGAGAACGGAGGATCAACGATCCTGATCGATGTGGGAACCAATCCCGACAGCAAACCTGACGTCATGTACCAGTTCGGACTCTTAGGATCCCTGTATGCCGAGCATGTCTTACACGTAAAAAATCCACGGGTTGGCCTGCTGAACATCGGTACAGAAGAGAAAAAAGGTAACCTTGCAACCTTGTCTGCATACCAGTTGATGAAAGACGCGAAAGATTACAATTTTATCGGGAATGTGGAAGGGAGAGACCTGTTCCGCGACCGGGTGGATGTTATCGTTTGCGATGGCTTTGTAGGAAACATTGTCCTTAAACAGGCTGAAGCCATGTACAGGGTGATGATAAAACGGGGTATCAAAGATGAATACCTTGACCGGTTCAACTACGAAAATTATGGCGGATCACCGGTACTTGGAGTCAATGCCAACGTGATTGTCGGCCATGGCATCTCAAACGGGAAAGCAATCAGGCAGATGCTGCTGTTGTCCAAGGAGGTCCACGATGCCAAACTTCCCTTCAAGATCAAGCATGCTTTTATCAAGTATGACATTAACAATATCTAATCTCGCTAAATGACAAAGATCAGAGCAAAAATTTCAGGGATCCAGGGGTATGCACCACCCTATATTCTTACCAACAAAGAGCTTGAAGGGATGGTGGATACAACCGATGAATGGATCATGACCCGAACCGGGATCCAGGAGAGGCATATTCAGAAAGAACCCGGCTTTGGAACCTCGGATATGGGAGCTGAAGCGGTAAGAGGCCTGCTGGAAAAAACCAATACTTCACCCGACGAGATCGATCTGGTCATCTGCGCCACAGTGACACCCGATATGCTCTTCCCCGCTACGGCAAACCTGATCAGTCATAAAACCGGTATCAAAAATGCTTTCAGTTTTGACATGAATGCCGCTTGCTCGGGTCTGATGTTTGCGATCATTACCGCATCAAGGTATATTGAATCAGGCGCCTCCAGGAAAGTCATCGTGGTAGGGGCTGATAAGATGTCGTCGATCACGGATTATACCAACAGGGAAACCTGCGTACTTTTCGGTGATGCAGCCGGCGCCCTGCTGCTGGAACCAACCACAGAAGATGTCGGCATCATGGACTCTATTTTCGGCACCGATGGCTCCGGATATCCGTATCTTCACATGAAAGCCGGAGGATCACTGAGACCGGCATCTTACGAGACAATTGACGCGAAAGAACATTTTATCTTCCAGGAAGGACAGGCCGTATTTAAGTTCGCCGTGACAAAAATGGCTGATGTATCAGCCGAGATCATGAAAAAGAATAACCTCACCTCGGAAGACGTTGCCTGGCTGGTCCCGCATCAGGCCAACCTGAGGATCATTGATGCTACTGCCCGCCGGATGGGTATCAGCAAAGACCAGGTAATGATCAACATCCAACGCTACGGCAACACCACCGGAGCTACCATCCCTCTCTGCCTGTGGGAGTGGGAAGACAAACTACAAAAAGGCGACAACATCATCCTTGCTGCCTTTGGCGGGGGCTTCACCTGGGGCTCGGTGTTGCTCAAATGGGCCTATTAACAGGCTCGTGAATAACTCTGTTAGTATTTTCTGATCTAAATACTTCTTTCATGAGAAGGATTTAGTACTTTTATCCCGGAAAATAATATCCTGACCAGATAAAATGGAGGCTTTATGAAAAAAACTACCTTGGTTGTTCTTCTCTCAGCAGTCTTTCTGTTGTCATTTTCATCCCTGTTCTCACAGAATGCACCCATCACTACCGCCGGAAGCGTACAGGCCTGCCCCGACAGCATAGCCTCTATCCCTGTATTTGTCAATGATTTTAACGGAATCTCCGCTATTACCCTTCGCCTCGATTACGACCCTGCGTTGCTGACTTTCGTGACAGTTACCCATATCAACCCAGTGTTCAACACAACCGGTCTCTTTTTCTATGACAATCCTGTTTCCGCAAACGTGCATAAGATCGTGATCGCCTGGACCGACCTCACCGCCCGTACCCTCCCCAATGGAACAAAACTCTTTGACATTCAGCTGTATTATCTTTCAGGTTCGCCAACACTTACATTCAACAACACCGCTAATGGCGGAGGGGATTGTGAGTATGCCAACGCCGCCGGCATGCCTTTGAACGACATGCCTACTGCCACCTATTACATCAACTCCCAGGTGACCAGCAATCCAACGGTTGGAGCAGCCGGCACCATCACCGGAACGTCAACGGTTTGCCAGGGAGCCACAGGGGTTGTTTATTCAGTGGCGCCTATTGCCAACGCACAATGGTACACCTGGCAGGTTCCCACGGGAGCCACCATCGTTTCCGGCTCATTCTCGAATGTCATTGCAGTCGATTACTCTACATCCGCCATCAGCGGTAACATCATCGTATACGGCTCCAACCTGTGCGGAAACGGTACTCCCTCACCTCCTTTTCCGGTAACGGTGAACCCGCTGGCCGCTGCTGCAGGAACCATCACCGGGACCGCTTCTGTTCAGCAGGGACAAACAGGAGTGCAATACTCCGTTGCTCCCATAGCTAACGCTACCACCTATAGTTGGTCGGTACCGCCTGGCGCTACCATCACCTCGGGGAACAACACCAACGCTATCACCGTCAGTTTCTCCCCCACAGCCTCCAGCGGAAATATTACCGTGTTTGGATCCAACTCCTGTGGCAACGGTACAACCTCTCCCCCGTTCCCGGTAACTGTCGGTATGGCAACCGAGCTCGAACTCACGAACATAATCGTGCCCGGTGGTACCACTATCTGTTATGACGCCCTCCTTACGATCATCCTGGCCGGCAACGGCACCTATTTTACCGTCCAGAACGGAGCCGTCGTGACATTGATCGCCGGTCAGAACATCAGGATGCTTCCCGGAACCACAGTTCAATCAGGAGGGTACATGCATGCCTACATCACCACCACCGGTCAGTTCTGCCCCCCCTTACCGCCTCTGGTTGCCGTGACCGGCATTGAACGCAATACCGAAGGTCTGGCAACGATCGCACCATTCACCGAACCTGCCGGCCCGCAGCTTAAAATTTACCCCAATCCTACCTCCGGAAGCTTTACCATGGAGGTGACCGGATTGGATGAAACCATGCCGGCCTTCGTTGAAATATACAGCATCATGGGTGAAAAGATCATCAGTAAAACCCTCTCCGGAACCGGCAAACAGGAATTCAACCTGTCCGAAAAACCATCCGGACTCTATTTCATCAAGGTCGCTTCCGAAGGATTCTCAAAAACCCTGAAACTGGTAAAACAATAATCCGGAAAATATCGGTCTAATTATTTCGCTATTTCGCTATTTCACTATTTCGCTATTTTAAAATTTAATTATGAGTCCCCTCCGAGAAGGGGGTTTATGATAAAACGAAAAAATTATTGATGATCGATAAAAGTTGCGCAATGGAAAACTTTCTGCCATGAATAGGCTGTCTACTATTCCGGAGTTCGG
>Ga0172368_10006179_pt1 | contig 13026 bp, 11 predicted proteins | sample Lak11m_FD_114540 | JGI IMG/M metagenome (GOLD analysis project Ga0172368, IMG submission 114540) | Freshwater microbial communities from Kabuno Bay, South-Kivu, Congo - kab_022012_11m | ecosystem: Environmental > Aquatic > Freshwater > Lake | place: Democratic Republic of the Congo: South-Kivu...
ACGGAATTTACTATTCTGGGTGTTTACTCCGCGATAGAAGTATGTTTGCAAAAAATATTCGGCAGTACCGAAGTAAAAGATAGAAGTTTTGCAATTCAAGGCTTGGGAAAAATAGGCGCTGGTCTAACAGAGATGCTTGAAAGCCGGGGTTGCCATAATATTTTCGTTTCCGACATTGACTCGGAGAAGATAAAAGAAATCAAAAGGAAATTTCCTGATGTTAAGGTTGTCGAACCAGGCGATATTCATCGACAACAAGTTGACGTGTTCTCTCCCTGTGCCCTCTCCGGGGTAATCAATAAGATAAGCATTGGAGAACTCCGGTGCAAAATAATTGCCGGGGGAGCCAACAATCAGCTAGCAGAAGAATCCTTAGGAGAAGAACTTCTTCAAAAAAATATTCTGTATGCTCCGGATTATGTGACAAATTCCGGGGGAGTAATCGGTGTTTTTGATGAATACAGCAATAAGGCCTATAACCGGCAATCAGTAGTAGAAAAAGTGTGCAAAGTTAAAGACGTTCTCGGTAAGATTTTTTCTCAAAACGACAAAGAGAAAAAAGCCACCAATATTGTTGCCAATGGGTTGGCGGAGAAAATTTTTAATCACTTTTAAAGTTCTAAAATGAAAAAGAATCTGAGGGTAGAGAAAGAAATCAATTATTTAAAATCTGTCGACCCAGCGGTCTTGGAAACACGAGGAGAAAAAATGGCCATGAAACTCTTTAATTTTTCTGTTCGGAATGTTTCAGCTTATAAAAATTTTACCAAGAAAAATAAAGTCAGAGGGAAAGTTTCCGACATTGAAACGTTTAAAAAACAAATACCACTTGTTCGAAAAAGCAATTACTTGAGAAAATTTCCCTATGAACAGCTGTTCCCTGAAAATGGCTTAGCGGAGGCGACGACTGTTTCGGCAACCTCCGGTTCGACCGGAGAGCCGTTTTATTTTCCTCGTTCCGAAGTTCACGATGCTTATTATGAAACCATCTTGGAAATACTTTTCGTCAATCAATTTGGTCTTTCTAAAAAAACATCCACTCTATGCGTTCTGGGCTTCGGCTTGGGTATCTGGATCGGCGGGATTTTTACCTATAAAAATCTGAATAAATTAGCCCAAAAAGGATATCGGCTGACGATTGTCCCGGCGGGAACAAACAAAGAATTGTTTTTGATTTCTTGTAAAAAATTTGCCGCTCTTTATGACAATATGGTCATTATGGGTTATCCCCCGTTTATTAAAGATGTCATCGACGATGGACCAGACTATGGTGTCAAGTGGAATAAGTACAACTTACGTATTCTGACCGCAGCCGAAGGATATTCAGAAGATTTTCGCGATTATTTGGCAAAAAAAACTGGAATAAGAAATAAATACAGTCAGATTGTGAATATTTACGGAACAGTAGAGCAGGGAACAATTGCTCACGAGACTGCCCTTACGGCACTGGTGCGTTCTTTGTCCGACAAAAATAAGAAATTATTCAAAATGTTGTTTCCGAACGCAACTTCTATGCCGACCGTAGCGCAATATTATCCTTATTTTACTTATTTTGAGGCGGTGGATGGTGAAGTTGTTGTTACCAGCTTTAGCTCGTCTATCCCGCTGGTACGTTATGCTTTTTCCGATCTAGGTGGGGTTATTCCCTTTAGAGAACTTTTGAAAAAATGCAAAGAAATAGGAATAGATTTAATTGCTGAGGCAAAAAAAACAGGAATTTATGACCAAGTACTTCACCTGCCGATAGTTTATCTATTTGCTCGAAATGATTTTACGATTGTTTTTCGCGGAGCCAATATTTATCTTGGAGAAATCAGAACTGCTCTCGACAAGAAAGAATTATCCGGGTTCATAACAGGGAAAGCGACTATTTTTAAAAACGAAGATACTCGAATGAATCCAATTTTGGAAATAAATGTAGAATTAAGAAAAAGTGTTTCCTTGACTGCAAAAATGAAAAAACAAATCACAGAGCATGTCGTGCAAGAATTACGTTCAAAAAATTCAGAGTATGCCTATCTTTATTCTCAGGAAGGCAAAAAAGTTTATCCGAAAATCATCGGCTGGCCGTATCGTCACAGCAAATATTTTTCCGGCAACGGGAAACAGCAATGGGTAAAAAACAACATTTAAATATTATGACAAAAAATTACGATGCTTGGAAAATCTCCATATCGGACTTCAAGGAACAAAAAAACAATTATGACAAATTGGTCTTTTTCTCAAGGTTTGGCTTGCTCGCTCCTTCTAGCCACAATTCCCAACCTTGGGAGTTTGAGATAGACGAAAAAAAACTCTCTATTCAAATTTTTAAATCAACAAAGAGAATTTTGCCGGTTGGAGACCCGAAAGATACCTTGTCTTACATCAGTATAGGATGTGCCATAGAAAATATTATCATCGCTGCTGACTTTTTTGGTTTTACCGCTCAGGTAATGTATGAAAATGATCCCGAGAATAATTTGTGCGCGACTATTCAATTTACAGAAAGCAACAAACAAAGCTCTGAGCTCGGACATCTTTTCCATCAAATAGAAAAAAGGATAGTGAATCGAGGAAAATACGAGGATAGAATTCCCGCGGATGATTTTTTAAAAAAAATACAGCAACTTTATCCCGGTGATTATCGGATTGTTTTTATAAAGGATCCGCAAACAATATCTTTGGTGGGGAATATCGTAAATCAGGCATCAATAGAATTGATGGATTCTCGGACGTTTCGGAAGGAGTTGTCGAAACATGTAAAAAATAATTTTACGAAGTCCCACGTCGGGATTCCCGCTTTTGGTATGGGAATAAATAACGCGATATCTCTTTTGGTGCCACTTCTGGCTCGCTTTGTTAATTTGGATAAGCTTAGCGAGAAGCAAAATGCGAAGTTATTCGCAAGGCACACACCGGTTATTGCCGTTATCCTTTCTAGGGAGGACGGGAAGAAAGACAAAATTATCTCCGGCAATTTGTATGAAAAAACCTCCTTGTACTCTATTTCTGAAGACATAAAAACTTCTCCTTGGGGAGGAATCATAGTGCACGAAGAATTGAGAGAAAAATTAAGACAGATTTTAAAGACTGAATTTTATCCGCAGTTTTTGTTTAGGATGGGGTATAATAAGAAAGACCCCAGGCATAGTCCTCGATTATTAGTAGATAGCGTGCTTAAAAAATAGTCTATTGAGATGGAAATTAATCTAGATTTACTGACAGTAGGAATTTCGGTCGCTGGCATCGGCTTGTTGGGGTTTTTGGTCTATTTTAGCGACAGAAAGAGTATTACAAACAAAATATTTCTAGTTTTTTCAATCATTACTATTGTTTGGGGTGTAATTAACTACCTGAATTATCAAATAACCAACGATTTGTTTGTCTTGTGGGCGATTAGGCTTGTTATTTTCTTCGCTGTCCTCCAAGCCTTGTCTTTCTTTGTGTTAATGCTTGTGTTTCCGGATAAGGTTTTTGTTTTTCCATCCTGGTTTAAGAAAATTATTTTGCCGGTAGCCAGCCTAGCCGCTCTTTTGACCCTGACACCTATTGTGTTTTCGTCGATTATAAAAGTTCCTGGCGATCTGGTGGCCCATCCAGTAGTAGCCCCAGGAATAGTTATTTTTGTCTTTACTGCTGTTTTATTGGTAGTTTTTGGTTTTATTATTATTACCAGAAAATTTCTTAAAGCACAAAAAGAATTACGATCCCAGCTCCGGTTGGTTATCATAGGAGCGTCTATAATGTTTGCTTTGATTATCGTTTTTAACCTGATCTTCCTTTTGGCATTCAATACCACAAGATTTGTTCCCATGGGTTCGCTTTTTGTTCTACCCTTTGTGTTATTTGCTGGAATCGCTATTTTAAAACAACGCCTCTTTAATGTAAAAGTGGCCGGAACGGCTATTATGGTTTTTCTTTTGTCGATTGTTTTGTTTTTAGAAATTATTTTTACCAATACGCTTGCCTTGGGGATTTTCAGGAGTAGCGTATTCCTCTTAGTGCTTATTTTTGGAATATCTCTAATAAAGAGCGTGATTAAAGAAGTAGAGCAGAGAGAAAAATTGGCCGAGCTTAATATTAGCCTCCAAGATCTGATCCAGCAAAGGGAAAGCTTGATGCATTTGATCAATCACAAAGTGAAAGGGTCTTTTACTCATTCGAAATACACTTTTGCTGGTATTCTGGATGGGATGTTTGGGCCGATTTCGCCGGAAATAAAAAAAGCGGCGGAGAATGGTCTTGATTCCGACGAAGCCGGAATTCGGACGGTGGACTTGATCCTAAACGCCGCGAACTTACAAAAGGGAACTGTGGTGTATGATATTAAGCCGATTGATTTCAAGAAAATATTAGAAGACGAAATTGTGCTCCGAAAAGAATTTATCGAAAAGAAAGGACTCAAACTCGAAACAAATATTACGAACGAGAACTGCCAAATACAAGGAGACGTTTTTTGGATAAAAGAAGTGGTCAACAATCTGCTCGACAATTCAATCAACTACACCAAAGAGGGAAAGATAGTGGTTTTTCTGGAAAAGAAGGACAAAAAAATATTATTTGCGGTGAAAGATACCGGGATCGGCATTTCCGACGAGGATAAGAAAAAACTCTTTACCGAAGGAGGGCGGGGGAAGGATTCGGTCAAAACCAATACTTCCTCGACCGGTTATGGCCTCTATTCTGTCCGACTGATTGTGGAAGCTCATAAGGGCCGAGTCTGGGGAGAATCGGCTGGTAGTGGCCAGGGATCGGCTTTTTATGCCGAATTTGACGCGCTCTAGAAATTTTGCTAGTATATAGCCTATGCAAGAAAACGAAATTAACGAAGAAATCGTCACATCCTCCGAGGACGTGATGGAAGCCGATCCGCGGGTCTACGAGGTCGGATATCTTTTGGTGCCTTCGCTAAAAGAGGAAGAAGTGCCGGCTATCTACGGCAATTTGAAAGACCTTATTGCAAATCTAGGCGGCCAGGCCGTTTCGGACGAAATGCCAACCCTCATCAATTTGGCTTATTCGATGCAGAAAGTGATAGAAAACGTGCATCACAATTACGATACTGCTTATTTTGGTTGGGTAAAGTTTGTTATGGATCCGGAAAAAGTTTTGGAACTCAAGAAAAAACTTGATTTGGACACAAACATCATTCGATTTTTGATTTTGAAAACAGTGAAAGAAAACACTATTGCCGGAAAGCGTTTGGGTGGTCGGGAAATTCCGCGTCGGAGAGCTCCGGCGCCTGGAGTAGGAGCCGATACCGAACCAAAAGCAGAAGCTCCGATCAACAAAGAAGAAATCGACAAAGAGATTGATGCTATGGTCGCGAATTAGTTAAAAGTTAAAAGTAGAAAGTTTATAAGATAATTAGCAAAAGTTCATAGATATAGAGAATACTTTTAACTTTATAACTTTGAACTTTAAACTTAGTCATGTATTTAAACAAAGCGCTTGTCATAGGAAATCTTACCCGTGATCCGGAGATCAGATCGTTGCCTTCCGGGATCAAAGTATGTTCGTTTTCTTTAGCCACTAATCGAGTTTGGAAAGACAAGAATGGTGCCAGACAAGAGTCTACCGACTATCACAATGTTGTGGTATTTGGTCGGCAGGCGGAGACAGTCGCTCAGTACATGAAAAAGGGAAATTCGATGCTGGTGGAAGGCCGAATGCAGACTCGCAGCTGGGATGACAAAAATACCGGTGAAAAGAAATATCGCACAGAGATTGTTGCTGACCGAACTCAATTTGGACCGAGAGCTGGCGGTGCTCCGAGCGGAGCTTCGGCTACTGCTACCCCAAAAGGGGGAAAGACAGAAGAGCTTGATTCCATTGAATACCCAGAAGAAGATATTAACCCGGAAGACATTCCATTTTAAAGCACTTACGAATTAAAAATTACGAATTACGAATTAAAAATGAAACAAGATTATTTTTCAGCCAACAACATTAAATATATTGACTACAAGGATGTTGCCATCCTAAAGAAGTTTTTGAATCCGAGTGGCAAGATCGTCAACCACCGTCGAAGCGGTATCACCTCTAAGAACCAGAGAAAGCTGGCGCTCGCCATCAAGCACGCTCGCTTTATGGGACTTCTACCATTCGTAGCAAAATAAATCACGTAATTAAAAAATCCCCCAGCCTGGGGGATTTTTTAATTATTTTATACTCGCTCGACGTATTCGCCGGTTTCGGTATTTACCCGGATTTTGTCGCCTTCGCTTATGAACATCGGGGCAGTGATAGTGGCTCCATTTTCAAGGACGATAAATTTATTGCCTCCCTTCGAAGTGTCGCCGCGGACGGCTGGGGGAGCTTCTTTCACTTTGTATTCCATTTTAATCGGCAGTTTTACCCCGATTATTTTTTCTTCTTCGTCTTCATTGGTCCAGACCAGGGCGGCAGCGTTTTCATTTGGCTTTAGGAACTTGGCAGTGAGGTCATTAATAACCGTGGCGTCTATCTTGAATCGATCGCCCTTATCTTCGGGTTTACAGAACCAAAATTCTCCGCGATTTTGATACAGGAACATGACATCCCGCTTTTCAATGTCGGCTTCATCGGCTGTGTCGGAAACATGAAAGGTAGCTGCGATGGTTTTGCCGGAGATCAAACTCTTAAGCTTGACCTGGTTTTGCGGCTTGCGCTGTTGGGTGCGGGCGACATGGCTTTCTACCACTTCACATGGCTCATCATCGTAAATTATAATTTTTTTCTCGCGAATTTCGTTGTATGCAAACATGACTGTTTTAAAATTAAAAATAAAAATGGGCCGAAGCCTATATGCCCCATACTAGCAGAAAAATATATTTAATCAACTTCTTTCCCGACGGCTTCGCCTATGGTTTTATAGCCATCGCGAGTAAAAAGTTCCACTAAGCCTTTGTTGATTTTCTTTACCACAGTCGGGCCTCGGTAAATGAGACCGGTGATGACTTGCACTAGGGAAGCACCGGCCTTGATCTTTTCATAAGCATCTTCCGCGGTAAAAATTCCACCCAGGCCGATGATGGTGTATTTACCTCCGGTCTTACGATAAATATGTCGGATCATTTTGGTAGTAAGTTCTTTGATTGGCCGCCCTGAAATGCCTCCCGAAGGGATCAAATCTAATTTTTCTCTAGGAGAAATAAGATTCAAGAGATCACGCCTTTTGGCCAAATTTCCTACCACGAAACCGTCGACAAACGGATATTTCTCTACTACCAGAAGGATTTCGTCTAATTCTTTTTCCGTGAGGTGGCTCGAAATTTTTAAAAATATTGGGCAAGTTTTTGATTCTCTAGAAAAAGCGTCTAGTAATTTTAGAAGCATGCTCGGGTCTTGAAAAAGACAGCCATCTCCGGCGTTGGGGCAGGAGACATTCAAAGTAACATAGGCAAAGTATTTTGAAAGCGTTCGGTAAGTCGCAAGATAATCTTCGATCGACTCGGAGCCTTTTATTTTTGGGTCATTGGTTTTTGCAATGTTGATGCCGACAGGTACGGAGAATTTTAATTTGCGCAATCTTTTTTCTATTTCTTCTGCCCCCCGGTTCTTGAGGCCGTAGGAAATGACTAGCGACTGATCGGCTAGTAATCGGACTGCTCGAGGTTTGGGGTTGCCCTTGTATGGATATCGGGTGATCGCTCCCACTTCCAGGAAACCAAAGCCTACCGAGGATGTTATTTTAGTAATTTCAACATCTTTGTCGAATCCGGCTGCCAAACCGATTGGATTTTTAAAGTCGATTCCGCGTACCTTGGTTTTTAGGGCAGGGTGTTCAAACTCACAGAAAAGACCGATCAAGAAGCGGCCGGTCCGGGTTGCTCCCAAAATTTTACCGATTCGAACAAAAAGGATATGCATTCGCTCTGGGTCGAATTTAAAAAGAATCGGCTGTAGGATTTTTTCGTACATATTTTAATTTAGCTAGTTTTGTTCAGCAAAGCGCCGGCGAATTTCTTTCAAGAGTTCGTTGGCCACTTTAGAATTTTCTTTGAGGTAAGTGCGAGTGGCATCATAACCACGACCCATAGCTGTCTTCTCTCCTTCTTTCCCCTTGTAGGAATAGGAAGCGCCGGACTTGTCGATTAGACCGAATTTTTCGCCGAGTGCCATGATTTCTCCTTCTCGAGAAATACCCTCGCCGTAGAGAATATCGAATTCCGTCTGCTTGAACGGAGCAGCTACTTTGTTCTTGACCACTTTTACTCGAGTGCGGGAGCCGACCACGTCTTCACCTTTTTTAATTTGGGCAATTCTGCGGATATCCAAGCGAATAGAGGTGTAAAACTTCAAGGCTTTGCCGCCCGGCGTGGTTTCCGGGTTGCCGAACATTACGCCGATCTGCATTCGAATCTGATTGATAAAAATAACTACGGTTTTTGATTTTGCTACGATGGCAGTCAATTTACGGAGAGCCTGTGACATGAGGCGTGCCTGTTTGCCCACGTGGTACGCCCCCATATCGCCCTCGATTTCGTCTTTTGGCGTGAGAGCGGCCACAGAGTCAACAACGACTACGTCGATCTTGCCGGTACGGACGAGACTTTCCACTATTTCAAGTGCTTGTTCGCCGGTGTCCGGCTGAGAAATCAAAAGTTCGTTTACATTCACGCCGAGTTTCTTGGTATATTCCGGATCCATCGCGTGTTCGGCGTCAACGTAGGCGCAAATACCTCCTTTTTTCTGCGCTTCCGCTACGATGTGCAGGGCGAGAGTAGTTTTACCGGACGATTCCGGGCCAAAGATTTCGATAATACGTCCGCGCGGAATGCCACCCACCCCAAGCGCTATATCAAGACCGATCGAACCGGTCGGAATGACATTAATATCCACTTTCGGAGTGTCGCCCATTTTCATAATGGCACCTTCGCCGAACTTGGTCTGGATTGCCTTCAAGGTATCATCCAACATTGCTAGCCCCACACTTTTGTCCTCTTTCTTTTCCTTCTTTTTTTGCATAATTTTATTGAGCGGGATTTTCTTCCGCTTCATATATTATTTTATAATTTTTCTCGTCTTTATTCCCAAATTTATCTTGAGCCAAAATGTTCACTATATTATAGCCCGGGGAGAGGATAATTGTCTCGCTCCAGTTACCGGATTGATCAATAGAGATTTCTCGGCCATTTAAGACCAATTTTACAGCGTTTTTTGCCATTCCAGTTACTTTTTGGATGCTGTCTGTTACTTTCATACCTGCCAGCACGGGCGGGGTATCTCCCAACCTTACATTTTTTATCTGGACTCCAAAAATTAGATCTCGGGAATTAAAAAAAGCGAAGGCCACGATAAAAAGAAAAAGAGCGGAAACGAGAGCAATCTTTAATATTTTCTTGGCATCCTGTCTCATGGGATCACTGATTTACTCTGATAATATTTCTGATCAACCCTGATTTGCATCAGCGTTGATCTGTATCGGAATCGGTGTTGATCGGTGATTTCTCCAGTACTTCGCGTGGCTTGGCGCCTTCTCCGGGGCCGATCACTCCGCGCTCTTCCAAAATGTCCATCAAACGTGCGGCACGGGCATAGCCTAATTTCAGTTTTCTTTGTAAATAGGAAGTGGAAGCCTTGCCGGCTTCGATGACGCACTGGCGAGCTTCTTCATAAAGCTCATCTTCTTCATCATCATCGAGCGTGCTTTCAAAAATACTCTTGTCGGCCGAGATTGAGCCGCCCGAGAGGGAAATTTCTTCCATCACTTCGTCTTTGTAGTTGTCTGCCAGATACTTGGCAACTTTTTTTACTTCGCCTTCGGAAATGAAAGCTGACTGCAAGCGTTCCGGCTGGGCATCACCTGAAGAATAAAGCATATCGCCGGCACCCAAGAGCTTTTCTGCGCCTCCGGCATCCAGTATGGTTCGTGAGTCTATTTGAGAGGATACTTTCAAAGCTACTCTGGCCGGAATGTTGGCCTTAATCAAGCCGGTAATAATGTTCACTTCAGGACGTTGAGTGGAAAGTACCAAATGAATTCCAACGGCGCGAGACATTTGTGCCAAACGTACGATGCCGGCTTCAAGTTCTCGAGGATAAGTGCTCATAATATCTGCAAGCTCGTCTATCACGATCACGATGTAAGGCATTCGGTCGGCACCCACTTCGACTTCTTCACCATGTTCGTTCTTCTCTGTCTTTTTCGGGTTTTTCCCGAGAACATTGTTGTGATAAGACTCGATGTTTTGGATGGATTCGGCTTCTAGGATATCGTAGCGACGATCCATTTCTTTTGCCGCCCATTTCAAAGCCAGAATAGTTTTTTTGGCGTCGGTAATGACCGGGGTCAGAAGATGCGGAATCTTGTTATACATAGTGAGCTCGACACGTTTTGGGTCGATCATTATAAATTTCAAATCGTCCGGACCGTTTCTGTACAAAAGGGAAGTGATCATGGAATGAATCGTAACCGATTTTCCACTCCCGGTCGTTCCGGCTACCAGACAGTGAGGCATTTTCGCCAGATTGCCAAAGATTGCCCGTCCGGAAATACCGCGACCAAGCGCAATAGTAAGCGGTTTCTGAGAATGCTGGAATTTGTCATCCGAAAGCATGGTGGCGAGGCCTACAATTGATTTTGATTTGTTCGGGATTTCGATGCCGACTAAAGATTTGCCTGGAATCGGAGCCTCGATACGGATCGGGTGCGCGGCCAAAGCCAAGGACAGGTCATTTTGCAGTCCCACAATGCGGGAAAGTTTCATGCCCTCGGCCGGCTTCAGGGCGTAACGAGTGACCGTCGGGCCGATGGTTATTTCATCCATCTCAACTTCGATACCAAAGTTTGCGAGTGTGCGCTTGATGATGTTTGCATTCGCTTTAATGTCGCCGGTGTTTGGTTTGCCCTGATCTTCTTCTAGTAAGGAAAGGGGAGGGGGAACGTAATTGGAAACTAGGCCACCTTTTCTCTTTTTGATCGGAATTTCTTCTTCTTGTTCTTGTCCTTGGCTTATCGAAGGATCCTTCTTGGTAGCAAACAGAGCCTTTTTGATTTTTTCTCCAGTGCTTTCTTTTTCTTCCTCTGGTTCTTTCACTTCTTCTTCCTCTACCTCTGATTCTTCTTCTATTTCTTCACGAGGCACTGGTTTGTGGCGAATCCAAGCCCAAACTCGGGTAAAGAACGGCAAGAGGGCCGGCTTGGCGTCAAACATTACCAGAAGAGAAATTATCAAAATGGCCCCAAGGAAAATAATACTGGCATAAATGTCAAAAAGATAGACAAACGGAATCGACAAAACTCTTCCCAAAAATCCGCCGGCATGAGTGGCGGAAGCGATGTCGACTATCCCCAAACTTGAAAGCAAAAATAAAAGAGAAGAGAGAGTGCGAGTGAGTCCCAGGTTCGGACTTTGTGATTTTACAAAAGATGATCCGAGTAAAATAAAAAGAACCGGCAGAAGTACATAGCCTACACCAAGCAGATAATGAAAAACATCGTACACAAAAGTTCCGGCCGGGCCGGCAATGTCGAAAGCAGACATGAAAAGGAAGAGAGCGAGGACGAAAAACACAACTGCCAGAATTCCGTGCTTGGTTTCTGTTTTTAATCTGCTCGACGAGAAATTATTTTTAGAAATATTTTTTTTCTTATTTGAGTTTTTTTCTTTCTTTGCCATTTATTCATTTTATCACAAAAATAAAAAATTATTTTAACCATATTTGTATTGAGTGCTCCCTCTCCTTACTAAGGAGAGGGCAGGGTGAGGTGAATTTAAATTTAAGAACCTCACCTTAATCCTCTCCTTATCAAGAAGAGGAGGAACAAAATGCAAAACATTTGTCCTTAAAAATATTTGACTAGCTATGTCCCTTATGTATAATGGACAGCATGTTGGGAGAAACTAAAGGTCAAAAAAATAGCCTCTCGGACAAGAAAGGAGTGCTCACTCCATACCAGCCGAGTGCCGGATTGCCACTCGAGCAGGACGTCTTTCGTCCAGGGTTTTATAATAAAACCAATAAGCTTATTACGGCTTTGTATATGGTAACGGACATAATGGACAATGAAGAGCCATTGCGAAATAAACTCAGGGAACTGGGTGTAGAAATTGTATCGGACACGCATGCTTTTTCCTATCGGACAGTCTCTTTGGGTAAGAAAATGGAGCACCAGATTGCCTTAGTTTTGTCCTTTTTGGAGATAGCTTCCGAGGTTGGGATTGTATCGGTAATGAATGCCAGTATCTTGAAAAAAGAATTTATGGAACTCCGGCAAGCCATTTCCGAAACGGCTTCAAATATAAAGGAAGAAAGTCCTGCATGGCTAGCAGATTTTTTGAAAGAAGGTTCCACCGATGATTTCTCCAGATTGACCAATATGAGTGTAAATAAAAATTTCTTGTCTAAGGGACAAGTTGGTACCCGAATCGGGGTCCAGAGAGGGGGCACTTTACTGAAAGCTTTGTCCGATAAAATTCCAGACCTCTCGAGCCCGCTTCGGCAGGGACAAAAGAATGTCCTTAAGAATAATTCCTTCGCTGTCCATAATAGCGAAGTGCTCAAGAATACCAGACGAGAAGAAATAATTGCCATCATAAAGGACAAAGGAAGAGGAGTAATAAACTTTGAAGGAGTAACTATAACGGACATCAAGTCTATCGGACACGGGGTCTTGGCTTCTTGTGGAGAGAAGACTCTTCAGCGGGAGCTGGTGTCAATGGTTGGGGACGGTGTCCTTTTGAAGACTGGAGAAAAGAGGTGGAGTAAGTACAAACTCAGATAAAAAAGACCAAGTAATATCTCGGGGCCCTATACGTCTAATTTTGGGTAAGGAGGGTCCTCCAGGCTCTTTTAGGGGGTCTGGAGCTGGCAAAACCACTGGAATTGCTTTTTTGCTCGAAATATGCAATAATCAAAACGTGGTTTTGGCTAGGCTCTTTTTAGAACCTAGGTAGTTATCCACATAATATATTGCCGTAGATTATGGCTCTGTATTATAATAACTCTGTGTTTGGAGAGTGAAGTATTCCGGAGGTCGAAAGGCCTAAGGTTTGCTTGTACTTCCAGGCACATACCTTCGTTTATTTCCCTTTTAGATTTCGTCGAAAAAGTCTAAAG
>Ga0172368_10006180_pt1 | contig 13025 bp, 16 predicted proteins | sample Lak11m_FD_114540 | JGI IMG/M metagenome (GOLD analysis project Ga0172368, IMG submission 114540) | Freshwater microbial communities from Kabuno Bay, South-Kivu, Congo - kab_022012_11m | ecosystem: Environmental > Aquatic > Freshwater > Lake | place: Democratic Republic of the Congo: South-Kivu...
CCGTAGCGGAGCATCCTGAGCGGAGGGCCGCAGCCCGTAGTCGAAGGATGCGGAGCGGTCAGCGTACAGGGCCGCATCCTTCGACTACGCAGCGCGGACGAATGCGCTGCTCCGCTCAGGATGATCGCGTTGAGCGAACAGTTATAAAATTCGCGTTCCTAAACTTCGAGGAGACACGTTTCATGCTCGCCGAACTTGTCATCAAGGATCTACATGTCAGCGTTGAAAACAAGCCGATTCTGCAAGGCGTCAATCTAGCCATCCGCCAGGGAGAGGTTCACGCGTTGATGGGGCCAAACGGCTCCGGCAAGAGCACTCTGGCCTACACCATCGCCGGTCACCCGCATTACCAGGTCACGGGCGGTGACATACTTCTGAACGGGCGAAGCATCCTGGGACTGCACCCCGACGAGCGCGCGAAGGCCGGCCTGTTCCTGGCCTTTCAATACCCCACCGCGATCCCCGGCGTCAGTATGGCGAATTTTCTGCGCCAGGCGGTGAGCGCGGTGCGTGGCTATACCGACAAGGCCAAGCAAGCCGTCGCCGAAGGTGGCAGCGCCCAACCGATCGGCTCCGAGCTGATCCCGATGCGCGAGTTTCGCAAGGAACTGACCGAGAAGATGAACAAGCTGCACGTCGATCAAGCTTTCGCCCGCCGCTACCTGAACGATGGTTTTTCCGGCGGCGAAAAGAAGCGCGCCGAGATTTTGCAGATGGCGATGCTCGAACCCAAGATCGCCGTGCTGGACGAGACCGATTCCGGCCTCGACATCGATGCGCTGCGCGTGGTCGCCGAGGGCGTCAACAGCCTGATCGGCCCCGACATGGGCGCGTTGTTGATCACGCACTACCAGCGGTTGTTGAACTACATCAAGCCCGATTTCGTTCACGTCTTCTACAACGGCAGCGTCGTGCTCTCCGGCGGCCCGGAACTGGCGCTCGAGCTGGAAGCAAAGGGGTATGATTGGATCAAGCAGCAGTTCGGCGCGCCGATGTCAGGACAAGAGGTGGGTTAGGGATTGGGTACTGGGTATCAGGTATTAGATATTAGATATTGCGGGTTGGGTCTCAGAATCCGGCGACGCGCTGTAATATCCAATATCCAATACCCAATATCCGGTTCAAGGAGCAACGGATATGCCTGCTACAGACACTGACCGCCAGGCGCTTGAGAGCGTCAAGAGCGATTACAAATATGGGTGGAGCCAGCCGGAGCACTACGCGTTCAAGTCACGCAAGGGGCTGGACCACGAGATCGTCGAACAGATTAGCGTGATGAAGGGCGAACCGGATTGGATGCGCCAGCTTCGCCATGAGGCGCTGGACGTCTTCTTCTCCAAGCCGGTCCCGACCTGGGGCGCCGACCTGAGCGCGATCAACTACCAGGACATCTACTACTACATCAAGCCGGTTGAGGCGCAGGGCAAGAGCTGGGATGACGTGCCGCCGGACATCAAGGAGACCTTCGACAAGCTGGGTATCCCCGAAGCCGAGCGCAAGTTCCTGGCTGGTGCGGGCGCGCAGTACGAGTCGGAGGCGGTGTACCACTCCCTCAAACAGGAGTGGGAGAAGCTGGGCGTGATCTTCACCGACAGCGACGGCGGCCTACGGGAGCACCCGGACATTTACCGGGAATTTTTCGGCACTGTCATACCCTCTACCGACAACGTCTACGCGGCGCTGAACACCGCGTGCTGGTCGGGTGGCTCGTTCGTCTACGTGCCAAAGGGCGTGCACCTTGACATCCCGCTCCAGGCGTATTTCCGCATCAACGCGCAGAGCATGGGCCAGTTCGAGCGCACTCTCATCATCGTGGACGAGGGCGCGAGCGTGCATTATGTCGAGGGGTGTACCGCACCGACCTACTCCAACGACTCGTTGCACTCGGGCGTCATCGAGATCATCGTGCGTAAGGGTGCTCGCTGCCGCTACACCACCATCCAGAACTGGTCGACCAACGTTTACAACCTGGTGACCCAGCGCTCGCTGGTTTACGAAGGCGGCACGATGGAGTGGGTGGACGCCAACCTGGGATGTCTGACGGGCGACACGGCCGTGTTGTTGAACAACGACGTGAAACCTATCCGCGACATCGAAGCGGGGGATATGGTTTATTCACTAGACGCGGACATGCAATTGGTACGCAATCCCGTCGTTGCGAAGAAATACAGCGGCCGACAGCAGGTCTACCGCCTGCAGACGGAAAACTTCCGGGAAATCCAAGCCACAGCGAACCATCCTTTTTTGGCGCTTTCCAAGCAAGGCAAGCACTATTCCCTGGTGTGGAAGCGGCTAGATCAACTAAGAACAGGGGACTGGGTCGCGATTTCGGGCAATGTGCCCGATCATGGCGTGCCCAAAGAATTCGATTGGATTCCCGCCCGCGGCATCAAACCGGTCACTCTGCCAAAATCCAGTTCCGAAGATCTCATGTGGCTCTTGGGCGTGTACATCGGCGATGGCTACATGGAGAGGAATCGCGTCTATTTCGCTGTGCCACCCGAAGACAAGGCCCACAGCCGCGTGGTCAGTCTGCTTGGAGAACTGTTTCATGTGGATTACGAGGTTCGCGGCAGCGCGATCCGCATCAACTCGATTCAGCTCGCAGATTGGCTGGTGAGCCTTGGATTGGCAGGGAATGCTCATGAGAAACGGGTTCCCGCTTGGATAAACACGCTGCCAAAGGCTCAACGAGTAGCTTTCATCGAAGGCTATATCGCCGCGGACGGTCATCGGCGGCTAAACCACACGAACCTCTCGATCACCAGCGCCAATCGGGAGCTCCTGGAAGACGTCAAATCCCTGGCGATCGCCTGTGGTCTCAGCCCACGCAAGATCAGCCGCTGGAGCCGCCGAGAGAAAAAGCCACTGGGTATCGAGGAAAAAGAATACACACACTACTTCCTCTACTTCGGTGAAGAGCGTTACGAGCAACCGGTGCACTTCAGTCAGGTGACCGCCATCGAAACGCTGGGCGTCGAGGATACCTGGGATATCGAAATCGCCCATAACTCCAACTTCGTTGCCAACGGCTTGATCGTGCATAACAGCAAGGTCACGATGAAGTATCCGTCGGTGTACATGCTCGGCCCCAACGCGCACGGCCAGATCCTCTCGATGGCGTTCGCCGGCCCCGGCCAGCACCTGGACACCGGCGGCAAGCTGATCCACGCCGCGCCGAACACGTCGAGCCAGCTCATCTCCAAGTCGATCAGCAAGGGCGGCGGCCGGGCTTCTTACCGCGGCCTGCTGAAGGTGGGCAAGGGCGCGTACGGGGCGAAATCCAACGTGGTCTGCGACGCGCTGCTGTTGGACGAGAAGAGCCGGTCGGATACCTACCCGTACATCGAGATTGACGAGGACGATGTCACCGTCGGCCACGAGGCATCGGTCAGCAAGATCGGCGAGGAGCAGCTCTTCTACCTCCAAAGCCGCGGCCTCAGCGAGGACGACGCCAGCGCCATGATCGTGTCCGGCTTCATCGAGCCGATGGTCAAGGAATTGCCGATGGAGTACGCGGTCGAGATGAACCGGTTGATCCAGTTGCAGATGGAAGGGTCGGTCGGGTGAGAATTGGTGGTAGGTAAGTTGGTAGACTGGTAGATTGGTACGCTAGTAGGCTGGTAGATTGGTGGACGATGCATCACCCGTTTGCCAGTTTCCCAGTCTACCCGTTTCCCAATCTACCAATGTCCCAACTCCCACTTAAGCGGAGAACACGATGGCAATAGAAACAACACTCATCGGGACTGAATCTCCCGTCGAAACCCTCTCCCAGGCCAGGAATGAGCCGGGTTGGATGCTGGATCTGCGCCGGAAGGCGTGGCGGTTCTTCGAGGAGATCCCGTGGCCGACCGGCAACGAAGAGACGTGGCGCCGGACCAAGCTGACCGGCTTCAAGCTGGAGGATTACCAGCCATTCGATGGGACAGTCCAACCGGGTGCTCTGTCGGCCGAGGTCGTAAAGAGCCTGGGCGAGGTGGAAAGCGTGGGCACGCTGGCCCTGGTGGATGGCGCCACGGCCAGGTACGAGCTTGATCCGGCGTTAGCTGCCCGGGGCGTGATCTACACGGATCTCGCCAGTGCCGCGCGAACTTATCCCGAACTGGTGCAACGATACTTCAACACCGTGATCGTCACCGACGAGAACAAGTTCAGCGCGCTGCACTACGCCCTGTGGAACAGCGGCACGTTTGTTTACGTGCCGCGCAACGTGATCATCGAACAGCCGCTTCAGACCGTCATTGGCCAGAGCGCCGGCAAGCTGGCGGGCATGCACCATACGCTGGTAGTGACGGAGGAAGGTGCAGCGGTCACGCTGGTTGAGGATTTCGTGGGCGCGGATGGCGGTATGGCGAACAGCGTCATTGAGCTGCTACCTGGCGTCAACAGCCGGGTGCATTACCTGCACGTGCAGAACCTGGCGGACACCGCCTGGAACTTCAGCACGCAGCGGATGTTGCTGGCACGCGATAGCCTGATGCGCTATTTTATCGGCTCGTGGGGCAGCCGGTTGAGCAAGAACTGGATCAACATGGATCTGAAGGGACAGGGCTCGCGGGGCGAGTTGCTGGGGCTGTACTTCCCCGGGGGCCGGCAACACCTGGACCACCACACTAACCAGTGGCACCGGGCACCTAACACGACCAGCGATCTGCTTTTCAAAGGTGCGCTGAAGGATCGCGCGCGATCGGTCTATCAGGGCTACATCAAGGTCTATCCGAACGCGCAGAAGACTGACGCCTACCAGGCCAACCGCAACCTGATGCTGAGCAAGCAAGCCCGTGCTGACAGCATCCCCGGCCTGGAGATCGAGGCCGACGACGTGCGCTGCACGCACGGCGCTACCGCCGGCCAGATTCCCGACGAGTACCTCTTCTATCTGATGGCGCGCGGCATCGACAGAGGCAACGCGGAGCGCATGATCGTGCAGGGTTTCTTCGAGGAAGTGATTGACCGTATCCCGGTGGAAGGTGTCAAGACCAAGTTGGAGACGGAGATTGCCAGGAAGTTGGGGCTATAGGACGATGGACGATAGACCATCGTCCATCGTCCATCGTCGATGGTCCGCTTAGGAAAGGAACCACCATGTCAGATAAAGGCTACGTCCATCCCGAAAAGCTCGTCACCACCCAATGGGTCGCCGATCATTCGACCGATCCGAAGGTGCGCATTGTCGAGTCGAACGAGGATGTCATGCTTTACTCGCGCGGGCACGTTCCCGGCGCAATACAGATCGACTGGATAGCCGACCTGAATGATCCAATCACGCGCGATTATCTGAACCGCGAGCAGTTCGAGCACCTGATGTCGCGAAGCGGGATCAGCAACGACACCTTCGTGGTTTTCTACGGTGACAAGAACAACTGGTGGGCCTGCTACGCGTTGTGGGTCTTTGAGTTGTTCAGCCACACGAACACTGCGATCATGGACGGCGGCCGGCTGAAATGGGAGAAAGAAAACCGCCCGCTGACAAAAGAAGTGCCCACGGTAGCGATCACCAGGTACACGGCACCCGACCGGACGGATTACAAGATTCGCGCGCTTCGCGCTGACGTGATGGCTCATATCGCAGCGGGCCGGCCCCTGGTGGACGTGCGAAGTCCCGGCGAGTATAACGGTCAACTGTTCCACATGGAGGGGTATCCGCAGGAAGGCTCGCTGCGCACGGGACACATCAAGGGTGCGGTCAACGTGCCGTGGGCGCGTGCCGCCAACCCTGTGGATGGCACCTTCCGATCGCCGGCAGAGCTGCGCCAGATCTATGAATCTGAACAGGGATTGAAACCGACCGATAACATCATCGCCTACTGCCGCATCGGTGAACGTTCCAGCCACACGTGGTTCGTGTTGAAGTACTTGCTCGGCTATCCCAACATACGGAACTACGACGGAAGCTGGACCGAGTGGGGGAATCTGGTGGGTGTGCCCATTGAGCGGTAGATTGGGGATTAGGGACTGGGGATTAGGTATTGGGGATTAGGTATTGGATACGAGGTCTTTTTCCAATACCTAATATCTAATACCTTCTTTGCATACCCGCCTTGCCCGCGCTATACTACCCGCCGCATCCAAGGCAATGAGGAGCGCAGCATCGTGGATCGCCAGGCGCAGATCGACTTTATCCTGGATCACTATGAAAGCCCGCGACATTACGGGCCGCTGACGGACGCGTCAGTCGTCCAGAAGGGCGGTAATCCAGGCTGCGGAGATATTGTGACGTTCTATCTGAAAGTGGACGGCGACGGCCGCATCTCGGACATCTCCTTCGAGGGTGAAGGCTGCACCATCAGCCAGGCGGCCTCATCTGTTGTCACGGAGATGTTCACCGGCAAGACGCTGGCCGACGTGGAGGCGACGACATCTGACGCCATCCTGGATCTTTTGGGGCGCGAGATCGTCAGCACGCGGCTGAAGTGCGCGACGTTGGGGCTGAATACGCTGAAGGAAGCGGTGTGGCGACTGCGTATGAGCGAGATGGCAAATACACCGCGCTGAGGAGAACGCCATGCAATTGCGTTTTGAGTGGGATAAAAGAAAGGCAGACATCAATCTACGCAAGCATGGCATCAGTTTCGATGAGGCTCAATCGGTTTTCACGGATGACCTTTCGATCGCCATACCTGATCCCGACCACTCAACCGAGGAGGAACGCTCGGTCATCATGGGAATCTCGCGCAGTGGTCATACGCTCGTGGTATGTTACGTTGAGCGAGATGGTGCTATTCGCTTGATCAGCGCGCGAAGAGCGACGCGTGCAGAAAAGGGGAAGTATGAACAAACAAGCCTATGAGAACGGCGAAACCGATATGCGCCCTGAATACGATTTCACTGAAGGTGTGCGCGGCAAGTACGCCACGACCTTGCGCGAAGAAGGATATATGATTCGAGAATACAATGCCGACGGCACTTTTACCGAAACGCACGTGCTGGGGGAAAAGACCGTCACCTTGGCGTCGGATGTCTGGGAGTACTTTCCGAGCTCGCAAGCCGTAAATCATGCGTTGCGCACATTGATCTCGCTGGTACCTGAAAAGCACGTCGCTACGACGAAACGCAAGCAGGATGCGTCCGTGGCCCAAAAATGATCGCCAGCACACGGCTCAAGTGCGCGACGTTAGGGCTGAATACAGTCAAAGCGGCGGTGTGCGCGCTGCGAGAGTGACATTCGGAGGAAAACAGATATGAAGGTCAAAGTGGTCCTCGAACCGAGTGAAGAAGGTGGGTACACTGTCTACGTGCCTTCCCTGCCAGGCTGCATCAGCGAAGGCAATGATGTAGATGAGGCGCTCGCCAATATTCAGGAAGCGATAGAACTGTATCTGGAACCTGTAGAAGATGACTGGATCGCGGAACCAGGCACACTTGTGCGAGAGTCGACCTTGTGAGCAAGGTGCCCAGCCTGGCCTACCATCAGATCGTTGGAGCGATTCCTGGAATTGCTCTGAAATGAGGTGCGGTCATGCCCACAGCAACCATGACCCCAATACCCAATATCCAATACCTCGACGTCGAAGCCATCCGCGCCGACTTTCCGATCCTGCGACGCCGCGTCCACGGCCTGCCGCTGGTTTACCTGGACAACGCGGCCACTTCGCAGAAGCCGCGAGCCGTCATCGATGCGCTGAAGCGCTATTACGAGGAGACCAACGCCAACGTCCACCGCGGTGTGCACACGTTGAGCGAGGAAGCCACGGCGCAGTATGAGGGTGCACGCGCGAAAGTCGCCAGCTTCATCGGTTCATGCTGCCCGAAAGAGATCATCTGGACGCGCAATACGTCCGAGGCGATCAACCTGGTGGCGTACAGTTGGGGCCGCGCCAACCTGAAACGTGGCGATCGCGTGCTGCTGACCGAGATGGAGCATCACTCCAACCTGGTGCCCTGGCAGATCCTCGCGCCCGAGATCGGGTTCGAGATCGCCTACGTACGGGTGGCCGACGACGGCACGCTGATCCTGGATGATCTGCCCAGGCTGCTGACCCCGCGCACCAGGCTGTTCTCGTTCACGGCCATGTCAAACGTGCTCGGCACCATCAACCCGGTGAAAGAACTGGCGGCCGCAGCACATAAAGTGGGCGCCAGGGTGCTGGTTGACGGCGCGCAGAGCGTGCCGCACATGCCGGTCGACGTCCAGGAGCTGGACATCGACTTCATGGCCTTTTCCAGCCACAAAATGCTGGGGCCAACGGGCATAGGCGCGCTGTGGGGCCGTCGCGAGCTGCTCAACGCGATGCCCCCGTTCATGGGCGGCGGCGACATGATCCGTGAGGTGCACTTGAGCGGCTTCAGGCCGAGCGAGCTGCCGTGGAAGTTCGAGGCGGGCACGCCGGCGATCGCGCAAGCGGTAGGCTTCGGCGCGGCGGTCGATTATCTGAGCCAGATCGGGATGGAAACAGTCCACAGCATCGAGCAAAGCCTGACCGCCTATGCTCTGGAGCGGCTGCCGGAGGTCAAGGGGCTACGGATTCTGGGCCCATCGGCCGAAAGACGCGGTGGGTTAGTTGCCTTTACGCTGGAAGCCGCGCACCCTCACGACATCGCGGCCGTGCTCGATAGCCTGGGGATCGCGATCCGGGCGGGCCATCATTGTGCCCAGCCGCTGCACGAACGTTTCGGCATCCCTGCTAGCGCTCGCGCCAGCTTCTATCTGTACAACACACAAGAAGAAATCGATCTGCTGATCAAGGGCCTGCACAAAGCGGTGGAGATGTTTAGTTTCTAGCTGTAGAGACGTTGCGTGCAACGTCTCTACAGGGGGTTGAGGCTTTTCGAGAAACCATCATGGATCTTTACGCTGAAGAAATCCTGGATCATTACAAGCACCCGCGTCACTTCGGGCATCTCGATCACCCGACGCTGACCTATCACGATCGCAACCCGTTGTGCGGTGACGAGATCGAATTGGAGCTCAAGATCGAGGATGGCAAGGTGTCCGATGTTGCTTACACCGGACATGGCTGCGCCATCAGTCGCGCCGCCGCATCGATGATGTCCGAGGAGATCATCGGCATGTCGTTGGATGAGCTGAAAAGCTGGGACAAGGAGAATATCCTGGACCTGTTGGGCATCGAGGTTGGCCCGGTGCGGATCAAGTGTGCCCTGCTGCCGCTCAAGGCGCTGAAGGCAGCGGTGTGGGGGTTGGGAGAAGAGGACTAGATGACCAGGTTCGTCAAAGTTGCCAGTGTTGACGATATTGGCCCGGGCGAAAAACGGATCATCGATGTGGAAGGCACGCCTATCGTCGTGATCCATCTTGACGGCGAGTTCTACGCCGTGGAAGATGTCTGCACGCACGACGGTGGGCCGCTGGGCGAAGGCAAGCTGGACGGTCACGAACTCGTTTGCCCGCGGCATGGCGCGCGCTTCGATGTTCGCACGGGCGAAGCCACAAAGATGCCGGCGTTCGAGCCGGTAGCCACGTATGAGGTGCGCGTGGAGGACGGCGGCGTCTGGGTGGAATCGTATTGATCGGACGATAGACCATCGACCATGGACGATAGATCTGGTCCATCGTCCATCGTCTATCGTCCGTTGTCGTAGGAGGAAACAATGGCTACCGCAACCGTTGACGATGTGCGTGAAGTGCTGCGAAAGAATGTCACTGATCCCGAGATCGGCCTAAACATCATCGATCTCGGGCTTGTATACGATATCAAGGTGACGGACGGCAAAGTTGTGGACGTGGACCTGACCCTGACCAGCCCCGCTTGTCCGATCGGCCCGCAAATCATCCACGGGGTGCAAACGTACGTGAACCGGGCTTTCCCTGATCTCGACGCGATCAACATCCACGTCGTCTGGACGCCGATGTGGGATCCGAGCATGATGAGCCAGGAAGCCAAGGATCTGTTGGGGTTCTTTTAGAAGACGAAGGACGAAAGACTCAGGACGAAAACTGCGCTTCTTGGTCTTTCGTCGTTGGTCCTGCGTCTCTTTATCTGAATGCGCCTAAATGACTGCCACACTCTACCTCGGCACCCAGGGCTGGACTTACCCCTCGTGGGTCGGCCCGTTTTATCCGCCTGGAACGCCGTCAAACAGCTTCCTGGAAATCTACGCGTCGCGTTTCGATACCGTCGAGCTGGACACCACCTTCTACGCTGTCCCCAGGGAAAGCACGATTGCAGGCTGGCGGGAGCGGACGCCGGAGGGATTCCGGTTCGCCGCGAAGTTCCCACAAATCATCACCCATGAGAAAGGCCTCGCCGACTGCGCCAAGGAGACCGTCGCCTTTCTTGATGCCATGACCTTGCTGGACCGCAAGCTTGGCCCCCTGCTCCTCCAGATGCCGCCGTCATGGAGCGCGAACGCTTTTGACACCCTCACGACCTTCCTCCGCGAACTGCCGACCGGCTTCCGCTATGCCCTGGAGGTACGCCACAAATCCTGGCTCAGCAAAGAGACGTTCCCCAGGCTGCTAGAGCTGCTGCAAGGTCAGGGCGTGGCCTTGTGCCTGGTGCAGCACGCCTGGATGCCGGCGCTGGACAAGGTCACTGCGCCGTTCGTGTACGTGCGCTGGCTGGGCCGCCGCGAGGACATCCCCGACGACGACTTCTCGCACGTCCGCATCAACCGGGAGGTTCAGCTCGATCGCTGGGCCGAACAGATCGGGGCCTATCAAAAGGCTGGCTTGATCGTGTACGGATACTTTAACAATCACTACCAGGGGCATTCGCCGGCGTCAGTGCGCTCGCTGCAAATGCGCCTGTCGGCTGTGAATGACTGAATTGCACTTCCTCTAGCCACACTGCCTTTTGACCCTGGCTACAGCCCGGACTTCAATCCAGACGAGGAGTTGTTCTGCCCTTCGTAATGTGCTCCGCCTGCCGTAACCTTTGCAGGCCGTACCATCCCTATCGAAGCGTACACCTGCCTGCCGTCAGCTTGATCTGCTTGTTAAATGCCACTCCGCAAGCGTACGCGAGCCGAACGCAAGGATGACACCGAGAGCGACGAGTCCCGTCAAGCCCGACGCAAGCCAGGGGTTGTAGGCAGATCCGTGGTTCGGGAACAACTGCCACGCGGTGTTGTACGAAGCGTGGCAGACGATCGCCGCAAACACGCTGCGCCCCGTCACATTGTAGATCCACACAAGCACCACGCGGAACATCACCGAAAAGGCGCACTGACCCGCCACCCACACAACCGACGGATGACCCTGCGCGTACGGAATGACGTGCAGCGCGGCCCAGAAGACACCGATGAAGAGCGCTGCCACGAGCGCGCCATAGCGTTCCTGGAGCGGGTCGAGGGCGGTGCCTGACCAAGCGATCTCCTCACAGGCCGCCGCAAAGAAGAACGCTACGAGCAGCGCCGGGGTGTCGAGCCACGCGATCTGCGGTGCGTGCAGCGGTGCGTGCGCTGCTTTCATGATTGCGTATTCGGAGAGCAGCACCGCCGGCATCAGCAGTGCGTTCACGAGATGCCACGTCCACGGACGGGTGCGCCTGAAGTCGCCGATGCGAGCGAGCAGCGCGCCCAGCCCCGAGAACCCACCCGAGCGGTAGGCGAACAGACAGGCGACGAGTGCGATGACGAGAAAGACAAGAGCGCTGAGCGGCAACCCTGGCAAAAGCTGAACGGTGGTGAGCAACCCCAAGAGCTGCAGCGGCACCGAAAGCACAAAGATGATGAGGAAGAACGTCAAGATGCGCGAAACGTTTGAGGTGGATTCACTCACGCGAACCTCCAGGCGAGAAAGCCGGTGAGATGTGATCGGTCTTCCACACACGGTGACATCTGTGCATCTAGCTGCTCATGCAAGAACGTTATCGTGCGCTCCCACGCAAGCCGTGCAGCGTGCGCGTTGTAGGCGTCCGGCCGGTCGTTCTCCATGCACCAATGTCCTGTACCCGGATACGTGAAGAACGTTGTTGGGCGGTTCAGGGCTTTCAGGCTATCCTCCAATTCGCTCACCACAGGTTTTGTGCAGCCGTGTGCTGCCGGCGCCAAAGCGTTCTTGATACCACTGACTCGGGGCACTGTCGGGCTGATACCGTAACCAGCCCCAGGCGATTTCGATCGCCATCGCCCGAATCAAGGTGTTGCCCGCCTTACTGATGCCCTGCGCGTCAGCCGCGCCGCTCTGAAAAAGCGTCGGCGTCAGCCCGGCCAGCGCCCCGATCTCGCGCCGGTTCTGGAAGTCGCGCCAGCCGAAGAACTCCATGACGTAGAGCCAGGCGCTGCGCTTCGCGTCGCCGATGCCCTTGAGCCGCAGCAGTTGCCGCACCGGCGCGATGCACGGCTCCTGGGAGCTGCGCAGGATGTCCCGGCGTTCGCCTTCCAGGTCGATGACCTGCCGGTGTACGAATTGCCAGCCGCAATATTCCCTTTTAAGCCGGTTCTCCAAACCTGCCGGCAGAGCGGCCCCATCCCATAGGCGCACGGCCGCCAACTGGCGGAGAAAGTCGGCGTCCACGTGCAGGTGGATGCCCTGGCCGACCAGCAAGCCCTTGATGCGATTGACGTAGCGGGTATGCTCCGCCTTGAGGGCCAGCAGTTGGCGATGCAACTGCCGATGGTCCTCGGCGGCCAGGCTGGGCACATGCACCACGCTCCAGACACGCGTCTCGCCCGCGTGGTAGCGCAAGAGCATGGTCAGCAGTTTCTCGACATCGAGGCGGTCGGTCTTGACCCGTTTGCCGCGGCGACTGACCTCAATACTGGCCGAATCGACCACCAGGTTGGTAATGTGCTCGCTTGCCAGAAAGCGGTGCAGCCAGAAGCCATCCCGACCGGCTTCATAGCAGCTCACCACCGGTGCATCAGCCGGCAAGCCGAAACGCTGCTTGGCCAACGCAAGCTCGTGCTTGAGCGCCGTCGTGTCACCGGCGGCGATCTTGCGCTGCCGGGCGGGCTGGCCAAGGCCGACGGTGAAGCCCAGCTTCCATTCCTGGTTGCTCAGCTCGAAGGCCAGGTACAAGGTTGGATGTGTGCTACGCTGCGCGTTTTCTGGGCGGATCGTTTGCTGCATGGGAAGACTCCTTTCTGCCAAGGAGCTTACCAAAAGCGATCCGCCAGCA
>Ga0172368_10006182_pt1 | contig 13019 bp, 7 predicted proteins | sample Lak11m_FD_114540 | JGI IMG/M metagenome (GOLD analysis project Ga0172368, IMG submission 114540) | Freshwater microbial communities from Kabuno Bay, South-Kivu, Congo - kab_022012_11m | ecosystem: Environmental > Aquatic > Freshwater > Lake | place: Democratic Republic of the Congo: South-Kivu...
AACAATTGCGACCGGTTTAAGTTCTTTCAGCTTGGGAGGACGCAGTTTCACGTCCAGATAGGTAGAAAGGTTATAAACACAATCCGGGTTCCAAACCAGTCTGTCCACATCCTCTGCGGAATAAACGAAGGTCGGGCGGGTCTTGCCACGCGACCCAACCTCATATCCGATCACACAACCCACCTGACCGCTCGAGAGGAGCTCCCGGGCTTTTGTGCGAATGGCATCGGTTTTGGAGGCACAATCGTTCAGCTTGTATGGAGTCGTTACCCTGCTAGCCAATAGCTGACGGTTGATCTCCACCTGTTGGTGCCTGGATACCTGCCAGTGGACCGGTCCAAGAGCACGGACCTGGTCCACAAATTCTGTGGTAATGCGGGAGTAGCGCTCCCCTTCGGAAGCCGAAACCCAATCGAGGTGAAGACGCCCGGGTTCCAGACCCACAAAACTCATCAGCTCGCGCAGCAATGGCAAGCGTTTGGCTGTGCGGTGGTTGCCAGTATCATAATGGCACTCACCAATATGACAGCCCAGCACCAGAACACCATCCGCACCCTGATCAAAGGCTTTCATCACCAACTCGGGAGAGACACGTCCCGAGCAGGGCACACGGATCGCCCGTAAATTGGCGGGAGATTTCAAACGGGCAATACCCGCTGTATCTGCTCCGGTGTAAGAACACCATGTACATAAAAAGGCGACTATTCTTGGTTCAAATGCCACGGATTCACCTCCAATTAACACACAACCTGGTCTTCAGCGAGCATACCAACCAGTTCGTTGATGACCTGCCGGTCATCATAATGGATCAAGGTAATTGCTTTGTTACGGCAGGCAGCTGAACAGGTACCGCAACCTTTACATAAGAAGGTGTTCACCACTGATGTCCGGTTTTCGACATGAATGCTTCCATAGGGGCAAGCCTCGGAGCACAGACCACAGCCTGTACAGAGGACCTTTTTCACTTCTGCGACCACCGGATCCAGCGCAATGGTGCCCTGATCGATCAACGACAAGGCGGCAGCAGCGGCTGCACCAGCCTGGGCCACGCTATCGGGGATATCCTTGGGAGACTGGCAAGCCCCGGCCAGGTAAATACCTTCGCTGGTAGTTTCAACCGGAGCAAGTTTGGGGTGCCGTTCCTGGAAGAAACCACTACCGCTCCGGCTAATCCCGAATGTGCCTGCTACATTGGCGGCATCTTTCTGGGGTTCAAAGCCGGTTGCCAGGATGACCATATCCACTTCCACATGGTTGGGTTGGTTGTAATAAGATTCACTCCAACTTACCTGGAGCTTCCTTCCTTTTTTCTTGATCCCTTTTACCAGGCCATGGTAAAAGTTCACTTCCATTTTTTCGGTACGGTTGTAAAACTCTTCATAGCCTTTGCCAAACGAACGCATATCCCGGTAGATCTCATACACTTCCGCGCCAACATATTCATGCACGAGTTGGGATAGTTTTAGTGAATACATGCAACAGGCTCGCGAACAATAATCATGATATTTTTTGTCGCGGCTGCCAACACAATGTAAAATTGCCACCGACCTGGGTGCATGCCCATTCTTTAACATCACCTTCCCTGTCGTCGGTCCGCTGGAGTTGATCAATCGCTCGAACTCCATGGCGGTCAGGACATTGTCCAGCACTCCGTAGCCTAATTCCGGCGCGATGGAAGGATCAAAATCCTTGAAACCGGTCGCCAAAATGATCGTGCCGACATTTACATTCAGGATCTCATCCTTCATCTCGTGATTGATGGCTCCCCGGTCACAGGCTCCCAGGCACTCCAGGCATTCCGAGCAAGTCCCACAGCTCAGGCAGCGCGCTGCTTCAGACAGGGCTTCAGCTTCCGTCATGGGCAGATCGACCTCGCGGAAATTGTTGACCCTTTCCTCAATAGCCAGGGTGTGCACCTTGGCACGGGCAGCCGAAGATACATCGCCTTCTTCAATGCGAGTTCGGACTTCGTCTTCCTCCAGTTGGGAAACATCCAGTTTAATTGGCTCGGGAACTCCTCCACCAGGTCTTCGCAGATATCTGTCCACGGTTCTGCCGATGTGATGACCTTCCCCCACCGCATCGACAACGAAGGTAGTCATGCCGCGGCGCACATCCCCGGCGACAAAAACACCGGGCAGGGTAGTCATCAAATTCCCATCCGACCACAGTCCATCCGGATAACGGGTCGCGATGGTTCCATCCCGAGGAAGGAAACTGAAATCAGGCCATTGCCCTACAGCCCATATGATCAGGTTTCCCGGGATGATGTGATCGGTACCCGGGATCTCCTGCACCTGACGCTTCCCATTAACGATCTCACCTACGCGTGCTTCCAGGCACAGGACGCCAATTATCTTATTGTTCTTGATCACAACTTCTTTGAAGACACGATCTCGGATGATCTTGATCCCTTCAGCCTCAGCTTCCTCCAACTCATGTTTAGAAGCCCGCATGCCTCGACACACGATCTTCACGACCGGGCTGCCCAAGCGAATGGCTGTCCGCGCAGAATCAAGCGCCACATCTCCAGCCCCGATAACAATGATCTCACGTCCGCTCAGGTCAAGCTCCACCCCCAGGCAGGCCCGGCGCAGAAGTTCAAGGCTGAGCCAGTTGTCCGGGTGATCGGATCCGGTGATCATCAATTTCGAGGCATTGTGTGCGCCGGTTGCGATGACAACAGATTCGTAACCCGATTTCATTAACCCTGCAATATCTTCGATCCAGGTGTTCAGTTTCAGTTCAACACCTTCTTCCAGGATCTGTTCCACTTCCCAATCCAGGTATTCATAAGGCAGCCGGTGAGGTGGGATCCCCACACGCATCATGCCGCCTGCCACTGCCAGGGCATCGAACACCGTGACCGAATGCCCCAAGCGCACCAGGTCCAGGGCGGCTGTCAGCCCAGCCGGTCCGGCACCGATCACTGCCACTTTCTTGCCGCTGGGAGCATGTTTAACTTGGAAGGGGGTTCCGATCAGGGATTTATTGACCATCTTTTTCAGCTCAAAGCGATGCTCGTAAGCCCAGTCGGTTACAAAGCGTTTGAGACGCATGATACTGACCGGTTCATCCACCTTGCCGCGCGAACAGTGATCTTCGCAGCGATGGTTGCAAACCCGCCCGCAAACCGATGGGAAGGGATGTTCCCGGCGAATGGCCCAGTAGGCATCCGCATACCTTTTTTGATGGATCAGGGCAATATACCCCTGGGCGCGCTGGTCAGCCGGACAGGCTGCCCGGCAAGGTGCAATGCCCTTCTTGTCGATCACATACGCCCCCGGCACCAACTGCGCCGCAAACCGGTAGGCTGCCTTGCGCTTGCTCAATCCCAGGTCGAATGTATTGCTCACTTCCACTGGACATACCTCGGCACAATTTCCACAACCGGTGCATTTGGATCCGTCCACATAGCGAGCCTTGTTCTTTATTCGCACGTTAAAGTTTCCCACATAGCCGCTAACCGACTCAACTTCACTGTAGCTTAGAAGTGTGATGTTTTCGTGGCGTCCAACGGACACCATCTTCGGTGTAAGTATTCAAGCCGCACAGTCAAGCGTCGGAAACGTCTTGTAGAGCTGGGCCATATGCCCTCCGATCGACGATTCCCGCTCCACCAGGTAGACCTGCTTGCCGGCATCCGCCAGCTTGAGCGCTGCCTCGATCCCAGCGATGCCTCCTCCCACGATCAGCGCAGACGGGTTCATGTCCACCTGGCGCATGCTGAGCGGATTGTGATAATGCACCCGGTGCACCGCGGCTGAGACCATGCTCTTCGCTTTTTCGGTCGCCTGGGCACGGTCATCGATCACCCATGAGCAGTGCTCGCGGATGTTCGCCATCTGGAAGAAGAAGGGGTTCAGCCCTCCTTCCGAGCACGCCTTTCGAAAGGTGTTCTCATGCATCAACGGTGAGCAGGATGCCACCACCACCCGGTTCAGACCGTATTCTTTTATATCCTGTTTGAGAAGATCCTGCCCTGGGTCGGAGCACATATATTCGTAGTTCCGTGCAACAACCACATTTTCCATTTTTCCCGCATATTCAGCTACCCCAGCCACATCCACTGTATTGGCAATGTTCGTTCCACAATGGCAGATGAATACTCCGGTTTTGATCCTGGTCCTATTCACAAAACACCTCCATCAAAACTCGTCTAACCTCCACGATTTATGCCAGGCAAAGGATCCCATCGATCTCAGCCAGGATCTGTTCCTGGGTGAATCCGTGTTGGAGAACAGCACCAGCCGGGCATGCAGCTGCGCAGACTCCACAACCCTTGCACAGGATCTCGTTAACATTGGCGACCTTTCTGCCATTAAAATCAACCATCTCGATGGCAGTATACGGACACAATCCTTCACATGTCCGACAGCCACCACAAGCCAGTGGATCGACAACGGTTGAGTAGGGTTCGAGCGATACACGTCCAGCGTCCATCAAGGACAGGGCACACGCCGCAGCTGCGCCTCCCTGGGCTACACTATCGGGGATATCCTTTGGTCCCTGGCATGTCCCCGCCAGGAAAACGCCATCTGTGGTCGTTTCGACAGGTGCCAACTTGGGATGTTTTTCAATGAAGAAACCATCCGAACTGCGGCTGACCCCAAAGATGGTGCCCGTTTCATGCTGGTCAGCCTGCGGTTCCATGCCTGTGCTTAGAACAACCATATCCACCAGCGTATCCAGCGGTTTTCCAGTGAAGACGTCGATCATGGAGACCTTTAATTGTCCACCCTGCTGGCTGACCTGGATATTCTTATCATAACGAATGAATTCCACTCCATGCTGCCTGACCCGCTCATAGAACGCTTCGTAATCCTTTCCAAAGGTGCGCATATCTCGGTAAAACTCCACCACCTCCGCCCCGACATAATCGCGGATCAATTGAGCCAGCTTGAGGGAATACATGCAACAAACCCGCGAGCAATACTCGTTCGTATCCCCCCGGCTGCCAACGCAATGCAGAACGGCAACTTTTTTCGGCGATCTTCCGTCTTTCATTCGGAGAACACCTGTGGTTGGACCGCCTGTATTGATCAAACGCTCGATCTCCATACCGGTCAGAACATTTGGCAGCGTGCCATATCCATACTGTGGTGAACTGGTCGGGTCAAAGTCCTTAAAACCGGTTGCCAGGACGATGGTTCCGGTCTCAATTTGAATGAACTCATCCTTCTGCTCAAAATCGATGGCCTGGCGCGGACAGAATTTTTCACACGCCCGGCATTTACCGGATTTAAAATAGGCACAATTAACCGTGTCGATGACTGGCACACGGGGGACTGCCTGGGCGAACTGCATGTAGATGGCCGAGCGGTTACCCAATCCCAGGTTGAATTCCGAAGGGATCTTTTTCCAGGGGCACTTCTCGGTACAGGTTCCGCAGCCATTGCACAGGTCTTCATTAACATAACGGGGTTTGCGCCGGATCTTGACGATGAAGTTGCCGACATACCCGGAGACCTTCTCCACTTCGCTGTAGGTCAGGAGGGTGATATTTGGGTGGCGTCCAACGGACACCATTTTGGGTGTAAGTATTCAAGCAGCACAGTCGAGCGTTGGAAAGGTTTTATACAACCTCGCCATATGTCCGCCGATGGATGGTTCCCGCTCCACCAGGTAGACATGTTTGCCCGAATCCGCCAGGCGCAAGGCAGCCTCGATACCGGCAATGCCTGCGCCAACCACCAGCGCAGACTGTTTGACATTTGCCTGCCTCATCTCCAGGGGAGCATGGTACTGGACACGCTGTACAGCCGCGCTTACCAGGGCTTCTGCTTTCCGGGTGGCACTTTCATAATCATTTGAAACCCATGAGCAATGTTCTCGGATATTTGTCATCTGGAACAAGAATGGGTTCATGCCAGCTTCCGAACAAGCCAGCCTGAAAGTAGTTTCATGCATGAGTGGCGAACAGGATGCCACCACAACCCGGTCCAATCCCAATTTGATAATGTCATCCTGGATCAAAGCCTGACCGGGATCCGAACACATGTAGGTGTAATGACGCGAAACCACCACATTCTTCATTTTTGTGGCGGCATCGCTCACCCGTTCCACATCCACCATACCGGCGATATTCGTGCCACAATGGCAGACATACACACCCACGCGTGGTGAACCTTGTGTTGGTGTCTTTTCAGAGAATGTCATCCAAGCTTCTCCTTTCCTGGTCGGAAAATAAAATACACCCTGATGGGCGAATGAATTCCATTTATTATTGTGCAATTTTGCACAATATATAACAAGTGTAATTTGTCACAATAAGAGCGGATTATTTACAGATGGAATTAAACAAACGACGCACCCAGTTGGGTGCGTCACCCTAATTACCCATGAATTTATTGGGTATTTATCTCAATCATATTTCCCAGGCAGATCCTGGTTATTTTTTTTCTTTCTTGAATTTAAATTCCAACCCTTCTTCGGACGCATTGACTTCCACACTGACCGCAGTGCCAGCCTCGATCTCACCGCCCAGAAGTTTCACAGACAGAGGGCTTTCCACGTATTTTTGCAGGGCTCTGCGTAAAGGTCGCGCCCCGAAGGCTGGATCGTACCCTGTTTTAGCCAGCCATTTCCTGGCACCATCGGTCAACTTCACTTCAATATCATATTCGTTCAGACGGTCCTGGATCTCCTTTAATTGCAGATCAACTATCTGTTCCATTTCTTCCACACTTAATGGCGAGAACAGGATGATCTCATCAACCCTGTTGATGAACTCAGGGCGGAAAGTGCCTTTCAAAGCTTTTTCGATCTTGCTATGGGTCTCACGGTCATCATCACTTGAAGTGGGCTGCAAGAAACCAAGTGTGCCACCTTTACGCACATACTCGGTGCCCAAGTTGGATGTCATGATCAATACGGTATTGCGAAAATCAACGACATTCCCCTGCCCGTCAGTCAGGCGGCCGTCATCCAGGATCTGCAGAAGTGCATTCCACACTTCCGGGTGCGCTTTTTCGATCTCATCGAACAGGATCACCCGGTAGGGTCTGCGCCGGACAGCCTCGGTCAACTGGCCGCCTTCCTCATAGCCGATATATCCGGGAGGCGCACCGAACAGGCGCGAGACGGTGTGCTGTTCGCGATATTCGGACATATCCACACGCACCAGGGCTTCCTCGTCATCGAACATGAACCAGGCCAGCGCTTTTGCCAACTCTGTTTTGCCCACGCCCGAAGGTCCGATAAAAATGAAGGAGCCGATCGGTCTTGCCGGGTCTTTCAGCCCGGAACGAGCCCGCCGGATCGCATCGGAGATGGCATGGATGGCTTCATTCTGACCAATGATATGCTCGTGCAACCGTTCTTCCATTTGCAACAATTTGGCTGATTCCGTTTCCATCATCTGGTTGAGGGGAATCCCTGTCCATTGGTGGACGACTTCAGCGATGTCATTTACATCCACGACCTCATCCAATTTGTGCTCAGCTTCCCATTTATCCCGTTCTTCCTTGAATTCTTCTTCCTTGCGCAGACGTTCAACCTTGATCTCCGCCGCGTGTTGATAATCCCTGGCTGTGGAGGCTGCATCCTCTTCCCCGCGCAAACGGTCGATCTCGGTTTTCTTTTCTTTGAGTTCAACCGGCAGCGAGTAGAGAGCCACGCGTAATTTTGCGGCAGCTTCATCCATCAGGTCGATGGCTTTGTCAGGAAGGTGGCGGTCGGTGACATAACGATCCGCCAATCGGGCAGCCGCGGTGAGGGCATCATCTGAAAATCGGACTTTATGGTGGGCTTCATAGCGGTCACGAAGACCGAGGAGCATTTTAATGGTGTCATCTACACTGGGTTCCTCAACATAGATCGGAGCAAACCGACGTTCAAGCGCGGCGTCTTTTTCGATATGTTTATGGTATTCATCCAGTGTGGTTGCGCCAATGCACTGAAGCTCACCACGCGCCAGGGCGGGTTTAAGCATATTGGAGGCATCCATGGCTCCCTGGGCTGCACCCGCCCCGATGACGGTATGCAGCTCGTCGATCATTAGAATTACCTCGCCAGCTGACCGTTGGACTTCTTCGATGGCAGATTTCAATCGTTCTTCGAACTCACCCCGGAAGCGGGAACCGGCGATCATAGCACCCAGGTCAAGGGATACTACGCGCTTGCCGCTCAGGATCTCGGGAATATCATTGGTGGCGATCTTTTGCGCCAACCCTTCAACGATGGCGGTCTTGCCGACACCTGCTTCTCCGATCAGCACCGGGTTGTTCTTGGTGCGCCGGGAAAGGATCTGGATCAGGCGCATCACTTCGGTATCACGTCCGATCACAGGATCCAGCTTCCCTTCACGCGCGAGTTGGGTCAGGTCACGCGAGTATTTTTCGAGGACCTTGTATTTTGTTTCAGCCTGAGGGTCAGTGATACGCTGCCCGCCGCGCAGTTGTTGAACAGCTTCAAAAACACGGTCGCGCGTCAGCCCTGCATTTTCCAGGATGCGAGCTGCAGGAGTATTGCGCTCGCTCAATATTGCCAGGAAAATATGCTCGGTCGAGATATATTCATCTTTAAGCCGGTTGGCTTCTTCATTCGCCAGGTCAATGATCCGTTTCACACGGGGTGTGATGAAGATCTGCCCTGCACCCCCGCCAAAAATATTGGCTTTGGGGCTCAATTTCAGGGTAGTGTCCAGACGTTCAACCAAACCGGACGGGTCAATATTTAAATTTTGTAAAATTTGAGGAATAACCCCACCGGGTTGTTCGATCAACGCCAGCAGAATATGTTCGGTATCTATTTGATTGTGCCCGTATCGTTGGATGATCTCAGCTGCCCTCTGGGCGGCTTCCTGGGCACGTTCAGTAAAGCGGTCAAATCGCATCATGGTGATCTCATCCTTTCGCTATAGTAGCACCCATGATTATAACAAAATCAAGTTTATGCAATGGCTATATTGAATAAGAGTTGTGTAAGATTCTAGATTCGAACCTGATCAAATTTTACATTAGATTTATATTCTCATGTTTAAGGAATCTTTCAAAAAATGAGTGCAAGATGTTATTGTGAAACCCCATTAAGCAGAGGGATGGCGGGTATCACAATTTTGATACGGGAGCCTCCGATCTCTGAAGAGAGTTCCGGTATGATGACTGTGAACTTATCTGAAAAATATTCTTGAATGTCATTCTGAGCGAGCTTAAGGAGAGAAGAATCTCACCTTCAATGGAAAATTACTCCCGTAATTGGAGATCCTTCGTCGCTTCGCTCTTATGAAGGACACTTACTTTGAATTCTCTGAAAGGTTATAAAATTATTAGCTGACAAATCGTTTAATAGATATATTCAGTTATAATAAAAGGGTTGATGCCAAGTTTTCATTAAACCTTCATCGTCACAAACTCACGGTTAAGGTAACAAAAAGTGAAAGATAATTTATCTACAAAAAAAAAGCTGATCAGCATACTGACGTTCGTGTTGCTTTTTACCTTCACCTTCACCAGTCTGATCAGCTACAACGCCACCAAGAATTCCCTTATTCTTAATACAAAAACCAAAACGCTCCCGCTGATCAGCGACAACATTTATTCTGAGATCCAGCACGAGTTATTTCAACCCATCAACAATTCTTCCTTGATGGCAAATGATGAATTTCTCATCAATTGGGTCGTCTCCGGGGAACAGGATAAGGGTGAGATCCAACGCTACCTGAAACGCATCATCGAGAAATACAACTATTTCAGTTCTTTTTTTGTTTCAGAGAAAACCTCCAATTACTATTATTATGATGGCATTCTGAAGCAGATCAGTCCTTATGATCCTCATGATGTCTGGTTCTATAAATTTCGAGATTCAAACAAGGAGTTTGTTCTGGATGTGGATACCGACCAGGCTTCCCAGAATACAGTCACGATCTTCATTAATTATCGCCTGGAAGATCAGGAAGGTAATTTCCTGGGAGTGACCGGTATCGGTATAAAAATGGTCTCCATGGCAGACACGCTGGCAAGTTATCAGGACCGATTCGACCAGGTGGTTTACATGATCGATGGAAATGGCTTGATCCAGGTGCATACAAACCCGGATTTTGTCGAAAAAGTAAATATTAATGATCTGCCTGGGATCGGCACCATGGCAGAACAGATCCTGGCCAATAAGACCGGTACGAACATCTACGAATTTAAGAGTGGTTCACACGATCTCGTCATTTCAACCCGTTATTTTCCGGACTTTGACTGGTTTCTGGTCGTCGAACAGGACCAGACAGCTTCTCTTTCTTCTACCAGAAAGGATCTGATCATCAATATAACCATAGGGATCGCGGTCACTTTGCTGGTGTTATTGCTGGTAGGTATCACTGTAAATGTTTTTCACAACCGGTTGGAAGAATTGGCAGTCAAGGATGAGCTGACCGGACTATTTAACCGTCGCAAATTCGAGGAACTTTTCAACCGGGAAAATGACCTGGCCAAACGCTTCGATTATGTTTTAAGCCTGTTGTTCCTGGATATAGACGATTTCAAAACCATCAATGATAAATACGGACACCAGTTCGGGGACAAATACCTTCAAAAGATGGCTCTCGTCCTACTGGAGAACATACGGGAGATCGATGTTGTCGCCCGCTGGGGTGGCGATGAGTTCCTGGTCCTGTTACACCGACCGGTTGAATCTCAAGCCTTGCAGGTCGCTGAACGGCTGCGCGCGGCAGTCGCTGATATTCATATCACTGCTGGAAAGGAAACGATCACCCGCACGATCAGCATCGGGCTTGCCACCAGCGTCGCTGGAAACCTGTCCATGCAGGAATTGATCAATCAGGCTGACCAGGAAATGTTTCAAGCCAAACAAATCAGCAAGAACCGGGTAAATTCATTCAACCCGTCATCCGATTAAGCAAACGAACTGATGTCTTTTGTGAACAATTGTCATTGCGGCATCGTCCCCATGCCCGCCTGCCTTGGTTTGATGGTTTCTATGGGCAGGTTCATTAATCCAAACCTGGGGGAAGCTTCCAAACACTGCGAACAATTTCAGGTACAATACGCTCATGTCTGATACCCAGGTAATCTACTCCATGATGCGCGTCGGGCGCATCCACCCCCCCAACAAACAGGTCCTGCGGGACATTTCGCTCGGTTTTTATTATGGCGCCAAGATCGGCGTGCTGGGTCTGAATGGCTCCGGCAAATCCACTCTCCTGCGAATCATGGCCGGAAAGGACGAAGACTATATTGGCGAGATCGCCATGTCAAAAGGCTATACGGTTGGATTGCTCGAACAGGAACCTGTCCTGGATAATTCAAAGACCGTCATCCAGATCATCCGTGAAGGCGTTCAACCGATCGTGGATATGCTGGCCGAATATGATGAGGTCAACGCGGGGTTTGCCGAACCAGATGCAGATTTTGATGCACTCATCACACGCCAGGCCAAACTTCAGGAAGAACTCGACCGACATGATGCCTGGAATCTCGACAATCACCTCGACCTGGCCATGGATGCCCTGCGCTGCCCGCCAGCAGATACCCCAGTTAACATTCTCTCGGGCGGTGAACGCCGCCGGGTGGCTCTTACCCGTCTGCTCTTAACGGAACCGGATATCCTGCTGTTGGACGAACCCACCAACCACCTGGATGCCGAATCGGTAGCCTGGTTGGAGCGGCACCTGCGCGATTACAAGGGCACGGTCATCGCGGTCACCCATGACCGCTATTTTCTTGACAATGTGGCTGGCTGGATCCTTGAACTTGACCGCGGTTATGGCATTCCCTGGAAGGGAAATTATTCCTCCTGGCTCGAGCAAAAGCAGGAACGGCTCAAGCTCGAGGAAAAATCTGAAACCCGCCGCCAGAAGACACTTGAGCGCGAGCTTGAATGGATCCACATGTCTCCCAAGGCCAGGCAGTCCAAAGGCCAGGCACGCGTCACTGCCTACGAGCGCCTGCTCAGCCAGGAATATGAGCAGCGCCGCGAGAACCTGGAGATCTATATTCCCCCAGGTCCGCGCCTTGGGGATATCGTCATTGATCTTGAAAATGTCAGCAAAGCCTTCGGCGAACGACTTCTGATCGACAACCTCAGCGCCAGGATCCCACCCGGCAGCCTGGTGGGAGTGATCGGTCCGAACGGTGCCGGCAAGACAACGCTGCTCAAACTGATCACCGGGTTGGAACAGCCGGATGAAGGCAAAGTCCGTATTGGTGAAACCGTAAAAATGGCCTATGCCGACCAATCGCGCACGCTCGACCCGCAAAAGAACGTATGGGAGGAGATCTCCGGCGGAGCTGACACCATCAGCCTCGGTCAACGCACCATGAACTCACGCGCCTACTGTGCATCCTTCAACTTCCTGGGCAGCGACCAGCAAAAGCTGATCGGAACCCTCTCCGGCGGTGAGCGCAACCGGGTCCACCTTGCCAAAACACTCACTACAGGCGCCAATGTCATTCTGCTCGACGAACCCACCAATGACCTGGATGTGAACACCCTGCGCGCCCTGGAAGAAGCCCTGGATAATTTTGCAGGTTGTGCGGTGGTGGTCAGCCATGACCGCTGGTTCCTGGACCGCATCGCCACCCATATCCTGGCGTTTGAAGGCGACAGCCAGGCTCACTTGTTCCTGGGTAACTGGTCCGATTTTGAAGCAGACCGCCGCGCCCGGCTTGGCATTGACGCTGATCGTCCTCAACGGATCAAGTACCGTACTCTTAAGCGATAAAATCCAAATAAAAGCCAGGACCCGCCTATAAAATCCAATTCCTGACGGGTCTTTTCATTTTTTCAATCCAATCGTTGGGTTACGCTGTGTGTTTTGATAATTCCCGATCCGCTCAACCCAACCTATACGAGACCATCCCATTGGGCGGGAATCTCACTTATACCGAGACATTAAAAAGGATCGATCATCCTGTTCCAAATTGGTTAATCTCAACAATCTTAATTTGAATACAAACTACAACAACCCGGTGGATTGACCGCGTTGTTATATTTGAACGAGAAACAAGTTGTTATTGTTTTGTACCGCAGTAGGGGCAGTTTCGCCAATCTTCCTGGACGGTACCGCC
>Ga0172368_10006183_pt1 | contig 13017 bp, 10 predicted proteins | sample Lak11m_FD_114540 | JGI IMG/M metagenome (GOLD analysis project Ga0172368, IMG submission 114540) | Freshwater microbial communities from Kabuno Bay, South-Kivu, Congo - kab_022012_11m | ecosystem: Environmental > Aquatic > Freshwater > Lake | place: Democratic Republic of the Congo: South-Kivu...
ATCTTTTGCTTTCTTGATTGTTTCAGGAAATAACTAGAAAATTTTTGGAAAAAGAATTTTTGTCTATGAGAGATGATTTTCCCAAATGTCTGTTTGAGATTGAAGAAATTTTTGGTCAGGAGAGCATCGCTTTTGAGTCTGAGTTCTTCAAGCGAAAGATCTGTTCTGCCGGAAGAGCTGATTTCATGGGCCATAGCAAAAAGATATTTGGCGAAAAAATGATTAGCCAGGGAAAAATTGGAAAGGTGACATTTGTCGAGTTTCTTTTTTTCCGCTTCGCTGGAATAGGTGGTGAAAAAATCATGATCATGTTCATAAAAATCCATTATCTTACTCTGTAACAATACTTCAGAGGTTTCGGCTTTTTCGGAATCGACAAAAGCATCCTTCTGAGGAGAAGAGCTTATGGTCGGCATCTCACCGACGAATTCGAGCTTGTATTGTATGTCCTCTACGGAGGGCTTTTTGTTCATGACGATAAGCAAGACATAAAGCACATGAGATATGTCATATCATGAGTATATCCAGAATCGATTTTTTTGCAAATCTTGGAGCGGATTTGTCCTTTGAAAACCAATCGCTTTTTCGTATATTATTACCATAACAATTTATACCAGGATCAGATCATGAAAATACTCAAAAAAATATTCTTTTGAATAGTCGTAGCCTCGGCGCTTTTTGCGATAGCGTATGTTTTGATGAACACCTACGATAAAGGCGTGGATCCGATAGAGCTCTATAAAAGCTACACGAACTATGTCTGCTTCCTCTACGGATCAATCATCATTTTTTACCTATGCGCGACCACACATTCTCGTCTCAGTGCCATGACAATCATACTGTTGGCTCTCGTACATTTCTTCCGATTGGCATCATTTTTCACCAAAGGAGCACTAGGGATAACGACGATAGAATTTTATGCACTCATCATACTTTTTGGATTGGCGCTGGCAGTAGCTTCCATCAGAAACCGGATCCGTTTTCCACTGATACTGATCGTCAGCATACCGTTTGTCGTCATCTTGCTCAATCACACACTCCCACTCTATCCTGACAAACCCGACCTTCAGTGATTCTATGATGCACAGACAACGACGCTCTATACACAGACCAAAGATACAGCCAAGACACTTCAAGATGCAGAGACCAAGATTACGATCACGACAGACAAGACAGAAAAGATACTGATCCCGGGACAATCACCTAGATCGCAAGAAATAGGAACGACACCCACACAGATCGTCTTCTCATCCAAGACAGGCATACAAGACACCTATGTATATATCGCATTCCCCAAAGGAGCAAGCATCACGCTCTATCCACAATCAGCCATAGCGATAGAAGGGACACAGATCGACATCATACAATGAACGATAGGTACATACGTTCCGGAGGAACGGTCAGGATATCTCTCACTCACCTGAAATCTGACGAAGATGATGTGGAACGACACAGGGAAAGTACAAGATTTTATCCAGAGATTCGCGCAAGAGAAAGAAAAATATTTCATTGAGCGGATTTGAGGAGAGATCATGCTCAATCCCACGATAGACACATTCATCTGACGATATCTTAATTTCACGAATTCAGTAAACAAAGCACTACAGAAACTTTCAACCCTTTCGTCCTATTTGTCCTTTTTGTCTTTCTCCTCATTTGATCAGAACATCCTCAATTATGATGAATTCCACACCTATCTAAAATATCAGACACGCCAGACATACGAAGCGGTCACAGGAAGCACACAAAGGATAGCGCGCGACACGCAGAAAGGATGGAATGCAAGCAACACCAAAGGACGATGGGATACTATCCAAAACGCATTCAACAACATATTTAAAAAATAAACACGAACCTATGGCGAACGATAGCATGAATCAGATAATAAGTAAAATCCTGCAAGAGGAAGTCCACTTCCATTTTTCCAAAAGCGGATGACATGGAGGACAGAATATGAATAAGAGAAACACAAAAGCTGAACTCTATTTCAACGTCCATGATTCCAGATTCCTTACACCCGAACAGAAACAGAGACTGATAGGATACGCAGGACATCATATGCATCACGGAGAAGGTATCTTGATCCTGACCGATCAGGAAGAGAGACTTCAATGACAGAACAAAGAGAAAGTGATTCATCACTTCAGGCAGCTCTTGGAGCAATCGATGCCAGAACCGAAAAAAAGGGTAGCGACCAAGATACCAAGCTACATGAAAGAAGAGAGAAAATCGGACAAACAGATGCAGTCACAGAAAAAAAGAGATAGAGGAAACATTTTAGACCTATAACCTTGGGAAGATGATTTGAATCTTCAAAGAGAAATTTGCCCAATTGATAAGCAAGGAAACAGAGATAAAGACCTCTGAGATTTTATGATTGATAGAGATCCCGCCAGAAAATATTCCGGGCGATCTAGCATTCCCTTGTTTCACATTTTCCAAGTCACTCAAGAAAGCACCGAACATGGTAGCGAAGGAATTGGCGGAGAAACTTTCGTCATCTTCGTCCTTTTCGTCCTTTTCGTCCATGTGATGATATCTCAACGCACATATCAATCAGTCAGAATTTATCGACAGCTTTTTTAAAGCTACAGAAAAAAGCACGAAGCACAAAGAGAAAGTACTCATCGAATATATGAATGCCAATCCCAATAAGCCGCTCCACATCGGACAGGCAAGGAACGTATGCATCGGAGATGCGATGAGAAGGACCTTCAGACATCTAGGATATGACATCGACGCGACAAATTACGGAGACGACAGCGGAGTGAACGTAGGATACAATATCGTCGGGCATCTCTACTATGACTATCCGACATCGACAGAAATGAAATTTGATCATTACTGTGGTAAGATCTACGAAGAGATGAGGAAGAAAGCGACGTGAGGAAGTCCCGATTGAGTCGGGAAAGAAGATCCTGTTTTCAAAAAACAGCTCTCATCCGTACTGCAGAAGATCGAATGAGCAGATCCGGAGATCTATGAAATCCACAAAACCTACACAAAAAAATGTGCAGAAGAACAGATAAAATCATGTCGGAGAATGGGCGCTTCATTTGATCTCATCGTCCGAGAGACAGATATCCTCCATCGCAGATTCTTCGCAAAAACGATGGACATCCTCAAAGAAGAATGACATGTAAAATTCGCTGATGAAGGCGACGCAAAAGGCTGTCGGATCATCGATCTTTCCTCATTGCCAGAATACGCCAATGAAGAAAAGCAATATCAGGTCCTCATCAAATCCGATGGCGTAGCAAGCTATATCGGCAAGGATATCTCTTTCGCGATGCGAAAACTCTGATACCTCGATGACGATTTCGCATACAAGACATTCATCCATGAACCTGACGGCAATATCATTTACACCAGTACGAGCGACAAGCCAGACAAAAAAAATCAATTCGGAAATTACGACACAGCGATCACAGTCATCGACAACAGACAGATCCCGGCACAGACGATAGTACATTCAGCGCTGAAGCTACTCTGATTCATCACCGACAAAAAAGAGTATGCTGCACTCGGATATGGAGTCGTCTACCTGACACCGCAGACCTTGATCAAACTCGGATACACACTCAGCGAAGAAGAACAAGGAGAAAAAAGATTACCATTTTCATCGAGAAAATGACGGACAGTCACCTTGGACGAAATGCTTGAAATGTTACATCAGAAGGCATATTTTGAAACTAGAGAAAGAAATCCGGAAAGAGACGCAACACGACTCGACGAGGTAGCAGAGAAGATCGCTATCGGATCGCTCAGATTCTTTTTGATCAGAGGCGATATCACCAAAGACATAGTGTTTGATGTAGACGAGATATTAAATATGGAATGAGAGACAGGAGCATACGTCATGTATACCTGAGCTAGGATTCAGAGCATATTGGATCAGGCGGCGACCATTGCGGATGATGTGAAACAAGCCGCAAAATTGCTTACCGGAAAAGATGAATTCGATCTCATCAAAAAACTTGCAGCGTTCGACGACATTGTCCTCAAAGCGAAAGATGGATTGGCGCCGCATTTGATATCTAGATATGTATTTGAACTTAGCGCGCTGACCAACACATACTACGCACATGTAAAAATCCTCAAAGCAGAAGAGCAGACAAAAAATGCAAGGATAGCGCTGTTGCGCAAGACTTTGGAAACACTAAAAAAAGGAATGGACCTCATCGGGATGCCATTCCTAGAAAGGATGTAACTTAGTTCATAAAGTCAAAAGTTATAAGGTCCATAAAGTCAGATACGCAACCTTACAACCTTATAAACCTTACAACTATATTCACGTTTTCAAACCGACCTTCATCTCTGAAGTGATCAAGATAGTAGCCAGACCATGAAGCAAGATCCATACAGGCGTCATGGTCAGAAATGTATAGATACCAGGATTGCTGGTGAGATCTTTTCCTATAGCTTGCAATTGGCCTACACTGACGCCATTGATTCACATGATAGCTATCTGGAGGGTCAAAATCATACTCAATACCGTAAGCGGAACAAAGAGGATATAAAGTCATTTATTCGCAGCAGGATCCTCAGGGAGATGAACGTGTATCTTGGAAGTTTTATAGATGACGACAAGCAAAACTGCATAGAGGATAAGCACGATAGTAGTTTTTGCATCAGCGAAAAAGACTCATAAAGTCTTGTAGGTCATACCGGCAAATTTCAGATCCGGAGAAGCGGAAAGGAAATTCACTAAGAGGTCTATAGACTGGGATGCAGCCAGGCAGATACTTCAGAGGATATAGTTACCGAGCACGATTTTGATCATTTTCTCTATGCCTACAACAAAGGCGAAGATAGCCAACAATCAGACGACTCATACGATGATGTAGAGGATGAGATTTTCCGTCATTGAGACGACAAAAGTGGGATAAAAATGTTTGTAAATCGCAAGACAATATATATACATTACCTATCTTTTTGCAATTTTATTTTATGCTTGCTCCTATGCACAGGGATAAGGGAAAATATGGATTCACCATACTGGAAGTGCTTTTGATGATCATCATCATAGGTGTGAGTTTGGCTGCAATCATAATTTCATTAAACAATGGCATGAGTTTTATGCAAAAAACCAGAGAGAAGACCATAGCGATCAATCTAGCCAGAGAAGGTATCGAAGCCGTGTATCAGATGAGAGACACCAACCGATACAGATGGGCTGGACAGAAAGAAAGCTGCCGACTCAAAGCAAATCCACTCGTAGACGAATCGAACGAATGATGTGAGGACGATCTTCGAATGTGATCATGAAATTACATTCTACTCACAAGAACAGTTTCAGGACAGCAATATTTTTTACTCACAGGGGAAAATCTACCAGAATTAAATCTTTTAAGCTGAATAAACACATGAAACAAACGATTCAGTTTATGTAAGTGAGATGATGGCATTCGATCAGGATGCGTAGGACAAGATCCTGTAAGTAATGAGGGGAAATATTTCAGAGCAATCAGATGAATCTGACTCTTCGACAAAACAAGCGCCACATCATGAGGACAACAGCTATCATGTAGCAAATGAACAGACACAGATTGCAACACCGATACGGCCAAAGAATATCGTTTTTGTTCCAAAGTAGCCTACATAGGACAAGGAAAATGAGAGGTGGAATTGTGCGGACTTTTAACGAACTTCCAGAAAAAGTAATATGGATATCAGAGCGCTCGATGCGTTTTTCAATTACGAACCATTCATAGATCAAGACCCACAGATTATCGTGGACGGCATTATCCAACAAGCGGAAAAATATCTTCCCGAAGATCAGATTCCACTCATCCAGAAGGCATATGAATTCGCACGTAAAGCGCACGGTGATCAATTAAGATTGTCCAAAGAAGCATATATCGTCCATCCGCTCAAAGCGACAGAGTTCCTCATGGAAATCAGACCCGACATAGCGACGATACAGACATGTATCCTCCACGACGTTATCGAAGACACGACCTACACACAGAAAGATATCGAAAAAGAATTCGGCAAGGAGGTAGCGGATCTCTGCGAAGGCATGGTGAAAGTATCCAAGATCAAATATAAGTGAGAAGACAGACATCTAGAGACACTCAAAAAAACCTTCCTGGCCATGGCCAAGGATCTGAGGGTAATTTTCGTAAAGCTCGCCGATCGTATTCACAATATCCAGACCTTGTATTTTCATCCCAATCCAAGCAAACAGCAAAAGATCGCACAAGAGACGATGAAGATCTTCGTGGCAATCGCCAAGAGATTATGATTGTATCATTACCAGCTCTACCTGGAAAATGGATCTTTCAAGATACTCAACGAAACAGCCTTCAATCAAATCTTTTCGTATCTCAAGAAATATTTTGGTGACGGAGACAAATACACCATCAAAGGAATGAAGCTCCTGACCAACCTCCTCGTCAAAGAAGGAATAGAACATTTTGAAGTCAAAGGAAGGACGAAAAGTCCCTACAGAGTATATGAAAAATTGGAACACAAATATGAAGGCAAAGAAATAGGAGACATCATGGACCTTCTAGCATTTAGGGTGATAACCAAAGATATCGGAGATTGTTATATGGTTCTGGGAGTCGTCCACAAACACTACACACCAGTCATCAAGAAAATCAAAGATTATATCGCCGTGCCAAAGATCAATGGATACAAAAGCATCCACACCACGATCCTAGGGATGTTCCCTTTCCCTACAGAAATCCAGATAAGGACTCAAGAGATGGATGACGTAGCAGAATTCTGAGTGGCAGCACATTTTGCCTATAGCGAAGAACATCAACCGATACTGGTGCCGGAGGCACAGAGTCTTTGGATCAAAAAACTACAAGACCTAGTGACGACATATCAATCGTCGGACGAAAAAGAGAAATTCAGAAGCGAACTCAACATCGAAGTATTGGACAAACGTATCTTCGTCTACACGCCAAAAGGAGATGTCATAGAACTGCCGGTAGGCGGCACCGTGCTAGATTTTGCCTTCCACATCCACACAGAGATCGGACTCAGATTCAAAAGTGCGATCGTCAATGGGGAGATTAAACCGATCAGCTTCAAACCAGAGACAGGAGACGTCGTAGCGATCAATACCTTCAAGAACAGATACTCGGCAAACAAACATCGGCTAGACTTCCTCTATACACCAGTAGCTAAAGGACATCTCAACAAATTTATCAAGACAGAGACGAAATCTGAATTATTCAAACAAGCAATCGCTGAATTGAACAAAATACTCAAAGAATACGGATTACCTCCATACGATTGTAGTACGGATAAGATAGCAAAGACTTTCAACAAGCAAGAGATGGAAAAAAAGCTCATGGAGATCATAGACAAAAAACGGACCTACAATCAACTGATCAAAGCGGCATATCCGAGCGAACGAGAGACATTGAGACAAAACTTACAGAAAACGAGTACAAAGACAAAGACAGCAACAAAGGGCATGATGTCTGACATCATCCTAGATGAAGACAAGATAATGAATTACACCTTGTGCAACGAATGCAAACCGGACCAGCAGAAGAAAATCATAGCAAAGACAGGAAGAGACGGAGTCAAGATACATACGCTGGAGTGTAAATCTATGAAGACCATCTCATTCGATAAGCTCATGGAAGCGCATCGGGCAAATCAGGAAAAGACGAATTATAAGATAGCGATAGAGATAAAGATACAGAACAAATATGGAAATCTGCTCAAAGTCATGACGACATTTTCAGAACTACGCATCGTCATACTGCAGATATCCATCAAAAACAACGGTGACGGCAGCATCATCATCATGTTGGAATCGGAATTCAGCAATCCATCAAGGATAGGATTCCTCCTGAACAGCTTGAAAAAATACGATACTTCAGTACAAATTATCAAGAAAAAGATCTCATAAAATAGTAGTAGGTAGAACTTAGCAACGCCACGAAAATTCGTGCCTTTAGACCTTAGACCAATAACTAAGGTAATCTAAGGACTAAGTTCTAAGCTCTAAGTTCTAGTTTTTTAACTACTAATTCTATTTATCATGACATGAGGAGTGGGAACAGTATTGGACAATTCATCCCGGGATCTCAATTATTTTCTCCAGACTAATGGCACATGAGGAGTCATCAGGATAGTCGTGATTTTTTTCATCTTTCTGCGGATCATAAGCATCATCCGAGTGGCGAAAGATATCTCTCATAGGACACACAACGTGTTCACGCAGATCGTGTGTATACTCATCGCCACAGCGCTTTCACCGCTCATAGGTCTACCGATATATTTGATCCTGAGACCGATCCATTATCACAAAGACAGGATCCCTCGGAGAGAGGCAGAAGCATTACAGCTCTTGTCATGCTACAATTGCCGCACCATCAACCTCAAAGAGAATGATTTTTGCAGCAGCTGCGGTGAACCGCTCAAGCTGAAATGCAAAAAATGCTGACATAAATGTTGCTACACATACAGCTACTGCAACGAATGTTGATCACCAAATTTTGACCACTAAGGTTAACGGCAAACGGTACATGTGCCACGTAAATTCACCGTTATCCGTTATCCGTTTTACTTTCTACCTTGTATTGGGTTGTTATTAGCTTTCGCATTCATCCTCTTGGCAATCTGAATATGAATATTGGTCAGCGTATATTCGATATTTTTTCCATTCATGAAAAATCTCGGCGAAATCGGAAATTATAATACAGCATATTATGGAGCCATCTCATCAGTAGAAAGATGAGAGCTCGTACTCAAATATAGGGCGCCTGGATTCGAAGGATCCGGAGGCTATATAAGCGGAACTAATCGATGACCACAAAGTGACTACAAAACATGATTGTTCGGATTCGTAGGCACAGATCCCAACGGCATGCGATGGACGATAAGATCAAGGACAGAAAATATCCCGAACACGGGGGAAGGAAATGTAGAATATCTCCTAGCAGACACCTCTAGTGTGGACTATAACGAATTGGATTATAATAGCGCAGAAAAGATTATCCTTAGCTACGACAATACGACAGACGCACAACAATACTACAGCGGCTGAAGCAATCTCTCCTATTACAACGGCACCATCACATGAACACTCAGACTGCCACCCAAAGTCCAATCTGGACTGATGAATGAAAATCTCTGCGAGACTTGTGATCTAGATGGTGATGGACTCGGCGACGATATTGTAGTCGATCGATCACTGGAAGGAAACCAAGAATGAATGTATTTCAAGATCGTCCCATATGTGGGGACATTATATTATAGTTGAACCTACGTAGACACCTCCAAAGACATCGCACTCAGAGAGTCAGTCATCAATGCGACAGGCAATCTGGACTTTAATCAATACAGTCCGATAAACGGACAAGGCAATGGCCTCACAGGACATGTCGTCATCGCAAACAATCCAAGCGCAGTAGCGATAGATACGTTCGGAGATATATTATGAAATAACACGACATATACCTGACTGATGTTAAATCTCTGACTCATTAATCTCCTGAAAACCGTGAATGGAAATATCTATCCCTTCCTAGAATATAGACTGCACTTCAACGGACCGGTCGCAGACAGATTTTACACGATCCAAGGTAATGGCCGCGTAGGAGAATATGATGTACAAGTAGTGGTGAAGAAACCGACGAGCCAATGATCGATTGCGTGAAGCTTCACGGTAATATTCTAATGCCGTTTTCCGTTATCCGTTTACCATTTTACGTGTTTTATGACTCCAAGGAAAGCAAAAATCATCATGATATTGGCATGACTCTGCATCCTGCTTTTCGGGACGCTTTTTTTGATGATAACAGGCACAAATCAAAACGATAATTCGGCCCCCTTGAGAAAGGGGGAAGCTGAGCTCATAGCAAAGCAGGGGGATTTGATAATGACAACCTGAACTAATGACTACCGACTAACAACTAATGACGGATCTTGAACAATAACAGACATGGGCTGATGACTTGATGAACCTTCGACTTGATGACCTTTAACTATATTGATGCCCGGTCGATTCTACAACGATGGATTTACACAATTAACGCAACTCCTGAAGAAGAAATATGATCTCACACTCCGTTACAAGAAGATAGATAATATCTGATATTACAAGAAAATCATCGCAGGCAAAGAAAAAGTAGACGGTATCGACCTCTATCTCGCACCGACGGATCGATTAGGGAATTATCAAGGCAAGCAGATCGCTCTCAGTGAAGACATCATGCCATATGTGCATTCCATATTCAGTACCTTGTTTGCTCTCCTTGAGAAAGGAGGAGGGAGCGAAGCGGAAGGTGGATTTACCTTTATCCCCTACGCTCTAGATCCGCTTGTCACTCTCACGCCATCGACAACGATCTTGAACTATGAAAACAAACTTACATTCCAAGATATCGCGAATTTCATCACTTCGGAAAACAAAGCAAATAAAATACAGATGCCCATCCTCCGGTGATTGGACAAAAACGACAAGAAAATCCTGGAACAAGGGAATGAGAGCTTTCCGGATTACTTTATAATCACCTACAGCATCATACGCCAGATCTACGCATCTCAACGGGAAAGCGATTATGATATCATCCTAGATACCATCAACAATCCTGCGGTCAGCAAATGGAGCTATGCGAATTTTAAGATCACCTTCAATAAACTCCTCAAGAAAAATACGAACTGCATCAGCTTCCCAGATATCTGCATCATCGCCTACAATCTCGGCGATATCAAGTTCGGATTCCTATCGGATGCAAACATCCAGGAAAGATATTTCTGATGAACGGGCAGCAAGATAACTCAACTCACTATCTACAATTTCCCGACAGCCACAGACAGATATGATGTCAGAGGACGAGGATTCGTAGCAGATAGAAACACACAGAACGATGAGGCGATCAAAATCTTCGCCAAAGAATACACACAAGCCTGAGCCAACAACAGCATGCCGCTTCGACAAGACACGCTCTCGGCATTCAACGCAGTGCTCGATATTCAGAAAATCCAGAAAAAATACACACTCGTATTCCAGTTCGAACCGCAATTTTCATTGATGGTCTACCCATCAGACCTCCAGGGACAATTTTTGAAAAATACGAATTTCATTTCCATGATTCAAGAAAAAACCCCCGCCAACGGTGTAGGGGGATTCTTTGAGCCAAATAATTGGAATCGATAAAAAAATCCCGCCCCGTAGGACTACGGGGGAGGATTTTTCGATGCGACCAGTCAGAGCTGGTAATTAACTGAAATTTATCGTTCATTTGCTTTCAAATTCTGGTAGTTCGTCGTCATCGCCGCCTGCTGCTTCCAATTTCTTTTCACAAGGTCCGCAGCGCTTGACCACAGGCTCATGGAGCAAAATAGCTTGGACGACCATATCGTGAATATCTATCGTTTCGTTCTTTGGATCGATCAGGAACACCTCTTCGTCAGAATTCGCTTCTTTCTCTTCTTCTGTTCTATCATTCTCTATCACAAATCTCGCTGTGTATTCAGGGACGAATACGTTCCTTTCATAGGAGACTTGGCAGGAATCGCATACGTCTTGGATGCTACATTGCACATCAGTCAAAGTACCGAGTAGAGACTCTTCATTGAGCGACTGGATGACAAAAGTTCACGAGATGCCCTCTGTAGTCAAGTTGGGAATCTGTGAAGAGAACTTTTTTTCGAATCTTATTTCATCGACGCTTCAGGTATGATTGAGAAGATCGGAAATCTTGATTGAAAAATTCTGGTCTTTCATTACTATGTAAAACAGGTAAAGTAAGAGATGAGCAGACCTGCAACCTGCAATCTGCCATCTGCAATCTATATTATAGTGATTTTACCCGAATTTTGCAAATAATAAGAAAGGATGGAAAAACGCGCCAAATCGATGGATATTTTACAGCAGACCTTGGTATTTCCAGGAAAAGACAAGATCTTGGAAGCTCTAGGAACCCAGATCGGACCTAATGAGAAGGCCATCGTCGCTATTTCGTGAGGATCAGATAGTATGCTGACAGCATTTCTGATGCAGAATTTTTTTATGGACAAAGGATATGATAGGAAAAATCTCTATTTCGTCCATTTCAATCACAAGATAAGAGAAGAAAGCGACGAGGAAGAAGCATTCATCAAAGACTATTTCGCATGAACAAATATAATTTGCATTTCCCGTCACTCGTCACTCGATACTCGTGACTGTACAGAAGCTTCGCTTCGCTCGCGAAGATATGCCGAATTAGCAAAACTGGTCAAAAAATACAAGATCAATCACGTCATCCTCTGACACAATCTGTCCGATCGCATCGAATCCACATTCCTCAATCTCCTCCGCGGAGCGGGCATCAAAGGGTTCTCTTCTATGCACATCAGCAACACCCATCATCTCTTGCCCAAGACCAAGGTCATCAGGCCACTCATCGACCTCAGCAAAACGAAGATCACCGACATCTGTAGAAAGAATCATATTCCATTCGTGACAGATCTAAGCAATTATGACAACACAACAAGCCTGAGAAACAAACTAAGAAACAAAGTTCTACCATCACTCTACGCCCTGGATCCGAAAAAGAAAGGAAAAGAGACCTTCGAGAGAAGCATGTTGAATATCTACGAAGAACTAGAAAAAATAAAAAATGATTCATGTCCTCCCTTGACAAAGGGAGGGGTGGGAGGGATTTACAAAATTAAACAATCCCCCTTTCGGAAAGCCACATTCGCTTATCAGCGAGACATTCCGAAAAAATGAATCACCACAGAAAATATCATCAGTCTGCTCAAGCAATTATGAATCTACAACAACGTATCATCAGCATTGTTACATGAGCTCTTGAAATTTTTCACTACGGCAGAAAATGGATATAAATATTTCCAAGCTACGTATTTTTTTGTAGCTCACGGCAAGATATATATCATCCAGGCACCTGAAAATTTTTGGAAAAAGACCATAAATGTGTCCCTTGACAAAGGGAGAGGGACCCGCTTGCGGGAGAGGGATTTGTGAACGGTGGCCAGATATCCGCAACCCTGAGACAGATACAAATGAAAAACGCGAAACCAATATTGCATCAC
>Ga0172368_10006184_pt1 | contig 13016 bp, 9 predicted proteins | sample Lak11m_FD_114540 | JGI IMG/M metagenome (GOLD analysis project Ga0172368, IMG submission 114540) | Freshwater microbial communities from Kabuno Bay, South-Kivu, Congo - kab_022012_11m | ecosystem: Environmental > Aquatic > Freshwater > Lake | place: Democratic Republic of the Congo: South-Kivu...
AACAACGACAGCACCCTTACCTCCGCATTGCTCGACCGCCTACTGCATCACGCCGAAACCGTCATCATCGAGGGCAAGAGCTTCCGCACCAAAGACCAGATCGAGTCCTGATTCCAGACTCAATCTTCCATCTCAAATACCCCCAATAGCCACACCTTGCGTCACGAATTCCAAACCGGCCAATTCATACGAAATTCACGCCGGCGCTGACATCGGTCAAAGTTCTGCTCGCAACGTGCACCCGCATCGGTGAATTGACGCGCGCCGAATGGTCACACATCGACTTCGAACGCAAGGAATGGACGATTCCGCCAGAGCATGCCAAGAACGGCAAGCGCTTTGTAATCCCGCTAACGAATCAGACGGCCGAGTGGTTCATGGAACTAAAGCGTCTCGCATTCAATTCCAAGTATGTGCTGCCGATTCGCATACGGCAGAACGGGCGGGAGGGCGATGCGCCAATGGAAGCGACAAGCCTGAATGCCGCGATCAACCGCATGTGCGAAACATTGGGTGACAAGTGCCGCCGATTCACGCCGCACGATCTAAGATCAACCTCGCGAAGCCACCTTGCGGTGCTGGGTGTCGATGTGCTTATCGCTGAACGCTGCCTCAATCATTCGCTTGGCGGATTGGTTGCCGTCTATGACAAGCACGACTATATGGCCGAACGGATTAAAGCATTGACGCTCTGGAGCGACAAAATCCGCGCGATTGAAAGAGGCGCGCGGTTGGCGCAGTTGAAGCTGGTTTCTTCGAGCTGATGGATTAGCGACGCGCTGCGCCGGGCCGAATGGAACCCGGCACAGGCGAAAGGTCGTCTCAATCTGCCCGCATGAGGATGCCGTAGCCCAGTGCGATTAGAGTCGTGTCCACGCTACGCCAGAGCAATATCGTGGCCGCCGGCACTCCGCTGCCAAATGTAATCGTAGACAAGCGCGGCCGCTGCTTCAGTTTGGTCATCGTTAAACGGCGGTCGCGGAAGAGACTGATACAGGCTGTCGAGAATGAATATTTTCACCTGCGCCTGGGTCGTCGCGTTTTGCAACCACCCTGGCATCGGCCGGATAAGGTCTTGAAGAGACGACAGCAAGGTCCGGCTTGCCTGCTTTAGGCGCTCCCGATCCTTCGTGCTGATGCTGTCTCGAAATAGAAGGTCGAAGAGCGCCAGCTCGTCATCGGTCAGCCCTTCTTCGGCCGCACGCCTTTGCTCTGCATCAAGACCGGCAGCGAGGGCAACAAGCTGCGCGAAGGTGGCTTCAACCGTCGCCCGGTCCTTCTCGCGGTTGTAGTCCGCGATGATCTCCTGGTACTTCTTGTAGTAGTCCATGCGCATCGGGTTTCGGGCGAGCATCTGTGCAAGTTTCTTCTCGACCACATCCCGAATGTCCTGCAATGCCGCGTGCTTCCGTCGCACCTTGCTCGCAAACTCATCTCGCAACTTTCCGAAATCAATCTGGCTCAGGTTCACCTTGAGACCTTCGACGTGGTCACCGCCTGGCGCCGCCGCGCGAATTGCCTCGTTGACGATGCGGTGCAATTCTTTAAGCACCTCGGTTACGTCGGCCGTGTCGCGCCTGTCCTGCAATTTCTTGTAGATGGCCTCGACGTTGTCATGCCGCTCAGCATAGGTCAGGGCGCTAGGCTCCATCAGCAACGCCTTGAAACGAATGAATACCTGCCGGGCAATGATCTCGAAGCGACGCTTGGCTTCATCCGAGGTATAGAGCGCGTCCACCGCGTCGCGAAGTGCTTCGATGCGGTCAAATCCGGTTGCGCGGTGGAGTCGCGTCGCGTCGAAACCAAGCTCGAACAGATGTTTCTCTGCCGCCTCGATGGCCTGGAGCAGGCTCCCGACCAGCTCCTCGATCGGCGCTACGACATCTCCCGGATCGCCACCGTCGTCGTCATCGCCGAGAGCATATTGCGCCAGCGCCTCGCGCAGGCTCTTGAGCATGCCGTTGTAGTCCACGATGACGCCGCAGTCCTTTCCGGGGAACACGCGGTTGGCGCGGGCGATTGCCTGCATCAGGTTGTGGGCCCGCATCGGCTTGTCGATATAGAGTGTCGCGAGGCACTCTACGTCGAAGCCGGTCAACCACATCGCGCAAATGATCGCGACGCGGAAGGGATGCTGCGGGTCCTTGAAGGCATCCTCGACCGGCACCCGCTTGCCGTCGGAAGTCTGGAACCCGGTCTTCATTACGACGCGGTGCGGGATGATGTCGAAGCCCCATTTCGCGAAATCACGGATCTCGTTCTGTGCTTCGCTGATGACGATTTCGATGATGGTGCTCTCCATCCACTGTGCCTGACTGCGCAGAGCTTCGAGTTGCCCTATCAGGCGCTCCCGCAAATCGGGGTCGGTGGCGGCAGCAAGCTCCACCTCCATGCCGGGAATGAGTCCCTTGAGCCGAGCGAGCTTGGCCTTCCAGCGCGGCTCGACACGCCGGAACATGCGCGCGCAGGTGATCTTGTCGATGCACACCAGCATCGACTTGCCCGTCTGCCAGCGGGTGGAGCAGTGCTCGACAAAGTCTTCAGCCAATTTGTCCAGCCGATCGTCGGCCGTAATCACCTCGTAGTCCTTGCCGAGTAATTTCTCCAGCAAGGCGACCTGATCCGGGTCGAGATCGGCCTTCTCGACCGCGTCGGCGATTCGGTCGTTCAGGTCCAGGCGGGCGATTCCCAGTTTCTCGCCCCGGTTTTCGTAGACCAGCTTGACTGTGGACTGGTCCTCCACCGATCGGTTGAAGTCGTAGCGCGAGACATAACCACCAAATATTCGCTTCGTCAGTTCGTCGTGCTTGAACAGAGGCGTGCCTGTGAATCCGATAAACGAGGCGTTGGGCAGAGCAAGGCGCATATTGCGGGCAAACCTCCCCGCCTGCGTCCGGTGCGCCTCGTCGGATACGACAATGATGTCGTCTCGGACGCTGTAGGGCTCAGTGACTGGCTGGTTGAACTTATGGATAAGGCTGAAGACGAAGCGGTGATTGCCGCGCAGTATTTCCTGCAGCTCCTTGCCCGATCCGGCGCGCGGCGTTTGCTCGTCCGTCACGCTACAGCCGATGAAAGTGCGCCAGATCTGGTCATCCAGATCCTCGCGGTCGGTCATCACCAAAAAAGTGAAGTTGCCGGGGATGACGCGGCGAACTTTCTCTGCGAAGAACGCCATCGAGTAGGACTTGCCGCTGCCCTGGGTATGCCAGAACACACCGAGCCGCCCGAGGTCCGGATCGGCGCGTTTTAGCAGCGGCAGTTCTTCATCATTCGCCGAATGATCGGCCGTGATCAGCGGCCGTGCCAAATGCACAGCGGTCGGGTCGGCCGCTCGCCGCAGCTCCGGCATGGGAACGTGGTACTCGATCAACCGCTGTCCTGGCGGAATTCTTCGTTTCAGCTCTTCCTGCCTTACGACCGACGCGACGGCGCTGTTGACGCCGAGCACCTGGTGGTTGCGCGCCACGACTTTCCGCGTGCCGCCAGCGCGGCTGTCGTCGAACAGGATGAAGTTCTCCACCAGATCAAGCAGACGCTCCTTAGCGAGCATTCCATCTAGCAGCGCCTCGGCATCCAGGCGCGCCTTGCTTTTCTCGGTGTCGCGTTTCCACTCGACGAAGTGCTCCCACTTGCTGGTGATCGACCCATAGCGGGCCCGGTCGCCATTGCTCACAACCATGAAAACATTGTGGTGGAACGCATGGGCAATGCTGTGTTCGGTAAGGTAATCGGTCAGGTTGTCGTCGAAGCCGGCGCGGATGTTGCGATACACCGCTTTGAGCTCGATAAATACCAGCGGCAGGCCGTTCACGAAACACACCAGATCGGCTCGCCGGTTGTAGTGCGGCACCCGCACGCCCTGCACCTTCAGCTCGCGTACGGCCAGAAAGCGGTTGCGGGCGCTGTTGCGGAAGTCGATGACATGCGCGTGGGCGTGGCGGAGTTCGCCGGCAGCGTCCCGCCACTCAACTGGCACACCGCCGCGGATGAAACCGTAGTACTCCCGGTTGTGCTGGGTGAGCGAGCGGGCGAAGTCGATGCGGGTGATCTTTTCGACCGCCTGCTCGCGGGCGGATTCCGGAAGATCCGGGTTCAGGCGCTGCAGCGTCGCCCGCAGGTCTCGAACCAGCACGACCTCGCGCTCCGAGGCTCGGCCGAGCGTTCCGTGAGGCCCGAAGGTCTCGGCGTTGTAGGCGTAGACGCTGTCCCAGCCAAGGACCTTCTCCAGATGGTCGGCGAAGGTCTGCTGGACCAGCCGGTCTTCGCTGTTGATGTCGGTCAGGGCCATGCTTGTTTAACTTATTTATGGCTCAGATATGGCTCGTATTTGGCTCATTCGCCAAAGAGAATTGATAATAACATCGCATAAATACAGCAGGTTAAATTCCCGCATCCGCGCATTTGGTTCATTTTCCAAGCTAATGCACAAGATTTCCGGCTTTTTCTACCAAAGGATTGCCTCTCGCGAATCCGACTGCTATTTGGCGTCTGATGCTATACTTATCCTTAAGTCGGACTGGAAATTTCCGGTCGGCGCTGGGCTTCTGGGTTTTCCTGGAGGCCCTTCGCATTTCTAGGGGAAGCTTTTCAGACCCCATCCTCGAATATCTCCCTGCGGGCTGCGGCGGAATTTTGGCTCCAGAATGTCGTAGGCCCGATTGGACTGCGTTGGACGAAGGGCCTTGATGCCAATCGGGCGCGCTACCAGATCAGCCAGTTGCATCCCGGGCGCGTTTGATTCCTTCGGCGACATGACGATATCAAACGGCAATCGGCGATTCATGTAGTTTGCACCGTCGCAAACACGGCGGAATTCCAACTCCAGTTCCGCATCCTCGCGTCTGCCGCGCCGCTCCACCACGACATGGGTCAGACGATCTGCCTGGCCCTTGCTTTCCAGAAACTTAAAGAGCCGCTCCAACCCGAACTCCAGGCCGAGATGATAGGGATTGGCCGGCAATACGTAGTTACGCGCCAAATCATTCTTGCGCACTACTGAGGCGATCAACGTGAAAGGTGCCGCTTCGATTAGCGCATTCAGGTCTTCGATAAACGTTTGCCGCCGAGTCGCGTTAAACAGGAAGCCGTAGCTGCCACTGGGTTTGCGTATGTCATGCTCGTGCAGCACCACCGAATCATGCCCCCAGTGCTTGAACTTGAAGCGCTGCACGGCGGGACAGACCACGTCGATGTAATCCTGCTTCAGGAGCACGCACAACGCCAGGACGAACATCGGGTAGCTCGGATCTACGTTCGCCAAGCCATGATCGCCGCTTTCGTCGATAAAGACGACGTAATCGCTGTGAATGGAGTCGTTGGCTGCACTCATGAATTCACACTGCCATTTCCCGGCGTATCAGGCGCGATAGCAACAGGGTGCGCATCATCACGGTGTCGCACTCGAAGGTGCGGCCCAGCGTACTGTGGGGCCCGAAGGTCTCCGCGTTGTAGGCGTAGACGTTCTCCCAGCCAAGGACCTGCTCCAGACGAGCGGCGAAGGTCTTTTGGGCCAGGCAGTCTAGCCTGTTGATGTCGATGATCATGAATCGCCTTCTGCTTTCATCGCGCCGCCGTTGGATCCTAGTGCACCACTGCGTACGACAGAGATCAGGAAGTCGAGAACATTGATCGCCTTACAGAGAATTCCGGAAAATACTGCACGCAGGCTTTGGCTGTCGACTTGGAATTCCTCTGCGATCTTTCGGTAGTTGCTACCTTTGCGATGGGCTGTCCCCGACGACCGGAGTTCCTGGAGGTTGCGCAGAAATGCGATGTGGGGTTCGAACTCTGAGACACCGCGTGCACGAAATGCAGATTCGAGTCGGGAGATGCTTCCCTTAATCGCATCTAGCGTCTCCGAGGGAATCAGGGCGTTCAGCGCTTTCTCGTTCAGTGAATCAATTAGAATCTTCGTCAGTGCTTGGACCAGTTCGTCGAAATCCTTCTGCTCGTCGGTGGACGGTATGCGAAGTGATTGCAGGTGGTGCGCATCCCCAGCTGTCAGCGGAAGGAGTAACAACCAGCCGACGCAATCCCGAGAAACTTTGGCGAGATCCTGGTATCGCTGTTGGAACACATGCTCTGGACGGTCGGAGTCAGTAAACTGCGCGAGAATTTGCCGTCGAAAAAATGTCTCGCTCACGCCACCCGTAGGTGGGATATTCTGGCTTTTCCAGTGCAATTGTTCTTCGTACGGCAGGTCACGGCCGAGATCACCGAGCCAAGCGACTACTTGATCATGATGGTGGTTGTCCATCGTAAAACCCCATAACGAGCCGCAGCGAAGGTAACCGTCCTCTACCGAATATTTCCCCGAGGCCTGAAAGTACTTGTCCAATACTTGCTTGCGAAAATGGACCGGCGTCAGATAGTTTGGAGCACCTCGGTTCGCCCCAAAGTGATTCGCAAGACGATCGGGGTCCGAGGAATAGGTTACCTCATCGCCACGATCATCGGTGCCAATAACGAAATCGACATGCTTCTTTGGCTCCTCGACGGCAAAGCCCCAGAAGCCACTCTTTTCCTTTGGAAGCGGCGAGATGAGGCGCTTCCCAATCAGCCGACTGAAAGCATGCTGACTGCTAATGCCACCCAAGTCGCCGTAATACAGCCCCCACGCAATCAGGCCGTCTCGCGAATCAACCCCGCCCTCGGGGTGATTCAGTTCCTTGAGATGGATTGCTGAGTTCTCGCGGCAGTCAAACAGAATGGCAAGATGCATTTCCTTAATCGCGAGAAACTGCCGAATCTCTTTTAGCCGAATCTGAACACGGTTTGCCTCGACGACGGCGACGAGATCTTCGTTTCCGCTGTCCTCGATTTTGAAGTACTGATCGTGCTTACGGTCGTGATATAGGCCGTGGAACAGTCGGAACTCTTCGCTCAATTCCTTGTAATCCGGCCGAAGTCCGTGAAACTCACGATCAATTACAAGCGGCTCAACACCACCGCGGTCCCCGTATCGCAGGTATTCGACGCGTTCCTTTCCTTCATCGTAGAACTTTACGGCGCCAGGAAGCCCGTGGCCATGCATCAAATCCCAACTCGTGCGACTGAGACTATTCTCAATGTCTGCCGATGGAATGAGGGCGCAATAGATCGCGTAGTTGTGCTCGTTGGTCCGATCCGACCAGTAAACCGTCACGATGTCTGCCAGCTGAAAATCCCGATTGAGCCACGCGAGCAGCCTGCCCTGGGAGAGCCGATCTAGTTCTTGCCCGTAATCGCCACTCATACGGCAATCTCTCCGCTCATCAGGCGCGGCAGCAGCAGGTCGCGCGCGGTGCGGAGCTTTTCGTTCTGGATGAGCAGCGTCGTGATCTGCTGACGGAGCGGACGCACCGAACCCTCGAACGTGCGCAGGAGCCCCTGCGATGGAAGAAGTAGATGGAAATCAACAAGCAATGGTGCACTGGCCGTCTTCCGGGTCGAGCCGGTGCTAACGCCCGAGATGAATCCTTGGTATCCGCTGTCTGAAAGCACATAGAACAAGTAGTACGGCGTCAGCCTGGGATCAATCAGAACAAGCCGAATCAGATAGGAAGCGAAGACGGCGTCGATATCGCGTTCGATGATCGCGACCTTGCCGGGATCTGCCATCCTAATGATCACGATGTCGCCGATGCGCAGCTGGTACTTTCGCTGAAGAATCTCGTCTATCGGACAGTACGGGACTGTGGACCAGTCAATGAAGGGTGTCTTGTTGATGTCTGTGCCGCGCAGGAACTTTGGTCCCACTGGTTCGTCGCTTGCGGTCTCCGTATAGCCGTACTGCGTGTCGACGGCGTCGCCGAGGTAGATCTTCTCCCACCCCTCCGGCACGCCGTTGGTGATGCGGGTGTGCTCGTGGCCGGGGAAGCGGAGGCGGACGAACCACTCGCGGTAGAGCTGCCGCGCCGCGTCCTCCAACAGCGCCATCCGCCGCCGGTTGTTTTCGATAAGGTCGTCGTACGCGGATAGCACGTCCGCGATCTGCTGCTGAACACGCAACCGCGGCAGGGCTGCTGGGAATGACGGAAGCTTCTCCAGCGGGACTCGATCAACGGTAGCCCCAGTGATCACATTGCTTTCTATGACCTGCCGCCAACCTCGTGACAGAAAGTAGTAGAGAAGGTAGCGGCTGTCGGCTTGCTCCGGATCGGGACGTACAAGCGCGACTCGCCGTCCCAGGCATCCTCGAAAGCCCTCTGGGATAATCGCGTATCGATGCAGTGTCGCCTCGTAGGTCAATACCACATCGCCTGCTTGCGGTGTTACTCGTCGCGTCCACCGCGGATACTCTTCCTCAGAGACGTGCCTGATTTCGGCCAGATCCAGTGCACCATCGTCAGTTATATTCTTGATCCCAAGGAAGACCGGCCCGTCGTCGGCCTCCTTGGGCGTGGCATGGGGACCATCGTAAATGCCAAGGCAGTAATCCTTGATTGGGCGCGGTTCGGCGAACTTCATGCCCCGAGCTCCTCGAAATTCTCCTGGATCTTCCCCGCCAGCTCCCCCGCCTCCTTATTGAGATCGGCCAGCTCGGTGTGGATGTCGCGCAAGGTCTGCTCGAAGTCGAAGTCCTCGTCTTCCTCGGGCGGGGCGACGCCGACGTAGCGGCCGGGGGTGAGGCTCCAGTCTGCGGCCTCGATATCTTTGCGGTCCACCAGTCTCACCAGCCCAGGCACGGCTTCGAGCTCGGCCTTGGGGAAACGGTCCTGCAGCCACGCCACCTGCCGGTGGAAGTAAGCGGCGTGCTTCAACTGCTCGACGGCGGCTTTGCGCTCCTCGTCGAGCTGCTTGACGAGCCTGCCCGTGACGCGGCGATCGTAGGCGGCGGAGATCGCGTCGTCCGCCGCCAGCTCGGCGCCAAGGTCGGCCACACGCGCGGCGAGCTTGTAGAGCAGGTCCACCTGCTTGACGAGGCCGCGGATCGCCTCTGCGATGGGTTCGAACGCCTTGCGTGCGGCGTGCTGAGCGTCGTTCTTCTCGGGCGGCGCCTTCGCATACTTCTGGCCGAAGCCAGTGAGGTTCGCGCGAAGTGTCCTCGCGTCGGCCTCGTAGAGCGTCGCGGCTTCGCGCAGTTCGGTGACGGCATCGGCGGGCGCCTGCTTCTTGTCAGCATTAAAGTCGGCGTGCTCCGTCGCGGCCTTGGCGAGAGCATCGAAGCGGCCGCGCAGATCGGCGAGCGTGGTGTCGAAGCAGGCGAGCGCTGGCGGCACGGCGGCGCTCTCCGTGCAGACGCGGCCGAGGTAGTCCTTCACCAGCGCGAGGAAGCGCTGCTGCTGGCCGCGGTAGAGCCAGACGATCGCCGCGAGGTTGTGCATCTGTTCGGGCGAGAAGTCGTAGATCTTGCGCGTGACCTTGCGATAGACGTTGCGCGCGTCGAGCATCAGCACGTTCCCCTTGCGCTCGGGTGGCTTTGCCCGGTCAAAGTGCCACAGCTCGCAGGGGACGGTGCGGGTATAGAAGAAGTTGGAACGGATGGAGATCATCACGTCCACGTCGCCGGTCTCGACGATCTTCTGGCGCACCTCCTTCTCGCCGTGCCCGGCGCTCGAAGCCTGCGAGGACATGACGAAGCCCGCGCGACCTTTTGCGCTCAGGTAGCTCCAGAAGTAGGAGATCCACAGGTAGTTGCCGTTGCCGACCTTTTTCTGCTTGTTCACGCCCGGCAGGCCGAAGGGCAGCCGCGGGTCGCCCTTGATGCGCTCGGCGTCCACCAGATCCACGTTGAAAGGCGGATTGGCCATCACGAAATCGCAACGGCCCGGCTCCAGCGCCTTCTTCGGTCCCAGGTTGTGATCGTCCTGGTAATACGTGATGGCCTCGGCGATCTTGCCTTCCAAGCCGTGGACCGCGAGGTTCATCTTGGCGATGCGGATGGTGTCGCGGTTCTTCTCCTGTCCGTAGAACACGACCTTCTTCGCCGTGTCGCCGCCCTCGTGCTCGATGAAGTGGCTCGACTGGACGAACATCCCGCCCGAACCGCAGGCCGGGTCGAACACGGTGCCGTGGTCGGGTTCGATGACGTTGACGATGGTTTGCACGATGGAGGACGGCGTGAAGAACTCGCCGTTGTCGTGCGCTTTCTGAATCGAGAACTTGGCGAGGAAATACTCGTAAATGCGGCCGAACACGTCGCCGGTGGCCTGTTTGATCTGCTCGCTATTGAACAGGCGCATCAGATCTTCGAGCACCTTGGTCTCGAAGATGCCGTAGTCCTTGGGCAGGACGCCGAGGAGCGGCTCGAACTCGGCCTCGATGGCGGTCATCGCCTCGGTAACGAGCCTAGGCAGGTCGGCGCCGCTGGTGGCCGCTTGCTGCATGATCCAGTCGTAGCGGGCCTTGTCCGGCAGGTAAAGCGAGCGGCGGGCGATGTAGTCCGCTGGGAGGACCTTGCGCTTCGGCATCTTTCCGCTGGCCTGGTCACCCTCTATCTGCCGATGTGCCGCGTCGAAGCGGTTAGCAGCGTGCCGGAGGAAGATCACCCCCAGCACCGGCATAAAGTAGTCACTCGAGGTGAGTTTCGAGTTAGCGCGAAGGTTGTCCGCTGCCGCCCAGAGATCGGTTTCGAGTTTTTCGATGTCCTTGTAGGTGTCAGCGCCCATGCAGCAAAGTCTCCCAAGTCACCGGCATCCGCAAATGACGTTTTTGTTCGATTACAGCAGCGATGACGGGGCGCGCTTGCATCGTCAAATGCGACGAGGCCATCAAACCGGGTAGCTTTCTATCCTCAGGAAGCACGTGCTTGCGGCCCGCGACTCTGCGATTTCAGACGCTCTGCAAGCCTCGGGAGACTCCTTATCGTCGTGCCCGCTTTCTTTTCGGCCATTCGAAGCTCGTACAGCTTTTGAAGGTTCAGCCAGAATTCCGCACTGGTCCCAAAGAAGTGCGCCAGGCGAAGCGCACTATCGCCGGTAATCGCCCGCAGGCCATTCAATATTCCGGTAATCCGGTTGGTCGGCACGTTTAGCTGCCGGCCGAGTTCGGCGGCGCTCATGCCGAGTTCCCTGAGCTGTTCGGCGAGGTGCTCGCCGGGATGGATACGTTTGTCACCGGAGCTGACCATTATGGACAAACCCTATCAAATATTCAGCCGTTACGTCAATCGAAACGGCCTCCCGTGGAGAAGTTGAGCATGTCCCGCGGGAGATCGCCGCCCGGCTAGCCGGGCGGCGATTTTTTTCGCTACAAGAGTCCGCGTTCGGAAAACGAAAGGGCTTTCGTGCCAGCGACAATGAAATGGTCCAGTGTCTTAACGTCAACAAGCGAAAGCGCTTGCTTGAGGGATTGGGTCAGCAACTCGTCGGCGCGACTCGGTTCTGCGACTCCGGACGGGTGATTGTGGGCAAATATCACGGCGGCGGCATTCGCCTTCAACGCGGCTTTCACCACTTCGCGCGGATATACGCTTGTCTGCGTCAGAGTTCCCCGGAAAAGCTCCTCCATTGCAATAACCCGGTTCTGTGCGTCCAGCAGGAGCACGGCGAAGACTTCATGCGGAAGTCCTGCCAGGCGGTGCTGCAATAGGGCGCGGACTGCTGCTGGGCTAGTGAGAGCGTCCCTGTGCTGGAGTTCTTCGACAAGAGCTCGGGCGGTCAGTTCTCTTGCTGCCTGCAATTTGGAAACGGGATCGCCGGAATAGGTGCGCTTTACTTCAGCGCAGAACAAGTCTGCATTGTCCTGCGGGGTCTGGTGCAAGAGGGCGAACAAAGAACCTTTTGCATTACGCAACAGCTTCTCGGCGGTCTTGCGGCTTCCAAGCAGCACGGCGAGCAGTTCGGCATCGGTGGAATTCATCAGATTGGTATTGAATTGCATGGTCGTCTCCTATGAGCGGGTTGAAAAAACTGCTGCTCATGCGGAGTTCTCTTCGCCTCCCCTGGGGGACGGGAGGGGGATTTCTTGTTTGGAAATGCTTTAGCCGCCCAGCTTTGGCGGCTTGTCTGCTGCTCACGCTTTCGTCCCCTTCACTCGAAGATGAGGGGCGAAAGCAAGTGAGCAGCAAAGCCGCGTTGGGCGGTGCGTTTCGGATGGTCCGATATGGAAAGCGACGCAGGGGCACGCGTCGTGATTTTTCAGCAACGAAGTGACAGGCAATCTGGCGCGCCCGTTGCGGGGGGTGTTGTATGAAACCAACATTCCACAATTTATCCGGCTTGTCCGATGCCGTCCGTCTAAAGCCGAAGGTGATCATGTGGTCGGTTTCGCTCGACTTGCACGATGAAAACATCTTGCGTTCGAGCGCGGTGCGCCTCTACTCTTTGCACAGAACGCGAATAGAAGCTTGCCGCCTACCTGGGTGAAGTCGGTATCGACCCTATTCGCATTTTTTTCGGCGTGATTAATCGCAGCCGAATCGTAAGTGGGCGGTGATTCATTGCTGCAAGGGACTAGGGGATCCGAAAAATGTCTGACGATTGGTTACGGGGCAAGGTCCTACTGTGGATCCATTCTCGGATGATGCTGCAAATGGGTAATGCACCGTTCGATCTGCCTCGGCCACGATGTGGTCGAGGGGGTGTCCTGGCGCCAGGAAGACGGGAAACATCGACTGCCTTGGAGTGCAGCGTGATCGCGCAGGCGCGCCAGACCGCAGCGCAAGCGAGGACTGCCGCGCCTGCGCAGACACGGAAGCCGTGCAAGAAGGGCGTGGCTCCCCATACTAACAGGGGGGTCAGGTCAAACCCCGATCAGCGTCCAACAAGGTCCAAAGCGCATGCGGTTTGACTGGTATCAGGCGACGTTCGCGGAGAAATCTCCGAAGGGGGTTCTGGAAGCCCTGGAAGCCGCGTACGGTCCGGGGTCCGGAATCAGCCCGATTACGCCGATGTACGGCTACGGCGAGGGCTATGCCGTGGTCCAGGGTGACCTGGTTCGAGCGCGGGTTCTGGCCGATGGACATGACAATCGCCACCGAGGGGACCACGATCACGAATTTCGTGAATCCGTAACGCTTGTTCAATTCGAAGATCGTGCGCAGGTAAACATAGGTCTTGCCGGTGCCGGTCTCCATTTCCACGGTGAAGTCG
>Ga0172368_10006186_pt1 | contig 13010 bp, 5 predicted proteins | sample Lak11m_FD_114540 | JGI IMG/M metagenome (GOLD analysis project Ga0172368, IMG submission 114540) | Freshwater microbial communities from Kabuno Bay, South-Kivu, Congo - kab_022012_11m | ecosystem: Environmental > Aquatic > Freshwater > Lake | place: Democratic Republic of the Congo: South-Kivu...
AAAGATTTGAACCGCAGATAAAAGCGGATAAAGGCGGATAAAAGCTGATAAAAGCAAGGCAAAAGCGATTTGACAGGATTTACAGGATTTTACAAGATTAAAGCAAGGCAAAAGCAAAGATTTGAACCGCAGATAAAAGCGGATAAAGGCGGATAAAAGCTGATAAAAGCAAGGCAAAAGCAAAGCAAACCCTCAAGCCGCCGGTGCGGCACAACGAAGCATGGAAATATGGTATCTTTCAGGTCTCCGCTTCGCTAAAGACCTGACAGGGCATCAGCCGGCGGTCAGGCGTGCCGCCTGACCGCGCCGTTTTTCCTTATGACTTTCGACTTGCAGACTTGTAGACTTACGGACTTGCAGTTTTTATTTCAAAAGTACGACTTTCTGCGCATAATTAATACTTTCGCCTCGTATACTCAGCAGGTAGACGCCGGAAGCGAGATTATTTCCATTTATCGTCAGACTATGTTCGCCGGAAGCTAAATAACCTTCGGACAGCTCCATAACTTCCCTCCCCAGCAGATTATACAGCGCTATCCGCAAATCAGTGTTCCTATCAAGGCTGAATTTCACCTGCGTTTGGTTATTGAAGGGATTGGGGAAAACGCTGGCGAAGTTAAAGCCCTGAGGGATTAGCCTGCCGCCGATGTTTTCCACTTCCACCGTGACTCCCGCCCATTGCAAAACTTCACTAAGCAGAATATCCCGATTGGTAGTGCCGCCCAGCCCGCTGACCGCTTCGATGCCGAAGGCGAAATAAGCCACATGAGCCCCGGTGGCGGAATTGTAATAATTGACCGCGCCGACCTGACCGTTGGTATAGGTGAACATCGGCTCCGCGATGCCTTGAGGATTGACCGAAGAAGGGGAAGTCTGATTCCCGGCGCCGGTAGTGCCGATGAGTAACAAGTTCATTCCTGCCGTTAGGAGATTACTTGCGGAACCGCTTAGATTTAGTATATTCAGCGTATTGGTATTGGGAGCGCATTTCAGATAATCGGTAAAGAAGGTAGTTGTACCGATGCTTTCGTTGATATTTTGCCCGGATAAAATCAGCGAACCGCCGTTATCCAAATATTGTTCAAGATTGTCACGGTCGGTCACAGTCAGTGTATTATAGGAATCGTTGCCGGTAATCCAAATGAGCGCTTGATGCTGAGACATCAGGGTGTAAGCAAGAGTGGTTGAACTTAAGTCGATCATCTCGTAATAGGCGTCGATGTTTTCCAGCGAACCGGCGATATATTGCTCATAGTTCGCTCCCGCATCATCATCAACAACCAAGACAGGAGCGGTGCCGATTTGAATTTCAAAGGATAAATCCTGTTCAAAACCGCCGCTGGCGGTCATATGCACCGCGAAAGCGGCCCAATTTCCATTGGCAGCGTTGTCATTCACCGTTACAATGAAGGGGCTGTTCTGGTTGGAACCGATTGTTTGGGAAGCGACGGCGCCGAAAACACCGGTGGGATCGCCGATGGCGATGTCAGGTGAAACGGACGATAGAAATCCGATGAGGGAAGTTGCCGCCGCCCAATAATTGTCGACCAGAATCCACAATTCCACGGTTTCACCGGGATCGGCTCGTCCATCGTTATCACCGGAACTATCGTCAAGGTCGAAATCCACAAAATCGAGCATCGGCTGAGAATAAACCGCATCCAGATTGGCGGTCATCACATCGCCTTCATCGGAAATATTCCACACCGCCACCTGAGTGGAATTGCCGTAATAATTATTGCTGTTGGGGCTGGAAAATTCATCGAATTGCCGGTTATCGGCAGCGCCGGGGAAGACATCACCGTTATCGCCGGAGTTTTGATTCAGGCGCAGATTATCCAAACCGTCGGCTTCTTCCATATCCACTTTGGGGTGATTTTCATTGCTTTGCTGAGCGGATTCATCGACATGCCAAATACAAATCCCTTCACCAATCAGATGCTGGTCGAAACCGAGGCGCTGGCGGTTTTCCACCATAAAGTATTGATTGCCGTAGACTCCGTTAGTCCACACCCGGAAGGCGTCGCCGGAGGTTTCGATGGCTTCAATCGGCTGATCGTGATACCAGCTTTGCACTTCCACCGGGTCGATCCACCCCAGTTTATATCTGCACCAGCTGATCATATGCGCCGGGCTGGAAGGCGTATTCCAGCTGCCGCCGCTCATCAAACACCAATTTCCCAAACCCTGGGAGGAATAATCGGTATCGTACAAATCCGGCAGTCCTAAAGCGTGTCCGAATTCGTGGCAAAAGACCCCGATTTCGATGATATTTCCCGAGCCATTGACCGAGGGCTGGATAATATAGGAGTTGATTTTAATGAAACCGCCGCTGGCGCTGGGATCGTTAGTGTAGAAAGCGCTGCCCAGCAAATACTGCAGACTGGAGGAATGCGACCAGATATTCGAGGCGCCGATTTCCCCGCCGGGGCCATCGTGGATGAAGAATATGGTATCGACATAACCATCGTCATCGCCGGAATTGGGGACGCCGTCCGCGCCATCGTTGTCATATTGTCCGAATTCCACACTGGGATCGGTCCAATTCAGCAGCTGCACAAGGAATTCATCCAGATGCGCGTCGGGGCCGAAACCGTAATTATTACCTACGACATATTGCTGTGTCAAGGTAGTAGTGTACCAGCCGTAGACATTGCCGTCCAGGTGGAATTGATTGAAGGAGATTTCATGATAGAAATCACGCATAGTGCCGGTGGACCAGGGGCCGTCGAATAATTGCATCTGCATCTGACTGACAGGCCAGTCATCGGACCCGGAATCGGAGTATTTTCCGCAGACTACGGGGAAACTCCCGTTCATATCTTCGATGTCGTCATATCCCCACTGCGCGGCGTCACGCTTCATCTGAGCGTAGCGTTCCATCGCCTGGCTTAAGGAGGGCGTGGGCATAAACCGATCCGGTTCGGCAGTGCGCTGCTCGATGATAATCTGCGGCATCTGCACCCCGGGGGCCGGCGGGACAATAGCTGAAGAATTCTGGATTATTAAGAATAATAGAGGGATCAGGAAGATGATGAATCTTTTGCACATGAAAAATCCTTGTAAGTTTTTATTTATAAAATGGGATAATTTTTCGAATTATAGGATTAAGCGTTTAATATCTTACCTTTTCGATGTAAGAGCGCATCTCTTACATCTAAGTAAATAATTGTTATTTTTATTGTTACATTAGTCTTTATAAAGGTGTCGGACTAAAGTCCGACCTCCCACATTTAGGAGAACAGACTTTAGTCTGTTCACTTAAGTCTTAATTCTTGAGCCCAGAGCCCAGAGCACGAAGCCGAAAATTTCAAATATCCTTGGATAGGTTTTTTGTAGTTACTATTTGTCATTTATAGTTGAAAATCTTCAAGCGGGGAAGTTCTTTAAGAATTTTTCCATTTGTTTGATATAAGCTTTGAAGGATTTTCGGCCTTCTTTAGTCAATTTCAGCAATGTGCGGGGGACTTTTTCCTTAAATTGTTTGTTGATTTCCACATAACCTGCCGCTTCCAATTTGCTTAGATGAGCCGACAAATTGCCTTTGGTCAGCCCGGTATGTCTTTCCAAAAACAAGAAATCAGCGGATTCTACCACATAGAGGTGAGCCAGGATATTCAAGCGCGCCGGTTCGTGTATTACACGATCGATATCCCGCAATTCAGGGATTTCGAGTTCTTTAGCGGATTGTTGCCGCATTGGTCTACTCCCTGACAGGACGCGGATATTTCTTCAAAAAACGCTTGAATATGATTACTCCAATGCTTACTTGAATTACTCCCATTATGGAAAAAATCCACAGTTCTACAATATAATTGCCCGATTTGGTAAAGGGAGCGGAGATTAAAATACCCAGCGCATACCCTATACCATAATATAAAAAGCGCTTGACGCCGAATAATTTATTGGGTATGTTAGCAATTAAAATGATACCAACTGCGCCGATAATATCCGCAGTATAATCGAAGTGGGGAATGGTCAGCCAGGGCAGTTTCCCCTTTTCCATCAAGCCGATGATCACCATCAGTGTAAGTAAAAACAGGCCAGAGTAAATCGCCGACTTCATCGTCCGCGGTCTGCCGCGCCAAGAAAACTTAACATAGCCTATGCGGGGAACGATGATGTATTTGTTGATAAAATAATAGGCGATGATAAACGGCGCAAAAAAAACCAGCGAACCAAGCAGGAAATTATCTTGAATTGCCCATCCTGATTCCGCCAGCGTCACATTGAAAGTAACTACTCCCAGCGTTATGTCCATCATCCCATTGAGAAAGCGGTCGGCGCTTACCTTTTTCTCAACTTGCTCTAAATCAATGGATTTGTTTATCATTTTATTTCACCAAAAAGGTTTGTGAAACAATGTGGTTTATAACACAAACTTGTTGGTGATAATATAATCATTAAATTTGACATTGTCAAGAGATAGACAAAATATTTATTATCAAACTCTGCGCTTTTTCCGGAATCATTGCCCGGAAAAAGCAGTTTGGCAGCCGAGGCGGCAGAAACTTTCGTCAGACATCACTCTTGAAATAATAGTTGAATGGTGCCGGGTGAAGACACCTGACACTACAATGTTGGTCAAATTATCGACAATTATTTTTCGATATCGTATAGCTAACCGCTTGGGACAAGAGGCTCACTGCTTAGCATAAAATTAAGCTGCGAGATGCTAATCCAAGATTGCTGCAGAGTGCAGCGACTCTGCAGAACGACGCTCTGCTTTTTACTTGATACTTGCCACTTGATACTTGATACTATCTTTCGACTTGCCGACTGCTTTTTATGTGATCCAGTGTATAGTTATTCAATGCCAGTGTAATTATTTTACAATTCAGGGCACACTTATCCCTGCCCAAAGCTTAATTTAGTCAGTAAAGCATTAAAGTTGCAAAAATTATGACTAAGAAAATTTTGTTTTTATAAAACTAATTCTTGCATTATAATATTTTTTTTATAAATTAGTAGGTACACCAAAAAATTCCGTTTATTAGTTAAAGAACCATTATCCGGCCAATGATCACTCCTTGTTGGAAAATATTGCAAATAAACTTTCAATCCTTAGTATATTAATTAACCAGAGAAGCCAATGTCACACAATCAATTGACCAGGTCAAAAGGCGTTACGGCAAAACTGCTGAGCTTATCAGTTTTACTATTAACGCTTTTTATCGTTCCTGTTAAAGGGGAAATTGTCAATTATACCGATCCCTGGAACGATCCCGGATTCAATCTTTTGTCTTTCGATGGAGCGGGAGTGGATGTGACCTATTCACTCACCCAATATGCTCTCGAAGACATAATGATCGACGGGCAGCAGATGCAGGCGGTTTATCTGCCCGGCGTGATTATTCCCAATAACGCAGGAGCGCCGAATTTGCCGGGGTACGGCAGATTTATCGCCATTCCCCAAGGCGCCCGCGCTTCGGTGGAAATTGTGGATTACCGCACGGAAGTGCTGCAGGGGATAGAACTTGCCCCGGCAGCGCCGATTCCGCTGGACACCGACGATTCTCCGCCGGTCTACCGCAAAGACCCTACGATTTATGAAAGGAACGCTTATTATCCCGAACAACCGGTTATGTTATCCGAAGTGACGGACATCCGGGGCGTCGATGTAGTAATTTTAGGTATTACTCCCTTCCAGTACAATCCCGTAACTAAAGAATTAGTCATCTTCCGGGATTTGGAAGTGCGGGTAAGTTATATCGGCGGCAGCGGTCATTTCGGAGAAGACCGTCTGCGCAGCCGCTTGTTCGAACCGGTGTTGAAAGGCAATTTGCTTAACTACTCGCAGCTGCCGCAAGTAAATTTGATCCGTACTCCACAGCAGACCGATGAAGACAATGTGGAATACCTCATCATTGTCCCTGACGATCCGGTATTTCTCGCCTGGGCGGATACCTTGAAACAATGGCGCAGTCAACAGGGTATCATTACCGGTATCACCACCTTGACGGAAATCGGCGGCAATAACTCTACCCTGATTGAAAACTACATCAACAACGCCTACAATAATTGGGACATTCCTCCGGCGGCGATATTGTTATTATCCGATTATCAGAGTTCCGGGGCGGATATTTACGGTATAACTTCCCCAATGTGGAGCAATTACTGTGTATCGGACAACATTTACGCCGATGTCAACGGCAACGATTTGCCGGATATGATTCATGCGCGGATTGCGGCGCAGAATTATAATCAATTATCCCGCACTATCGGCAAGATGCTGACTTATGAACGCACCCCGCCGACCGATCCGGGGTTTTATCAGCATCCCATCACTGCAGGCGGCTGGCAGACCGACCGCTGGTTCATCCTTTGCGCGGAAGTGTGCTGGGGATTTATGCACTATGAATTAGGTAAAGATCCGGTGCGGGAATACGCGATATATTCCGGCACGCCGGGAACGCAGTGGTCTTCCAACGGCAATACTTATATGATTGTCAATTATTTCGGCCCGACCGGACTGCAGTATATCCCCAACACACCGGCTTATTTGACCGATTGGGGTGGAAATGCGGCTCGTATCAACAACGACATCAACCAAGGCGCATTTTTAATGCTGCACCGCGACCATGGTATGGAAACCGGCTGGGGAGAACCTTCCTATAACAATTCCAGTCTGGCCGGATTGACTAATGACGAATATCCCTTTGTCTTCTCGATCAATTGTCTGACCGGGAAGTATAATTGGAGCGGGGAGTGTTTTTCTGAAGCATTCCATCGAATGGAACACGGGGCTCTGGGATTGACCGCCGCTTCGGAAGTCTCTTACTCCTTTGTCAACGATACTTATGTTTGGGGTATGTGGGATGCGATGTGGCCGAATTTCGACCCGGGCTATGGCGCGGATTTAATGGGTTCCACCAATTTGCAGCCGGCTTTCGCCAATGTTTCCGGCAAGTATTATCTGGCGGCTTCAAGTTGGCCTTACAATCCGCAGAACAAAGCTCACACCAATAATTTGTTCCATCATCACGGCGATGCCTTCATCACAATGTATTCCCAAGTTCCGCAGAATCTGACGGTGTCCCACGCCGGAGCGCTGCTGGGCGGCGCTTCGGAATTTACGGTTACGGCTAACGACGGGGCTATCATCTCCTTGACGGTCAATAATCAAATCATTGGTGTGGCGGAAGCTACCGGCGCGCCGGTGCCCATCGCCATTGCCCCGCAAGTTCCCGGCGCTAATATGCTGGTGACCGTGACATTGCAGAATTACTATCGCTATATGCAGGTAGTACCGGTGGTGCCGCCGGTGGGACCGTATGTCATTTGCAATAATGTTACTATTAACGACGCCGGCGGCTGGATTCCCAATGGCCAGCTTGATTTCGGCGAAAATGTCTTGCTCAACGCCACCGTGGAAAATATCGGAGTCGCTATAGCTCCCGGAGTGACGGCAACGATTGAAACCGCGGATATTTACACCACAATCATCGATAATAATGCGGTGTTCGGCGATGTGCAGGCGAACAGCACGGTTACAGTGAATAACGCTTTTGAAATTTCCGTTTCCGACGACATTCCCAATGAGCATAACATCACTTTCACGATGCTTTGCACCAGCGGCGACAGCGCCTGGAGTTCCAGTTTCGCCTTGACCGCTTATGCCCCGATCATTGCCTTTGAAGAACTGGAAATTTCCGATCCGACCGGCAATAACAACGGTCAGCTCGATCCCGGCGAAACCGCCGATTTCATGGTAACTTTGTCTAATAGCGGCGGAACCGTGGCGTCGAACCTGCAATCAGCGCTTTCCACCAGTGAACCTTTGATTACCATACCCACCGCGACAGCGACGCTGGCTTCTTTAGCCGCCGGGGCGCAAGCCACCGTGACTTATACCGGTATCATCGCCGATGCCTCGATGCCTTTAGGCAGCGATGTCGATTTCGGTCTGGATATAACCGCGGATGGCAACTATGCCGTGGAAGACGGATTCTCCGTTCTGGTAGGCGATATTCGTTATCAACCTACGGGACCGGATCAATACGGTTACTGGGCTTACGATATGTATGACGCCGCTTCAGTATCCTATGATTGGGTGGAAATTGCCCCGGCCGCCGGCGGACCTGGTCAGATCCAGACCTATTCCGATGACCAGACTCGCCAATTCAACCTGCCTTTTACTTTTATGTATTACGGAGCTTCGTTTACTCAGATCAGCGTGTGTTCCAACGGCTGGGTTGCTATGGGTTATACCACCAGCACGGATTATACCAACAGTCAAATTCCCGCTGCGGATGGTCCCCCCAATATGATAGCGGGACTATGGGACGATTTATATCCTCCGAGCGGCGGGCAGATTGCCACTTATTATGATGTGGCCAATCATCGTTATATCGTGGAATGGTATCAAATTCCTCATATTACCACCGGTGGTCCCGAAACTTTCCAAATCATATTGCTGGATCCGGCTTACTTTTTCTCACCCACCGGCGATGGCAATATCTTAGTGAATTATCACACTATAGTCAATTTCGCCAGCGCCACTATTGGGATTGAAAATGCGCCGCAGACTGTGGGTATTCAATTTGCTTACAATGGCACTTATGATCTGCATGCGATGCCGGTGGAAAATAACTTCGCTATTATGTATACCACCGGCTTGACTATGCCTGAGGTTTCGGTGACGGCGACTCCGCAGGGAACTCCGATTGTCATTCCTCCGGCCGGAGGAACTTTCACTTGGGATGTACTCATCCAAAATATCGGGACTAACTTCGCCACTTTTAGCGCCTGGACCAATGTCACGATGCCGGACAGTAGTATCTATGGACCTATACTGCTGAGAACCGGATTAGGTTTGCCTCCCGGCGGCAGTATAACCCGGAATCTGACGCAGTCTGTTCCTTCCGTCGCTCCCACAGGTGAATATACCTATAATGTTTATGTCGGCGGTTATCCCGGCAATATCATTGACGAAGATCATTTCAACTTTACCAAATCCGCCGGCGATAACACCGCCGCCAGCCAGTTTAACGATTGGAATATTACCGGTTGGGATGAAGGCGGGGAAATCGCCGTCAATACCTTGCCCGACGCCTTCTACTTGAGCCAGAATTATCCCAATCCTTTCAATCCGGTGACCAATATCAACTTCAGTCTGCCGGAAGATGGGATAGTGAAACTGGAAGTGTTCAACATTATGGGTCAGAAAGTAGCGGTTTTGCTCGACGGCAAGATGGATGCGGGCTTTCATTCCATCGTGTGGAACGCGTATAATATGTCCTCCGGGGTGTATTTCTACAAGATTTCCGCCGGTGAATATAGCAGCATCAGGAAATGTGTTTTGATGAAGTAAAAGCTGTAAAAAGTTCGATATGTAGTGTAATTCTTACTGAGAAGCCGGGAATTAATCCCGGCTTCTTTTTAGTAAAATTTTGGAAATAACCCGTGTTTTGCTAATATTGTAACAGTACTGTTTCTTGAAAGTATCTTCCGATGCGTCATTCTGGCGAAAGAGTCTGTTCGAGAATAGGAAAAATCGCAACACATACAGAATAGTGAATATTGTAAGTGTAGTAATAATAGTATCATCTTGATTCCCGCTTTCGCGGGAATGACAGCTTCGGGGCGTTTTCGGACAGACTGTAAAGCCAGAATCCATTGCTTTTATTAGACATAAGTTTTCAAACAAGCGAAAAGACTTTTTGGGTATGTTGGCGTGCTGTCGATCCTCTGCAGTCGACAGCAGGTGGTTGAAAAACGAGCAAATGGTGTCGACTACGGAGAGTCGACACCACCTGAAGGGGGAATTTTTCGATTTCGGCAGCACGCCCGATTAATATTTTCCGATTGTAGGGACAGAACATTGTTCTGTCCCTACCTAAATATGCGAAAAGATTTTTTGCCGGGTATCTGAAGGTTTTGGTACGCTATTTGTATTATAAGTAATCGGAGGCAGTGAACATTTAATTTTCTTGACTATTTCGATAAAACATATTAGATTGTTATTAATAGTTATACGCCTCCCTCATATATATTATATTGCTATTTTGTCCGGATATTGTGCATCTGGTACACAGTAGTTGTATGCGATGTGCACAACAGTTTGATGAGAATTAAAGGTGGTGTCGACTTTCTGCAGTCGACGCCGATTGCTTGTAGTAATAATAATGTCATCTGGATTCCCGCTTTCGCGGGAATGACAGCTCGGGGGCGTTTTCAGACAGACTGGAAAGCCGGAATCTTGCTTTTGTTTTTCACTTGAACACTTGCAAACTTGAACACTTGAACACTTCTTATAACTTGTAAACTTGCCGACTTGCCAACTTTTTAAAAACAAGACCCCTTAAACATAAACCCTTGATAATGAGGCGGTTATGAACCACAAATGCTTTATTTTATTAGTGTTAATTTCTTTGCCGGTAATAGCGCTGGCGGGCGTTCCCGATAAGACTCAACTGGTCAATGCCCCGGCTCAGCCAATTACGGCGGAAGAAATGCAGTTCAACAAATTCCTTTCCGGCGTCCCGGTCAATCCTCCGGCGCCGACGGACGATTTTTATCAAGTAGGCACAAGTTATTATGATTTCGCCAACTACGGCTCCTTGACCAAGACCGTAGTCATCGACGATTTTGGCTGGGTGCATTTTACCTGGGTGAACGGATTGAACACCGGGGCGACCAACCGGCATGTATTTTATAATTTGACGGATCAGACAAATTGGCCTTTAGGTGTTGTCGGAGTGCAGGCTTGGGGTTCCACCAAATCCGGCTTCAGCTGTATCGATGTGCTGTCCACCGGTCAAGCGGTTATCGCGGGGCATTCGCAAGACGCCACCTATCCGGACTACCCCACAACCGTCGCCAAAGATTATTTCCCCCACCTGGGGGCGTTTATGACTTCTTATGTTCAATCCGCCGTTGGACATGATACGCTGATTTGGCCGCATATGGCGGTGGATATTCAGGATGAAATTTATACTTTTGCCCGGGAAATGGGCGCGGAAGATTATTCTTTAATTTACCACAGCTTCTGTGATGATTCAGCCACACAATTCCCCTTTGAATTCGACCGCTACGAGTTTGCCGACACGGTCAATGTCCCCAGCTTCACGGTGGCGACTTCCCGCATCAGCGGCCGCGCCGCTTTCGGCTATCATCAATTCCTGGAAGATTATCTCAACCATCCGCAATGGGCGGGATTTCTGGCGATGCAGCTTAATAACGATGCGATGGTGGTAATTAAGGAAGATGGCGAGCCCTGGGATTTTCTTAATCCCATCAATATCACTAATATCATCGAAGCTAATCCTGCGCTTCTGCCGGATACGCTCCGCGCCTACGGCGATACATTGCGCGCCTATTTGGACATCGATTTGATGTTCGATAACGACGATGTTTTACACGCGATGTTCACTACCCGCGGATTGTACGAAGCGCCTTGGCTGGGGACAAATCCTCCCATCGACGGTCTGACCGAAGCTTCGGTCATCTGGCACTGGGATGAAAACACTGAGCACTTAAGTGTGGTGGCGGTGGGCTGGTGGCACAGCGCTTCCAATATTACCGCGGGCGGCGCCGGGGCTTGGAAATCCACCTTCTGCCGGCCTTCGATGGGAATCGATGACAACGGCAATATCTATTGCGTATTCGAAGGTTATCATGATTTTGAAGGGCTGACTCCCGATACTTCCAACATCGCTTACGCCAACGGGGATATTTTCGCTACGGTTTCGATCGATGGCGGATGGAATTGGGCGGAGCCGGTCAATTTGACCAATACTCATAGCAACGGGGCTTCTTCAGGGAATTGTATGAGCGAATGTTTCCCCTCCTTAGCTGAAGAAGTGGATGACAATCTGCATATTTTCTATATGGAAGATAAGGACGCCGGTTCCTGGGTTTTTGAAGAAGGCGCATCGACCCTCAATCCGGTCTGGTATTTGCCACTCCCCAAAGAGCAAGTTCCTACGACTCCGCTTATTGAGCAATTCGAATTCCATAATGTGGGTGTAGAAGACCAGCCGGAAATCACTTTGGCGGATTTCTCACTCAGCGGGAATTATCCCAATCCCTTTAATAATTCGACTGTCATCGAATTTTCATTAAACAGAGCGATGAATATCAAACTGCAGGTTTTCGATGTGCAGGGGAGATTGGTAAGCGATTTGGCTCAAGGCAGTTTCGCTTCCGGGAAGCATACGGTAACCTGGAATGCGGAAGGTCTTGCCTCCGGCATTTATTTTACCCGCCTAAGCGCGGGCGAGGTGGTTAAGAATTGCAAAATGGCGCTGCTCAAGTAATGTGAATTAGTCTGAAGTGGATTAGAGGCTGTCCGCAGGGGCAGCCTCTTTTTTTAGAGGCAGCCAGCAGCAAACATACTAATTCTTAGCCAAAGATATTTCAAAATTTCGGCTTTGGGCTTTGGGCTCTGGGCTCAAGGCTTAAGACTTAAGAGAACAGACTAAAGTCTGTTCTCCTAAATGTGGGAGGTCGGACTTTAGTCCGAAACCTTTAACAACAATAATGTAACAATAAAGATAACAATTAATTAATTCAATGTAAGAGATGCGTTCTTACACTGTAACAGGTAAGAAACTACGCCTTGTCCGGGACTGCGCCCGGAAGAGGGGGCTGCGCAAACCCAAATTATTGTTCAATCCTTTCAGGATTGTAAACGATTTGTGCGTTCATTATCCGTCCGGTCGGACGGCTATTCACATACGATCCTTTCAGGATCGAAAATAGGGAAAAACGAAATTATCGACAATTTTTTGTCGATGTGCGCATAGTAAGCGCCTAAATGTATTGATAAGTTAGGTTGTATTATAATTGAGGGGATTGCTTCTCCCGGCGGGATCGCAATGACGCTTTTATCGTAATATGATATCGAATGTCAATACACCTTAAAGTCTTTTCGCATAGTTGGCAGGGACAGAACACTAAGCCTGTCCCAAAACGCCCGCAGGGCGTCATACTGGCGAAAGCCAGTATCCATATCTCATTAAATTACAAATGCTTGGATTCCCGCTTTCGCGGGAATGACAAGTCCG
>Ga0172368_10006187_pt1 | contig 13001 bp, 19 predicted proteins | sample Lak11m_FD_114540 | JGI IMG/M metagenome (GOLD analysis project Ga0172368, IMG submission 114540) | Freshwater microbial communities from Kabuno Bay, South-Kivu, Congo - kab_022012_11m | ecosystem: Environmental > Aquatic > Freshwater > Lake | place: Democratic Republic of the Congo: South-Kivu...
GGTTGGTTGTGTAGGTTCTCAAAATCGGCGCATCTTTTTTTAGCAAAGTTTCGGGTAAGTTGAGTTTGTAAAATATTCTCGGTTTCTTTGGCATTGTCGGTTTTAGGCAAAGTCAAGTTTTCCAAAATTTGCGTTCTGGTTTGTTTGGCAAAGTCTTTTTTCTGCAAGCGTTTTGGCAAGTCACCGTTTTTTTTTGGTTCTTGCGAAAAAATAAAGTTCGTGCAATAATCTTGTCAGTTTTATGGCGTTGGTTCTGGTTATTAATCAGCGCGTCTTGCTCAAAGCCTGCCAACAAAGCGTGCACCTGACGTGTGGGATTCTGCGGCATTTTCAAGCATTTTCCTCGCTTCGAGTTTTTCCTGCTCCCAAACAGAATCCACGCCCGCCCACACGCAGGTAACGCAAACCGTTGGGCGGCACACGCTGAGGTATGATCTTGGCAGGAGATTTCAATATGCGCCACACCCGTTCTGAAGTCATCAAACGTACGATTCGGGAGTTTGAGCTCCTAGATGATCTGGTTGCAGGCCTTGCGAATCAGGATTGGAGACGGTTACTGCCTCGACCCGAAACCAAAGATCCCTGGACAGTGAAGGATGCATTGGCCCATATTACCCATTGGAAGGCCGATGTGGCCCGCTCCGTCAGAAAGCAACGCCGACCAATCGAGGAGCGAGGGCTAAATGTAAACGATGGCAACCATCTCATCTACATACGTTGGCGAGATCGTTCCCCTCGGGAGGTCTTGGCCTGGCACAGGCAGGTTCAGAAGGATCTACTGGTAGCATTGCAAGAGGCACCCGAAGAATGGTTTAGCGGGAAGGAGCACCGACCTGAATGGCCTTTCGATCTTGACGGTCACTCTACCTACCATCGGGTCAAGGACATCGAACAAGCATTAAAGAGTCCCAGAAAGTAAGTGCCGCCCAACAAAGCGTGCACTGGACGCTGGGGATTCTGCGCAATTTACAAGCATTTTTCTGGCTTCGAGTTTTCTCTGCTCCCAAACAGAGTCCACGCCCACCCCAGCGCGGGTATCCCCTACGGGGACGATGGCGCACACCGTTGGGTGGCTGTCTTGCAAATATAAAAGGGAATTATTATGACAAAAGTTTTGCCAAATCTTTTTCATCTGATGGAATTTGGATTTTCCAATGCAATTGCCACAGGCATCAAAGAATTGCTTGAGCAAAAGCACCTGTATCAAAACTTGGTTGTTTCTTTCCCGCCATTTGACGTGATTTACAAGAATGTATCTCGAATAGAAAACATTGAAAGCATCCAACCAAACGTGCTCAAAGAATGCCAACTTAATTACAATTCAGCCCAAGAATTCGGTTGGCGTGTACCTAGTCCAATTGAAGCGCGTCGCCTGCCTTTTTACAATAGCAATGCTCCCGAAAGAACAATTGCAACAATAGATTTTACGCCTCCAACAATCAAGACTTTTTGTCCAATTTGCAAAAGTTTACAGCCATACAACTATGTACACGGGATTGAATTATCTAAAGATTTTATTGATATAAACCAAATAGAAAACCCAGTCGAGGTTCAAATATTTGCTCTCGCTTTTGAGTGTCAATCTTGCAAAAGTTTTCCTGAAGTTTTTATGATACGCAGAGAAAAAATGAAATTAATCCTTAGTGGGCGCACTCCAATAGAACAGGTTGATATACCAAAATTTATTCCAAAACCCCAAAGAAAGTTTTTCTCTGATGCAATAATTGCTTACAATTCTGGACAGATACTCGCGGGCAAGTTTCTTCTCAGAACCTTTATTGAACAGTATGTTCGCGACTTCACAAACGATAAGACGTCGCAAAACACAGATGAACTTTTTGAAAAATATGGAGCAAGTCTTCATGACGATTTCAAAAAGCATTTCCCATCTTTGTCAAGCATATACAGCCGATTGAGTATTGATATTCATGAAGCGAACCAACTTCCTGAACCGTTTATTCAAGCAAGAAAAGACATTGAAAAACACTTTGAAGCTAAAAAACTGTTTGAAAGTCCGTAACGCCACCCACACAGCGTGCACCCGACGGGTGGGAGTCTGCGCGTTTTCAAGCAGTTCGCGTGGCTTGGGGTTGGCTCCGGCAAAATGGCGTGATCTCGTCCCGCCCACCCGCGGGTAACGCACACCGTTGGGTGGCAAAAAGATGAATTTGAAACAAGGGAGTGAAAGCAGTGGAAAAGAAAAAGAAGTTTGTTGTTGCCCAAAAAACAGTTTACACGGTTGGTTATCTTCGCATGGTATCATGGCAGGCGCTAGAAGCTGCCAAGGAAAGTGAAAGAGGGTCTTACTACAACCTTATGGCTTCACTCGTATTCTCTGCGTTTACCATTGAAGCCTATCTCAATCATTTGGGAGCAAATGTTATCCCTTTTTGGTCAATAATTGAAAGAAACTTAAGTCCAGCAAAAAAGCTCGAAATAATTGTAGTGCAATTGGCAAAGCCTATTGACTATGGATGTCGACCGTTTCAGTCGTTCAAATCAATTTTTCAACTTAGAGATTTTCTTGCACATGATAGAACAGAATATCTAGCCGAAGAAAGCATCCAGTTTTTATCTGACGGAGACAAACCAGAATTGCCCAAAGCAAAATGGCAGAAGCAGGTTACGATTGAAAATGTACAACGGTATTTTGACGATACAAAAGAAATCATAGAATACCTGCATAGTGCATCTGGTTTAGATTTCAACCCACTTCATGTGCCTGAAACTGCCGATTGGAGAATTACACTAGCCGATGACGATAGAAAAGCTTGATTTCAATGCCACCCAACACAGCGTGCAGGCTAACAAAGCGTGCACCCGACGCTGGGGATTCTGGCGCGATTCCAAGCCTTTTTCTACGCCTTATCATTTTTCCAGTTGGACGGCTTCGCCGTCCCCGCCCCAGCGCAGGTATCCCCTACGGGGACGATGGCGCAAGCCGTTAGTCGCATATCGAGAAAAGAGGGTTATTTTGACTCAAGAACTAACCGAACGAGAAACACAGGTGTTAAAACTAATAGCAGAAGGGCTAACCAACAAATCTATTTCCCATTTGTTGTCAATTACCGAATCGACTGTTGAAAACCACATTCATAAAATATATGAAAAATTAAATATCTCCAATAGGTCACAGGCTACTGCCTATGCTTATCAAATTGGACTAGTATTATCTAAAAACGTGAACGAAAGTGACAATAGAGGGAATCCTTCATGACAACAATCCCGACGTTAAATATAATAATGTATACGAAGTGTTCCGTTCAATTTGCATAAGCGTAAAAGGAAAATATCCAATGAAAACTAAAACTGTTATTAAGTTCAGCATGATTTTTTTGATTGTCATACTATTGGGTAGCACAGTATCTATCCCTATGGCAAACGCCGCTCCCAATGCCGCCGCTAGTTGGTGTTCGTGCCTAGTGTTTTTTCAAAACAATAGAGGATTACCAGCTACAGGGGATGCAAATTTTTCTGCATACAAGTACGCCAGTTGGCTATCAACTCACGGCTATAATGTTAGGTATGTGACACCTTCAAAAACATTTACTGGAGCTGGTCAGTTTGCTGGAGCTGGATTTATCATTAATCCTGGCGTGTTAGGATCCAATTCAACCGCGGGGCATATCGGTGTTGTCATAGATGTAAAATACAATTCATCAACAAAAAAATGGGATATCTATTTCAAGGACGCAAATAGCAACTACGCGTTAATGCCAGGAACTAGTTATCCTAAAACCGAAAGTAACTGCAACAATGTCGGTTATCGGCTAGTTAGTACATCAAGCCTAAGTGGCGTTAGTTTCTTTTATGCGAGTAAAAAATAATCCGTACCCATTTGCTATGAAGTAAAGTTCGATAGCAATCGAAAAAAAGGGATGAAGCGTCATAAGATCTTTGACGTTTCATCCCTTTACTTTAAAAGATTTTTCAAAGATAATAGATTGCGCCTAACAAAGCGTGCACCTGACGCTGGGGATTCTGCGGCAATCTCAAGCAGTTTCCTACGCCTCAACCTTTTTCCAGTTGGACGGCTTCGCCGTCCCCGCCCCAGCGCAGGTATCCCCTACGGGGACGATGGCGCAAACCGTTAGGCGGCTCAATTGCAGGTGCAGAACAATTGTTATTATGAAATATCGACATGGACAAGAGTGAATTCCTTACCATTCTCAAAGGTGAACGCGCTAAATTCGATAGACTCTTGGCAGAAGTAGGAACAAACCGTTTGGTTGTAGCTGGAGTATCAGGTTTCTATTCAATAAAAGATATCGTGGCGCATCTAGAAGCTTACGACCGCGCGCTCGTTGTATGGCTGAAAGAAGCCAAGGCCGGTCGGACCTATGTAGATAACACGCTTGACCAACCCGACCTCAACGCTAGGAACAGAGTCGTCTATGAAGCTAATAAAAAGCGAAGCGCAACAGATGTTGTTACAACCTTCGGTCAGACATTGGATGAACTAGAAGCGTGCGTAGAGTTGCTTACAGACGATGAACTCACGAATGCCGAATTGACAGCTTGGTTCGTAGTACCTCGTTGGCAGCGCAAACAGGTATTGTGGAAGTGCATTGCCAACGACTCTTATGAACATCAGCAACAACACTTGTCAGACATCGAAAATTGGCTAGCAGAGCATGGTTCTATCGGTTAAGGTCTTGATCATTTCAGAGAGGCAAAGCCAAAATAAACCAAGAGCCGCCTAACAATGCGTGCACTCGACGCTGGGGATTCTGGCGCGATTCCAAGCCTTTTTCTACGCCTCAGCATTTTTCTGGCTGGACGGCTTCGCCGTCCCCACCCCAGCGCGGGTATCCCCTACGGGGACGATGACGCAAACCGTTAGGCGCACAAGAGATAGATGGCATAAGATGAAAAACACACCTATCGCTGCCAAGAACTCAAAGAGACCATCATCCGTTATTAAAGCACAACGGAAGAAGGATGAGCTTATTGCGGACCTGATCGAGACACGCAGAAAAATCCTTGATATAACTTCGTCTTTTTCAGCAACTGAGCATAATCAAATCTTTTTGGGTATTTGGTCTATCAAAGATCTAATGGCCCACTTGATAGGATGGCTTGAGGCAAATCGTAAAGCAATGAAAGCCATCCGGGCAGGCAAACTTCCAGAGTTTTATTCATATAAAGATCGTGACTGGCAAACTTACAATGCTCTCCTGGTTTCGAAGTACAAACGTGGTAGCCTGGCAAAGCTTATGTCGACAATGCAGATTTCCCACCAGAAACTCATAGACTTAATTCAGCCCATTCCAGCTGAAGAATTCGAACAAGATTATGGAGTGAGGTACAAGGGCTATAAAGTTACCATAGCTCGCCTGCTTCAAGCTGAACTCAAAGATGAAAAGGTGCATTACTCTCAAATAGAAATGTTTCGAAACAGGGCAAAGTAAATTGAGTAGCAGGTTCAGCGTGTTGTTCCATGCGTGCGCCCAACACAGCGTGCACCCGACAAGTGGGAGTCTGCGCGTTTTTCAAGCCTTTTTCTGGCTTCAAGTTTTTCCCGCTCCCACACCGAGTCCACGCCCACCCACACGCAGGTATCCCCTACGGGGACGATGGCGCACACCGTTAGGCGCTTTGAATATGAAAAAACCTACTGGCACCAATGGTGCATTCCGTATTCAAATAAACCCTGATGGAACTGTTTCAGGGTCGTTTATGCCTATCACTCTCCCCAATTCAAAAGCGGAGGTTGAGCAGACTATTGTCAATCGTTTTTTGGCCTCCATGAATACGCACTTGAAACAGGCGGGGGAAAGATTTTTCCTTTCCAATCCACGAATAAATGATGAGAATGATTTTGATTTCACCGTAGATTCGCCGAGAGGAATTGCCTTTTTGGAACTAATGGAAATTGCCCCTTTGAGTGGGCCATATGATAAGGCCCCTGCTCAATACAATGTCTACAATTTTTCGAAAACAATCTATCAGGGAATCACGAGGAAATCTAAAAGCTATGCCCAAAATATGGCAAACGATCTTTTTTTGCTTATCTACCCAACACACTGGGCATTTACGCCAAGCAGGTCAGCAATCAACTGCCTGAGATACTGGTGTGCATCTACGTCTCTCGCTTTTCGAGCAGTGTTTTACTATCAGCCTCTTGATGAGCAAGAAGGCGCACCGCACTGGATATTCCCAGTGCCTCCAGAATTGTTGAACAATTTCAATCCAGAGCAGGTCCGTGACAATGTTTTCATAAACCTTGATCCAAGAAATTGGGACATCGATAGTAACAGCGCCTAACACAGCGTGCACGCGGACGGCTGGATTCTCACAGCCAAATGAGCTTTTTCGTGACCTCAGGTTTTGTCCGTTTCGTGGGCGAGTCTCGTCCCTCCAGCCGCCGGTAACGCGAGCCGTTAGCCCGTTCTTTGCTAAGCAAAGGTCACAAGAAAAAATAAAAAGGGAGATGTACTATGCAAACAATTCAAAATGCTATTTCTTGGTTCTCGAAGCAGAAACTTGGCGGTAAAGTATTCATTGGTTGTTCGGGAATATTCTTACTTCTCTGTCTATGCAGTTTTCCTATGGCACTTTTAAGCCCATCAACACCAACACCTGAAAGTGCAAATGTTTCGACACTTCAAACTGTGGCAGTCGAAACTGCGTTTGCGTCAATAAATCAAACAGCAAACGCTGGAGTGCCCACGAATTCTCCAGAACCAACAAGTACACCAGCACCGACAGAAACTCCTATCCCTACAAACACTCCCGACCCGAATTTAATTAATCCTGGAACCTATATTGTCAATGTTGATATTCAAGCAGGAATTTACAAAGGTTTTGCGGGGGAAGGCTTGACTAGCTCCTGTTATTGGGAACGCCTGAAAGACCTAACAGGAAACTTTGAGTCCATTCTTGCCAACGATAATAGCATTGGTCAATTTTATATCGAAGTACAAAGCACTGACTACGGATTAAAAACAGATTGCCAATTATCTCGATTACCCACTATTCCAGCGCATACAGGAGAATATCCACAAGTAATATCAGCGGGAACTTATCTTGTTGGAAGCGATATTCAGCCTGGAACATACAAAGGGCAAGGCGGAACCGACATTACCAGTTCGTGTTATTGGGAACGTCTCACAAGCGTATCAGGTGGTTTTGATTCCATCCTCGCCAATGACAATGCAACAGGACAATATTATGTTCAAGTTTTACCAAGCGACTTTGCCCTTAAAACCGCTTGCCAGTTAGAATGGGTCAGTCCCTAAACAAAAACGGGCTAACAAAGCGTGCACCTGACGCTGGGGATTCTGCGCACATCCCAAGCAGTTTTCTATGCCTTATCTTTTTTTTGGCTGGACGGCTTCGCCGTCCCCGCCCCAGCGCAGGTATCCCCTACGGGGACGATGGCGCAAATCGTTGGCACGCCCCTTGCATCCCTGAACACTTGAAAACGTTATCGCTTCGTGATACTATTGGCCTGTGATTGAATCTTTCGCTTCCGATGAAACAGAGAAAATCTTTCTCGGCAAAACCTCGGCCAAATTGCCCAAAGATATTCAGCGCACTGCTCGTCGCAAACTGCTTTATCTTGATGACGCAGAAGATTTACAAGATTTACTTGCTCCACCTGGAAACAGGCTTGAAAAATTAAGAGGCGATAGGGCTGGGCAACATAGTATCCGCATTAATGACCAATGGAGAATTTGTTTCAAATGGTCTGATAACAAAGCAAAAAATGTTGAAATTGTGGATTATCACGGATGAGAAAAAATATGATGGACAATAATTTATCACCTATTCACCCTGGCGAAGTTTTGCTTGAGGATTTTATGAAACCGCTCAATTTGAGTCAGTATCGTCTGGCTCATGATATTGGCGTTACACCGATTCGTATTAGCCAAATTGTTAATGGTCAACGCGCCATCACTGTAGATACTGCCATGAGGCTGGCTCGTTATTTTAGTACGAGTGCAGGGGTGTGGCTTCGGTTACAGGTTCGATATGACTTGGAAGTGGCGGAAAAACAATTGAGCGCCCGAATCAAACGCGAAGTCAAGGTATCAGACCGAACCCCAAGTCACGTTTAACAAAAAGCGTGCCAACACAGCGTGCAGTGGATTTGTGGGAGTCTGCGCGATTTACAAGCATTTTTTCTGGCTTCGGGCATATACTGCTCTCAAGCAGTTTTCTCGCCAGCCGCTGCTAACGCAAACCGTTGGGCGGCTGCGCCAAGATATAAGATAAAGGTGTAATCATGTCAGAGACTCAAACCATTGACAAGAACACGACCGCATCAATAAAAACCCTTTACTCTCTATCTGGTCTATCGTGGTGGCCTGTGATTCTTTTCCTGCCTGCCCGTCTAATATTCGCCTTCCTTTCCCAATCTCTTACAGCTGGCTTGTTTGCATTCGGGGGATCTACTAACGCATGGCAAGACGCAACTGCATGGTGGCCTGTTTACAGCACAATTACAGACATACTTTGTTTGTTCGCACTTGTTTTGTTGACCCGCCGTGAAGGCATGAAGATCATTGACTTGATTGGAGCCAAAGGAAAAGATATCCTCAAGCAACTTGCCTGGACACCGGCCTACTTGCTTGCAGTTGCGCCTACATCCATACTGGCGAGCGTAATCACTCAGGCCTTTTACGGGACTGCCCTTCCTCCCATGATTGCCGTTGTAAATCTTCCCCCTCTCGGTGAGTTATATAGCCTACTCGTTTGGCCAATCATTTGGGTAGTTACTGAAGAACTTGTCTACTTGGGATATTTGCTCCCACGCCTGGAAGTTTTGTCTGGAAAGACATGGATAGCGGTTCTGGTTGTAATATTTTTCTGGGGCATTCAGCACCTTGCCATGCCGTTTATCCTCGACGAGAAATATCTTATCTCACGTGTGCTTGCAGCAACAGCCGCAATAAGCAGTTTTCCAATTGTGTTTGTGCTGTGGCGACGACGCCTCATCCCATTAATTGGAGTCCATTTCATCGCCGACCTGGCTACAGCCTTTCTGTTTAGATCGTGATTGCTCTGGAATCACAGATCACCCAATCACGAAAATGCCGCCCAACACTGGAGCGGGCTTTGGCGCCAAGGCGCCATCCACGCCCGCCCCAGCGCCATGCTTCGCGAACGCAAACCGTTAGGCGCTTCAGAGAGGAAAAATATAGAAGAAAAGATTTCTAATAATTCGCATGCTTATTAAAACAGAATTATTATTTTAAATCGAGGAGAATGAAATTTATGATTTTCCTAATAGTTACAAAAGATAATCCAGGTGTAAATTGGAAACACCGCGACTCCATACTTCGGGAGGAAGCTCAAATTGTATGGAATCTTCAGAAAAATAATATAATTCGCAATATATGGTTCACAGTTGCAAAACGAGATGCAGTATTAATATTAGAAGAGGAGAGTGAAGAAAGAGTTCGAGGAATAATAAATGAATTGCCATTAGTAAAAAACAATCTAATATTATATGAACTTATAGAACTTACTGCTTATGATGGCTATGAAAGGCTATTTGCGAATAAAGAAGACTTCTAACAATCACTTCAACCTGACTGACATCGTGTACAAGCAATTGCTTTGGCAGGTTGTGTCTTTTGGTCATTGCTAAAGATTAAGTTGTATGTCAAGATTTTGTCATGTTGGCGGCAGTGTCTTTTTTCAGTTAGTGAGTCTTCAAGGTCAACCGCGCCTAACAAAGCATGCACCTGACGCTGGGGATTCTGCGCGATAATTGAGTTGCTCGGCCCCACAAGCCCCACCCACTGCCCGCCGCTGAGCCAAACCGTTGGGCGCTTCGCGAAAACATACAAGGAAATTTATTTTGAGTAGATTTGGTTCTGACCCACTTACTTTTTTTAATTCCGTGTACAAGGATGTTCCGCCTTGGGATATTGGCGCACCTCAAGCCGCAATGGCTGCGCTTCTTGAAAAATACCCACCCACAAATCCAGTTTTAGATGTTGGCTGTGGTTCTGGCGACCTCGCAATCTATTTGGCGCAGCTCGGACATCAAGTTGTCGGGATTGATTTTGTAGAATCCGCAATTTCACATGCTCAAAGTAAAATTGGCTCTCTGCCTCTTGAAACAGCAAAATTATTGAATTTCCAAGTAGCAGACGCTTTGAAACCTTCACTCCTTCAAAAAAAGTTTGGGGCTATTGTAGATTCTGGCTTTTATCATTTATTTAACTCTGACCAATGTAACCAATTGATTGATGAAGTTGCATCAACATTACTTCCTAATGGTCGCTATTATTTGCACGAGTTTGCAATCGAATTTCCAGTGCCAAATGTACCTCGTCAGATTAAGGCAGATGAAATACAAGAACGCTTTACAGTTGATAAAGGATGGCATATTATAGAAATTCAATCAGTAGAATTTCTAAGTCGAGTCGCTCCTCCAGTGCCAGCAACCTGTGCTTGCATTGAGCGACTTCCCATATAAACTGCGCCTAACAAAGCGTGCAGTGGATTTGCGGGAGTCTGCGCGATTTACAAGCATTTTTCTGGCTTCAAGTTTTTTTCTGCTCTCGAACATTTTCCTAGCCCGCCCGCAAACCACTAACGCAAACCGTTAGGCGCTCAACCCAGTATGAAGTACATTAATTCAAAGGAACTCAAAATGGAATCAGTGGAATCTTATCGAAAGATTTGTCTCGCACAGCAGACTGAGTTGCGTCGCATAATGATGAGTTCCACTCAACACAACAAGGCTGTCCAACTTTTCTTAAGCCAACATGCAATGCTCCACTCGGCAAAAATGGCTCAAATCAAATCCTGGTCATTTGAAGATGCAGTCTTTAATGATATGACTGAGGTGCAGATACGACGAATCCCGCAGGGTGCTAATCATTCCATTGCTTGGCTCATTTGGCATATTGCTCGGTGCGAAGATATCGCAATGAACCTTCTGGTAGCAGGAAGTTCGCAAATTCTAGATCGGGATAACTGGCTTAAATCAATGAAGGTTTCAGTCTGTGATACGGGCAACACAATGGATGATGTGGGTATGGCTAACTTCAGCAACATGATCGACATTGAAGCGTTGCGAGCATATCGTTTAGCCGTCGGGCTTCGAACGCGAGAAATCGTAAAGCAACTTTCACCAGCAGATCTGAACCAGAAAGTCCAACCTTCTCGCATACAACAAGTAATGGATGAAGGGGCTGTGGTTGAAGCAGCGCGTGGTATAGCTGATTACTGGAGCAAACGCACAGTAGCAGGATTGCTACTGATGCCAGCCACGCGTCATAATCTTATTCACTTGTATGAGGCGTTGCAACTCAAGCGAAAACGCAAATGATATTCTTAAAGCGCCTAACAAAGCATGCACCCCGTCACTGCTTCGCAGTGCGGGACGAGCGGCTGGGCGCTGGGGACTGCCGCTTCGCGGCGTGCGGCATTTTCGGGCATTTTCCTGGATTTGAGTTTTTTCTGCTCCCAAGTGGCGCCTAGGCGCCATCCACGCTTGTACTGACTGGCGAAGCCGTGTCGAAGTGCCCGCCCACGCGCCGCTATCTCTTATGGAAATGGTAGCGCCAACCGTTGGGCGTTGGCAGAGGAGACACTAAAATGAGGTATTCTAGCATCCCACTGGATTCGACATTCACTCCACAGGCCAGGAAACTCGGAATCGCCGCTGCGTGGATGACCTTCATTGTGAACGAGGTCTATGCGGTCGTGTCCGGACTGGCGTACGTGTCGCAAGGGGCGGCCGTGGAGAGCGGCCCCTTCCTCTCGATCATGGCTCTGCTAGTTGTCGTGATGGGCCGTTCTTGGTGCTCTCGATGGTCGCAGTCCACGCCTATGCGACACCAAACAACAAACCGTACAGCCTTGCAGCCCTCGCTTTCATGATCGCTTGCGTGGCAGTCACATCATGCATCAACTTCTTGCTACTTGTTGTGAGCAGTCAGCCCGATCTGTTTTTGGAGTCATGGCGCGCATTGTTCCTTCCGTGCAAGTGGCCGGCTCCCGCGTTCGTTCTGGACAACTTCGTCTGGGATTGGTTCTTTGGGATATCAATGCTGCTGGCGTCACCGATCTTTGGCGGAAACACTCTCAAGGTTGCACTGCGCCTTGTGATGATCTTGAGCGGAACTCTATGTCTCGTGGGGTTAGTCTGATTTGCGGTCTCACCTTCACAGGCCATCATTGTCGGCATCCTCGGTTGGGGGGCAGCAGGATCCATCGTTTTCCTCCTGCTCGCGAAAATGTTTGGAGGTGTTAAGTCCGAGACTAGGGAGACTGCCGCGCCCTAACAGGGCCTATGTGCCTCGTTTCAAGTAGCAAGCGTTCTATGTAGCGAACGCCGCGCAGGCACTTGTCGGTCAGGCTGGATGGTCAAAAACCCAACCTGATCGATGATATGAAAGCCAGGATAGACACTCCCCAGGGGAAGCAAATCTATGCCAGGCGCCTGGCCATCGTCGAGCCGGTGTTTGCCAATATCTGCGTTCAAAAACGGCTGGACCGATTCACCTTGTGGACGAAAGTCAAGGTGGATGTGCAGTGGAGGTTATTTGCCCTGGTGCACAATATCGGAAAAATTCACAATTATGGAATGGAGAATTGAAAGCCCGGCATGGGAGAGGAATGTGCCAGGGAGCGCTCGCGATAGAAAACCGTATCTTGCCTCAATAGAACTTTGAAATCTTGTGCCTGGGTATAATTTGAGGGTTCAAGTGGATGTTTTTCGACAGTCTCGTTAGCCCTCATAAGCGGCGCTGCATTGAAGATTTGAATGCTATCGGAGAATCTTTGGTTGAATTACCCGAGCCAAAGCCAAAGAAGAAAACGAAATTGTAAGCAGATATGATCTCACTTTATTTCAGGAGTATCAATAAATGAATAAAATGAATCCCGAGGTTGATTTTTATTTTAGTAAAGCCGAAAAGTGGCGGGAAGAAATCAAGAAATTGAGGATGATCGTTCTTGACTGTCAGCTATCAGAAGAATTGAAGTGGGGTGTTCCTTGTTACACGTTTCAGAAAAGTAACATAGTACTAATA
>Ga0172368_10006189_pt1 | contig 13001 bp, 9 predicted proteins | sample Lak11m_FD_114540 | JGI IMG/M metagenome (GOLD analysis project Ga0172368, IMG submission 114540) | Freshwater microbial communities from Kabuno Bay, South-Kivu, Congo - kab_022012_11m | ecosystem: Environmental > Aquatic > Freshwater > Lake | place: Democratic Republic of the Congo: South-Kivu...
GCCCGCCCTCGGCGGTGGGGATGACGACCGGGTCGCCACCTTCGATCACGGCGACGACACTGTTGGTGGTGCCCAAATCAATACCGACAATCTTGCTCATTGTCTTCACTCCTCTTAAATCCGTTACTGATGCATTCGTAAAATGAGTGTAGTGAAGGTGCATTAGATCAGTGTAAGCTGTGCATTAGCGTTGCGTTAGATCGCCCGGCCGCAGCGCTCGCGAACGTTGGGGATTGACGCCGGTGGTATACTCAACGTGTTATTCCCGTGCAATTGGCCCGCAAATCATGATCGCTGGCACGCTTGTTCTCGGAGGAGGCATCTATGCGTCTACATCAGATTCGTGGCATCCAGATGAACACCGCGGAGAAGCTGGCAGCGGAGGGCATCACGTCGTCTGAAGCGTTGCTGGAGGCCGGAAAGACGGCGGGGGGACGAAAAGAGCTGGCCGCAAAGATCGGTGTCGACCACAAGGAGATCTTGAAACTGGTGAACCGGGCCGATCTCGCTCGCATCCGCGGCGTCGGGGAAGTGTACAGCAATCTGTTGGAGAACGCAGGCGTGGACACCGTTCTCGAGCTCTCCAAACGCGCGCCAGCGGACCTTCATGCCAGGCTCATGGAACAGGTCAGGGCCGGTGATGCCCGACGTGGACCAACCCTGGCGCAGGTTGAGGAGTGGATCAAACAGGCAAAAGCAGCCGGCCGAGGCATAGAGTATTGAGCCGCTCGCTCTGAGAAAACGCGCGAGACCCGGTTTCGGCCTGGATCCGGGTCTCGCGCTTGAGTGGGGTTCCCCTGGTACGTGTATCAGACACCGGCAATGTCGGCCAGGGCACGACCTTCGGTGAGCAGCGCCTGCACCGTGTCGGGGGTGTGCGCCTCGGCATACACGCGCAGCACCGGTTCCGTGCCGGAAGGGCGGATCAACAGCCAGCTATCATCGACCAACAGATACTTCACACCGTCACGCGTGTTGATCGACGCCAGCGGGATGCCGGCCAGCCGTTCAGGAGCCAGGTCCACGAGCCTGGTAACCAACGCCCGCTTCTCGAAGGGTCGCACCTGAAAATCATTGCGCGCGTAGTCAAACTGCCCAATCTCGGCCATGACGTCGGCCAGCAGTTTCTCCGGCGATTCCCCATACCGGGCGACGATCTCCGCGGTGAGCAGCCCCATCAGCACGCCATCGCCTTCCGGGATGTGGCCTTTGATGCTGATCCCGCCCGATTCCTCCCCACCGATCAGCACATCATTGTTCACCATCAGGTCGCCGATGTGGTTGAAACCAACCGGCGTCTCATGCAAGGGCAGCCCGTAGCGGCTGGCGAGCCGGTTGAGCATCTGTGTGGTGGACACCGTCTTCACCACCGAACCGCTCAGCCCGCGGCGCTCCACCAGGTAACGCAGCGCCAACGTCATGATGCAGTGCGGATCGATGAAGCGGCCGGTCGGCCCCACCGCGCCGATTCGGTCGGCGTCGCCATCGGTCGCCAGGCCGAGATCGAACCCGCCCGACGAGACCAACTCTATGAGCGGCCTCAAGTGTTTGGCGATAGGCTCCGGGTGAATGCCATTGAAGCCGGGGTTCATCTCGCCGCGAATCTCCATCACCTCGGCGCCGGCTTCCAGCAGCAGGTCGCGCAAGTAACCCCGGCCGGCACCGTACATGGCGTCTACGACCACCCGCAGTTTCCCACGCCCGATGGCGTCAAAATCAACCAGCCGGCACATCTGGTCGCGGTAGGCCGGGAAGGGGTCAAACCTGACGATCCGCTCGCGCTCGATGGCCTCATCCCAGGCCATGCGCTCGGGTTCCCTGCCGGCTGCCAGGTTGGCTGCGATCTTGGCCTCGACGCGCCGCGTGTCGGCGACCGTCGCACTGCCGCCGTAGGCCGATTTTAGCTTGATGCCGTTGTAGCGCGGGGGATTATGGCTGGCTGTGATCATCACCCCGCCGATGGCGCCCAGGTGCGGGATGGCGTAGGAGACCACAGGGGTCGGCGCGTCCGCTTTGGTCAGGGCCACGCGCAGGCCGTTGGCAGCCAGCACCTCGCTCACTGCGCCGGCATAACGGTCGGACAGAAAGCGGGTGTCGAAACCCACAACCGCCAGAGGAACCGGATTTCCTCCGCGTTGGCCTTCACTTCCCGCAGGAAATGAGTAAGCCAGGCTTGCTCCAGCGTTCTCCAGCAGCACCTCCGAGATGGCCTGGGCCACCCGGCGAACGTTTGCGAAGGTGAACTCATCGCTGATGACGGCGCGCCAGCCGTCGGTCCCAAAAGTGATCGCCATAAGTTACGAAGCCCCCTCTATTGCAATGATCCGTTGCCCGGCCCTGAGGTGGCAGGCAACAAGTCGTCGGAGCACGGGGTTTGGATATAACGATGGACAATCCCGCCGTAGTCCGCGACGATTTCCTGGGCCGCTTGTGGCGTTTTGGCCTCAGCGACCAAGTGAAAGGCGGTGGTATCGCTATCCGGCCGAATAAGCACCCATTCGTCATCGTTCAGATAGATTTTGAGACCGTCGATGGTTTCATGGCGCAACTTGGAAAACTGCTGGATCAAACATCGCATGATCCGGCCCTTCGTTTCCCAAAGCCCCTCCACGGTGCCGCTTGCTATGTAGAACGGCGGCAGATCCGCGATCACCTCACACAAACGGGCCTTCTGGTGCGCGAGCAGCTCCAGTAACTTGCCCAACGCCAGCAAGCCGTCGACCGCCGGATGCATCACCGGGAAGACGAAATTGCCGGTGCCATCTCCTGCCATCGCTACATCGTCATCCGTGGCCGCCTGCATCAGCGCTTGCGAATCTACCGGGCAACGGCGCACCCGGCCGCCATAGCGCTCTGCCAACTGCTCGTAGATCAAGGGCTGGTCGACCGTGACCACAATGGTGCTGCCGGGGGCCGAGCCAAAAACGAGAGCCGCCATAGCCGCGCACATGACGGCGTCAGGCACGCTATTCCCCTGATCATCCGCGATGAACAGCTTCTCACCGCCCACATCCAGCCGCGCGCCCAGCACCACGTCATCCAGGGCGCGGGTGATGCGGGCAAGCTGCGTCCTTCCGTCGCGGAAATCCTCTTGCGCGAGAGAGACCTTGCCCGGTTCCACACGGGCATTGAGCGGCACGACCTCGACGTTCAGTTTTTCAAGCAACTCAGGCAGGACATCGGCGGCGGGAGCATGGGCGTAGTCTGCGACGATCTTGAAGCCCGCCTTGCGGATGGCATCAGCGTCCAGGGCCGATAAATAGCCCCGCGCGTAGATTTCCACGGCATCCGACGCGTACTCGATGTTCCCGATCTCCTCCAGATAGGCGCGGCGGTAGTCCTCACGAAAAAAGACCCGCTCGATCAGGCGTTCCTGTTCATGCGTCAGATTCAGGCCTTTGCTGTCCATGAAGCGGATATCAACCACGCGTTGGTCGTACGGTGACAGCCGCACATGCACACCACCGGCTGCGCCGATCGCGCGCGTGTAGTACCGCGCCACAGGGATCGGTAACACCTGCAGATCCAAGACATTGTTGCCGGCCGATGGCAGGCCAGAGATCAGCGCTCGCTTGATCATGCGCGGGCTGCGATGGGGATCGCGGTTGATCGTGACCGTGCTGCCCTTCGGCAACACCGTGCCGAATGCCGCGCCCAGGCGTGCGACGAAGTCAGGAGTCAGATCGATGTTGACGAACCCGGTCACTCCATAGCGGCCGAACAGCACGCGCCGTCCTTGCGAGCCCCAGATGATGCTATGGTTGACGACCGAGCCGTTTTCGACCTCCTTGTTGGGCCAGATCTTCACGCCGGCCTGGATGATGGCATCCTCGCCGACGACGGTGCCGTCGCCCACCACCGCGCCTTCGAAGGCCATCGCTCGCGCCTTGAAGCTGCACTGCCGCCCCACAACCGCGCCATGCAGTGCGGCGCCCACACCGATATAGCAGTTGCGCCAGATGATACTGTGCTGCACCCGCGCGCGGTTGTCCAGGATCGTGTAGCCGCGGATGATTGACGGCCCCTGAACGGTAGCGCCGCGCTTGATCTGCACCTCTTCGCCCAGGTAGATCGGGCCGATAAGCTGGGCATCCGGCGCGATGTCCACGGGACCACCGGCCCAGATGTCAGGGCCGATGCGCTGGCCAAGATCACCCAGATTCAGCCGCCCGCTCAGCAGATCGGCGTTGGCGCGGCGGTACTCGCTGAGCGTACCGATATCGCACCAGTAACCCCCTGCGATGTAGCCGTAGAGCGCCTCGTTGCAGGCCAGCATCTCAGGGAACACATCCTGGCTCCAATCGACCCGCTGGCCTTCGGGGATGCGGTCCAACACCTCGGGCTGCACGATGTAAATGCCGGTGTTCACCGTATCGGAGATCACCTCGCCCCAGGTCGGTTTCTCCAGGAACTGGGCCACGCGGCCATCCTCATGAACGTTGATGACGCCGTATTCCAGGGGATCTGAGACACGGAAAAGCGCCATCGTGAGCACCGCGTCGCGCTCACGATGAAACCGGGTGAACGCCGTCAGATCAAAGTCGGTCAATGCATCGCCGCCGATCACCAGGAACGGCTCGTTGCCCAACAGCGCCTGCGCATTCTTGACACTGCCCGCGGTCCCCAGCGGCGATTCTTCGATCACATACTCGATATTCATGCCCAACGCCCGGCCGTCACCATAACTATCCTGGATCTGGGCCGCCAGGTATTGCAGCGTCATTACCACATCCACGATGCCGTGCTGCTTGAGCAAGTACAGGATATGGCCAAGCACCGGACGGTTGACGACAGGCAAGAGGGGCTTAGGTCGCGCCAGGGTCAACGGACGGAGTCTCGAACCCTCACCACCGGCCATGATGACCGCTTTCATACCAACTCCACAACTGTGCGAACGGGGCAACGCGAAACGATTATGGCAGCCTGTCACGTTACAGGATTCATCATACCATAAGCGGCGAAAGCCCCACAAGTTGTTACCTGGGCTGACTTCGTGCTATACTGGTGGTCATGGATTCTAGAACCCTGCGCGTGTTGGAATTCGACAAGATCCGCGACCATCTTGCCCGGCACACCTCTTTCTCCCTTGGACACGAGCGAGCACTGGCCCTTCTGCCTACGGATGACATCCGCGAGGCGAAGGAGTGGCAGGCCGAGACGCGCGAAGCGCGCACCTTGCTGGAGGAGAAAAGCGACGTCCACCTGGGCGGCGTCCACGACCTGCGTCCCCTGGTGGAACAGGCCGTGCGCGGCAGCACGCTGGTGCCAGTTGACCTGCTCGACGTACGCAGCACATTGGTGCGGGCGCGCACGCTCCAGCGCACCCTGGGCCGGCTGTCCGAGCAATTTCCGCACGTCGCGGATGTAGCCGGCCGGATTTCAACGCCGCAGGACGTGATCGAGGGGATCGCACGTTGCATCGACGAGCGCGGGGAGGTGCTGGATAGTGCCAGCGAGACCCTGGCCCGCATTCGACGGACGCTGCGCGAGGCACACGGCCGGCTGATGGAACGCTTGCAGCGCATCGTGGCCGCGCCCGCCAACGCGCCTTACCTCCAGGAGCCCATCGTCACCCAACGCCAGGGCCGCTATGTGATCCCGTTGCGCGCCGAGTTCAAGGGTCGCATCCCTGGCCTGGTACACGACCAATCGGGCAGCGGCGCAACGCTGTTTATCGAGCCGCTGGCCGTGGTGGACCTCAACAACCAATGGCGCGAAGCGCAACTGGCCGAGGAGGAGGAGATCCACCGTATCCTGGCCGCGCTCACCGGCCTTGTCGCGGCTGCCGCTGGCCCCATCACCCGGACGGTGGAAGCGTTGGGCGACCTGGACTTGATCTTCGCCAAGGCGCGCTACGCAAACGAAATCCGGGCGGTCGAGCCGGAGCTGGTGCCGTTTTGGACACACAAGGATGCGGGAACGCGGAGACACAGGGATGCAGCAAATCCCCAATCCCTAGTCCCTAATCCCCAGCACCCCGGCAGCACGCTGGCCTTCATCAAAGCCCGCCATCCGCTGCTCGACCCGCTGACCGTCGTCCCGGTGGACATTTACCTGGAGGATGACTATTTCATCCTGCTGATCACCGGGCCGAACACGGGCGGCAAGACGGTTTCGCTGAAGACCACCGGCCTGCTGACGTTGATGGCGCAGGCGGGCATGGCGATCCCGGCCGACGAAGGGTCGAAGCTATCAGTTTTTGAGCAAGTTTTCGCCGACATCGGCGACGAGCAAAGCATCGAGCAAAGCCTCTCCACCTTCTCGTCGCACATGACGCACATCGTGGAAATCCTGGACGCGGCCGATTTACACTCATTAGTGCTGCTGGATGAGTTGGGCGCCGGTACCGACCCGGAGGAAGGGGCAGCCCTGGCGCAGGCGCTGCTCAAGACGCTGCTGGCCCAGAGCATCACCGCGCTGGCGACGACGCATTACTCGGAGCTGAAGGTTTTCGCCCACACGACACCATTCGTCACCAACGCCAGTGTGGAGTTCGACATCGAGACGCTCAGCCCCACTTACAGGCTGAGCATCGGCCTGCCAGGGCGCTCCAACGCGTTCGCCATCGCGCGACGGCTGGGCCTGATGGACGAGATCGTGAGCCAGGCCGAAGCGCTGGTCTCGCCGCAGTCGCTCGAAGCCGAAGCGATGCTGGCCGAGATCAAGCGGGCGCGTGAGGCCGCGCTGACTGCCGAATCGGAGGCGAAAACCGCCCAGCGCCGCGCCGAGGCGCTCAACGCCGACCTGAGCTATCGGCTGGCCAGGGTCGAAGAGGCGCGGCGGGAAGTGTTGGCCGAGGCCCGCACCCAATCCCAGGCTGAGCTGGAAGCGCTTCAGTTCGAGGTCGGCCGGCTGCGCGACCAGCTCGACGCCATCCCGCGCGAGGCTGCTCAGCCTTCGAGCAGGAACCTGCACGAGAAATGGCTGGCCGAGGCCGCCGATGTGCTGGCGCGACGGTCCGCTGCGGCGAAACCGTTGCCTTCCATGCAGACCCCCGAGCCGGTGGTGATCGACGGCCCGCTCCTGCCGGGCGACCGGGTATGGGTGGCGTCGCTCCAGGCCACCGGCGAAGTTGTGGGCCTGAGCGGCAGCGATGTGGAGGTCAAGATCGGCGGGTTCCGGGTGCGCCTGGCGCAAAACCGGGTGGAGTTACGCGAGCGGGCGCAGCGGCCCGCGGTGCAGATTCAGGCCAGCGGCGCACAACCTCGCCCTTCCAGCCCCGGCATAGAGCTCGACCTGCGCGGCCTGATCGTGGAAGACATGCTGATCGAGCTCGAGCGCTATCTCGATAACGCTTATCTGGCCGGATTGCCCTTCGTCCGCATCATCCACGGCAAGGGCACCGGCGCCCTGCGCCAGGCTGTCCGCGAGGAGCTGCGCGGCCACCCCCTGGTCGCCGAGTTTCGCGCCGGTGAGAGCAACGAGGGCGGCGAAGGCGTGACCGTGGCGAAGCTGGTTCAGCGATGACGATGGATGATGGACGATAGACGACGGACCATAGACGATGGACGATGGACGACAGATGGGCAACGGACGGCCGCTGACACTCAGGGCGCTATCGTCCATGGTCGATTGTCGATCGCCGTTCGTCGTTTGCGCGGCCTGATCCAGATTGCCGTCAGCGCGCTCCTGCTCGCGCTGATCTTGCGCCAGGTACACTGGAGCGAGGTATGGGATGCATTGCGGCGGATCGACCTGCGCTGGCTGGCGTTGGCGTGGGCGTTTTTTCTGCTGGGCGTCGTCGTGCGGGCCGTGCGATGGCAGGTGCTGCTGGATGCCCTGGGGGTGCGGCGGCCGCTGCGCGAGCTGATCACCTGGTATTTCGTCGGCAGCTTCTTCAACGTGATCTTGCCGACCGGGTTCGGCGGCGATGCGGTGCGGGCCGCGGAGTTGGCGCAGGATACCGGCCGGCCCGGTCCTGTCATTAACAGCGTGCTTGTCGATCGCTATCTGGGCATCATGGTCTTGCTGGCGATGGGTCTGACCGCGGCCTTGCTGCGGCCGGGCACGGCATCGACGGGGATCTTCGCGTTCACCGCGGCGCTGTTTGCCGGCGGGTTGCTTGCGGCCTGGCTGTTGCGCCGGCCCTGGTGGGCAAACCTGGCACGACGAAATGACCTGATCGGCAAGGCGGTTCGGGTGCTGCGCCTGCCGGTCCTGGCCGAGGCGTTTGCCCCCTATGACCGCCGCGCCATCGGTCGCGGGCTGGCTGCGTCCCTGGCCTTCAACCTGCTCCAGATCGGCTGGAACGTCGCCATCGCCCAGGGCTTGGACCTGCGGCTGCCGTTGAGCGTTTACTTCGTCTTCGTGCCGCTGACCGCCGTGGCGCTGCTGCTTCCTGCGTTCGGTGGCCTGGGCGTGCGCGAGATGAGCTACGTCGGCCTGTTCGGGAGCGCCGGCGTGTCGCAGCCGGCTGCGCTTGCGCTGTCGCTGGGCGTATACATGATTACCGTGGCGACCGGGTTGGTGGGCGGCGTGATGTATCTAGCACAAGGATTGCGACGAGTCAAAAGAAGCCGGAAAGAACAGATCACCGGATAACCAAGCGAAGCGAGGTCATCCCGCAATGGTCAAGAAGAGTGATATCCCCTTCGGCGCTCAGTTCAGTCCCACTCAGGTCAGTCTGCGCAGACTCCTTCAAATCACTGACGACCACCGAGGGGATCGCAAGGGGGTTACAGAGGCAATTCGGGACGAATTCTTTGCTGCAAAAGCTGAGAACCAACGTTGGCAACTTGCTGATAATACCGTACTGGCCTTGCGCGCCTATGGACTGCTAAGCGAGGACGGTTCCACACCAACTGACCTGGCTGGAGAACTGCAAAGGCTAGCTGAGGTTTCCGATGGGAAACTTTACGAGCGCTTCGCCCGACACATTCTGGTTGATCTGCGAGGTGTTGCTTTTGTCGAAACCATCCTGACTATGCAGTCGGCCGGTGTAGATATCACTCTGGATTCGTTGGGTAAGCATCTTGAACAGCGCGGACTGCACGTACCGCGTGGGGCAGTGCATCTCAGTAGCCTGCGCTTGTGGCTTGCCCAAGCAGGCATCTTCGATATCGAAGCTCAAGGTGGCTCGAAGCTGTATGAGGTGAATCAGGCACGTCTGCGTGAGATTCTAGGCTTGGGGCTGGATAGCATTGACAGTCTGACCCGCCTAAGTTCCCCTCAAAGAGCGTTCCTGCGCGCCCTGACTCGTATCGTAGAGCCAGACCCATTCGTTGCGAATCAAGTTGCTGATCTGGCCACCGCTCTCTACACAGCTGAATACAACCACAAAGAACTCCCCAAGGCTGTGCTCTTCCCTTTGCGGGATTTGGGGTATATTGAGATCATCAAGTCAACAGAAGGGCGAGGAGCGAAGCCATATCAGATATCGCGAACAGCGAAATTTCGGCAAGAAATCTCAGAGCCAATTCTGGCCGCGGCGGTGGAGAAGGCTGGTTTGGTTCCGAGAGATTTCTTCGAACAACCGCTCTCGAAAATCCTTGACGATCTCAACTCAGACAACACATACATCAAGGGCAAGGCTTTAGAGATGCTGGTGATTTACCTTGCCCGTTTGCTTGACCTCGAGTTCAAGAGGTGGCGTGTGCGTAGCGCAGATACCGGTGGAGCGGAAGTAGACGTCATTGTCGAAGGCGCACGGTTGGTCTTCAGTCGTTGGCAGGTGCAGGCCAAGAATACGGCCACTGTGCGCTTGGAAGATGTAGCAAAAGAGGTTGGTTTGGCGCTGCCGTTTATTTATTCCAATGTGGTCATGGTTGTAACGACTGGAGATTTCACGAAGGATGCGAGGTATTATGCAGAACATGTGATGCGGACCTCCAACCTAAATATCATATTGCTCAGAGGCTCGGAACTTGAGCGGGTTAGCCGGGACCCCACGAACATAGTGTCAATACTGACGAGCAAAGCCGAACATGTAATGAGATTGAAGGAGCGTGGAGACTACTTCCCCGCGCGATGAGAGGTATTGCCGTGATCGGATTTCCTTTGGTAGAGAAACCCTTCTATTCGACTGAGTACGGCGCCGCCTATCTTGGAGACGCCCTAACATTCCTGCGTCAAATGGAAACTGACTCGGTTGACTTGATCATGACATCACCGCCGTTTGCCCTGAAGCGGAAGAAGGAATACGGCAACGTCGATGATATCGATTATGTGCCGTGGTTTATGGACTTTGCTGTCGAATTTAGACGTATTCTGAAGAGCAGCGGCAGTCTAGTCATAGACATAGGTGGAACCTGGGTTGAAGGTCAACCTACTCGGTCTCTATATCATTTTGAACTGGTAGTCGCTCTGTGCAAGACGTTAGGCTTTCACCTCGCCCAGGAATTTTACTGGTATAATCCTTCCAAATTGCCTTCGCCCGCCGAGTGGGTCAATGTGCGGCGAGTGCGTGTGAAAGATGCAGTCAACCCGGTTTGGTGGCTGTCGAAAACTGCAAATCCTAAGGCCGATAATCGCTACGTGTTGAAGCCCTACAGTGATTCGATGAAGAAACTGCTCGAAGAAGGTTACAAGGCTAAATTGCGGCCTTCGGGTCATGACATTTCCGAAAACTTCTCCAAGGATAACAAGGGCGCCATTCCGCCCAACCTGCTCAGCCTGGCTAATACTGACTCGAACAGCGCCTATCTGCGCGAATGTCGTCGTCGAGGTATCAAACCCCATCCGGCTCGCTTTCCTCACGGTTTGCCTGAGTTCTTCATCAGATTTCTTACAATTCCTGGCGATCTTGTCCTTGATCCGTTTGCGGGCAGCAATATCACCGGCGAGGTGGCTGAGCAGTTGAGCAGGCGTTGGTTGGCCTTTGAGTTAGTTGAGGAGTATCTTCAAGCATCCGAGTTTCGTTTTCCTGGTATATATGAACAGTTGCCTCTCCTTGAGCCAGAAACACGGTCTCCTTCCGAGGCTCTGATCCCCGAAGAAATCGCTGAGGGAGCAGATCTCGAAACTGATGAATTGACCGTTCAACTTGCGCTTTTGGAGCACAAGATCGGATACAACAAACAGAACCAGGGTGGTGAGCTATCCGCCACGGATACTGGCTCCATGACCGATGTTGCGTAGACACGCTATCGGATTGACCATGAACCCAGCCCTATCCGTTGTTATCCCACTCTACAACGAAGCGGACAACGTCGAGCCGCTCTACGACGAGCTAACGGCCGCGCTGGCCGAGACGGGCCGCACGTACGAGGTCATCGTCGTGGACGACGGCAGCCGCGATGACAGCTTTGCACGGCTGAAGACATTGCACGAACGCGATCCGCGCTGGCGGATCATCCGCTTCCGCCGCAACTTCGGCCAGACTGCGGGATTTTCGGCCGGGTTCGCGGCCGCCCGCGGCGAGATCGTCATCACCAGCGACGCCGATCTGCAGAACGACCCGCGCGACATCCCGAAGCTGCTGGCGAAGATGGACGAGGGCTACGACATCGTCAGCGGCTGGCGCGTGAACCGCAAGGAGCCGTTCCTCAGCCGCCGGCTGCCTTCGATGATGGCGAACCGCATGATCTCCGGCGTCACCGGTGTCGCGCTGCATGACTACGGCTGCTCGCTCAAAGCGTACCGCAGTGAGATCGTCAAGCACGTGCGCCTGTACGGCGAGCTGCACCGCTTCATCCCGGCGGTGGCAAGCTGGATGGGCGTGACCGTCGCCGAGGTGCCGGTCAATGACCGGGCGCGGCGGTTCGGCAAGAGCAAGTATGGCATCAGCCGCACCTTCCGGGTGCTGCTTGACCTGATCACCGTGCGGTTCATGCTGGGCTACGCCACCCGACCTCTCCAGGTATTCGGCCGGCTGGGTCTGGTTTCTGCCGGGCTGGGCGTGCTGTTCGGCCTTTACCTGACCTATGTCAAGCTGTTCTTGGGGCAGAACATCGGCAGCCGGCCGCTCCTGCTCCTGGCCGTGCTGCTGGTGATCCTCGGCGTGCAGATGATCAGCATGGGATTGATCGCCGAGATGGTGATGCGGGTTTATCACGAGGCACAGGACAAACCAATCTACGTGATCCGGGAACAGCTTGGAGACTGAACATGCACATCTTGACCGACGCCGGCGCCGACTTGACCCCCGAACAAACCGAGGGCCTGGACATCCACAGCGTACCGTTGACCTTCACCCTGGACGACAGCACCTATCGCAGCGGGGTTGACATCCAGCCGGCGGCCTTCTACGAGCTGCTGGCGGGCACCAAATCGTTCCCCACCACTTCACAGCCAGCGCCGGGCGACTTTACGGCCGCATACCGCGAGCTGATCGCCGACGGCGACCGCGACATCCTCTCGATTCACATCTCATCCGGTCTCAGCGGAACACTCAACGCCGCGCGGCTGGGGGCCGGGCAGGTGCCGGAGGCGCGCGTGACCTTTGTGGACACGCTGAGCCTATCGGCCGCGGAGGGTTGGGAGGTGGAAGCGGCGGCGCGCATGAGCAAGGCAAGCTGGCCGCTGGAGCGCATTCTTTCGACGCTCGGGCAGATCCGCCAGGCAACCGAGACGTACTTCACGCTGGAGACGCTGAAATATCTGGAGCACGGCGGGCGCATCAGCCACCTCCAGGCGTTGGTGGGGCAAATCCTGGACTTGAAACCCATCATCGGCGTGGAAAAGACGCACGGCACCTACGTGGTGCATGCGCGAGAGCGTTCGTTGAACCGGGGCATTCAGAAGCTGGCCGAAGCCGTGGCCGAGCGCTTCGGGACGGGCCAGCCGATGCGGCTTCAAGTGCTGCACGGACACAACGCGGCCGGCGCGGCGCAATTGATCTCATTGCTGGCACAACGCTTCGTCGCACACATCCTGCCCACCGGGGCCATTGCGCCCGTCCTGGGCGCGCACACGGGGCCCGGCCTGGTCGGTGTGTGCGCTGCGCCGCTCAGCGTGTTTGCAGAGATACCGGGAATGGCATGAAGACGAGAGGACAGACGAACGACCCGAAACGAGCAATCTGAAGGCGAGTCGCTCGCCGTTCATCCTTCGTCCAGTGGAGA
>Ga0172368_10006197_pt1 | contig 12978 bp, 4 predicted proteins | sample Lak11m_FD_114540 | JGI IMG/M metagenome (GOLD analysis project Ga0172368, IMG submission 114540) | Freshwater microbial communities from Kabuno Bay, South-Kivu, Congo - kab_022012_11m | ecosystem: Environmental > Aquatic > Freshwater > Lake | place: Democratic Republic of the Congo: South-Kivu...
GGAGTGACCCTAACCCATTGACATTATTTATTATTCTCGGTAGTTGCCTTTGGCGTAAAAAATTTCTATTAACCTCTAAATCAAACGCTCTATGAAAACTAACGCCACTATCGCACAGGAACAGTCAATCGTTGAAATCTTCTCCGAAATGATGGATCAGATTTACTACGAAGGTTACACAGAAGATCTTATTGCTTCAGATCCTATGAAATTCGACTGGGAACTAAAAGAGTTCCAGGCGCAATTCTCAAAGAAAAGCAAATAACATCATCAAACAGGGCAGGAAGCGAAAGCTTCCTGCTTTTTTTATGCTCGCTTAGATCCAAAAATAAGTGCCTCCCACACACGGTGACCAAAATGAAATTCACAAAGTTATGCCCGTGAAAATATTTTGCACTAAACACGACCTCCTGACGGAATTGTCGCCTTCCAGGTTCATTCAGATTTTCTACGAAAATCCTGACCTGAATGTTTGCTGAAAATTTTCACTCCGCATTTTGCCCGGGTAAATTTCATTTACTCACCATCGGCCAGCCGGCTGATTAAAACCAATCTACCTATGAAAAAATCTATCAACACTTCAGATTTCGCCAACGAAAACGGCAAACGCTATGAAAACAGAATTCCCATGCGCCTCTGGGCGGAAGACGACCTTCCAAGCGAAAAGATGCTGATGAAAGGTTCCGGAAGTCTTTCAGATGCAGAACTCTTGAGCATCATCATCGGTTCCGGGATTTCAGGCGAGAATTCTCTTGAGATTGCCCGTAACCTGCTTTCACGCTGCGGAAACAGTCTTTGCGAGTTCTGGAAGATCAGCGTTTCCGACTTGCAGAAGATCAAGGGCATCGGTCAGAAAAGGGCAGTGAAGATATATGCCATGTTTGCACTTGCCCGCCGCAGGAACGAATCAGAAGTGATCCTCAAAGATAAAATCTCAAGGAGTACAGATGCCTTTGAGATCTTCAAATCCCTGATTAGCGACCTTCCTTACGAGGAATTCTGGATCTTGATGCTTAGCAAGGCAAACAAGGTCATTAAAAAAGTTCGGATATCCGAAGGCGGAGTATCTGGAACTGTGGTTGACCCGAAAAAGATTTACAAGATTGCCCTTGATCATCACGCTTCCAGTCTTATCCTGGGTCATAACCATCCTTCAGGCAATATCCAACCCAGCGAAGCGGATCAGAAGATCACTAAAAAGATCAAGGAATGCGGCATTTTACTGGATATCGCTGTCTTGGATCACATTATTATAGGTGATGACCGGTTTTATTCCTTCGCTGATGAAGGCACAATATAGATTTCTGCCCTGGGAAACCGGGGCTTTCTTTTTCACTTATTTACTTTAATAATTGATTGGATGAGTTAGTGTAATAGTTGTTTCAAAAGCAGACTAGATATACAAATTCAACCTTTAATTATATTTACGTTTATCAATTTTAGTTTACTTTTACTGAATGATACTTTCCCTTAACCTATGATCAATCAAAATATAAAACCTGGTATTATCATCAACATGCGCAACCGCCTCTGGAGAGTTGATGAATATGATGGTCATGAAATGGTTGCTACTCCTATAACTGGCGATTCGAACGACAAAAGGATATTTTTAGTCGATATTGAAAACATCAAAGAGGAACGGTTTGAAAAAATTAGTGCTGATCTCCCTGGCGATCTAACTTCCCAGCGACTTCTGCTACGTGCCTATCAATTTGACCTTATCCATGGTTCTGCCCCCTTTCTTAGTTTACACCGCTCTTCCGTAGTGCCTTATAATTATCAGTTGGTGCCATTGGTTCTGGCGCTTGAGAAACCAAACGTGAGGATGTTAATTGGTGATGATGTTGGTCTTGGTAAAACAATCGAAGCCGGGTTGATCATTTCTGAGTTAATGCAAAGAGGCAAATTAAAAAGGATTTTAATCCTTACGCCCGCCAACCTTAAGCCACAATGGAAGGAAGCACTTGATTACTTTTTTCATATCAAAGCCACCATTATCGATTCCTTTTCTCGCAAGGAATTTGAAAAGGAACTACCTGGCGGCGCAAATCCCTGGCAATATTTTCAAATTGTTATTGCTTCGGTCGATTATGCGAAAGCGCCAGACATCAAACAACAAATTCAGGAGCAACAGTGGGACTTGTTACTGGTTGACGAAGTTCATTTGTGTGCTCGGCCTCATAGCAATATAAAAGTATCTAAGCAGCAAAAAAGGTATGAACTTGTATCGGACTTGAGTGCTAAGATCAACAATGTCCTGTTTCTTACAGCTACTCCTCATAATGGTTATTCCGATACCTTCGCCAGTATCCTTGAAATTCTCAATCCTGAAATCGTATCTTACTATAATGGTGGTGAAATAAGTTTTGACAAGTCGAAGGCCCGTTTCAATGTCATTCAGCGTAATCGCCGTAAATTGGAAGGTTGGTATGCAAAGCAGGGCAAAAAATCTCCATTTCCAAAACGAGATCAAAAGGAAGTTATCATTACTCCTAATCTTCATGGGAAATACATGCAATTGCTGGATGCAATTGAACGCTATGGTGACTTTATTTTAACTGCTGCCAATGAACAAGGAACAAAGAAAGTGCGAAATATAGCCAATTGGGTGGCCTTCCATTTCCAGAAACGTGTAATTAGTTCGCCATTTGCAGTTCTAAAGTCACTGGAAAACAGAATTACTACAATAAAAAATAATGCAGAAGTCGAGGAAGAAACAAGCGTTGAAACCTTGCAAGGCTATGTTTACGACATGTTTTCCGATGATGAACGTGTTTCAGAAGAAATGGCTTCTCTGAAACTCGATTTCGAAGCTCTCAATGAAAACGAAATAAATGAGTTGCAACGTATTATCGATTTTGCGAAAACTGTGACACCCCGTGATGATGAAAAACTAATTCGGTTAAAGGATAAAATCCTGCCTGAGCTCTTTAATAAAGATTCCAAAATTATCGTCTTTACAAAGTACAGGGATACGCTTGATTATATAGAGAAAAATATTAAGTCAAGAGATTTTGAAGTATTTATTATGCATGGCGATATGAGCCAGAATGCCCGTTCGGATATTTTTCAAAAATTCGATAGATCATCAAAAGCTGTATTGCTTGCTACCGATGTCATTTCTGAAGGACTCAACCTGCAACGCTTAGCCTCAAGTATTGTGCATTACGAACTACCATGGAACCCCAACAGGCTGGAACAACGTAATGGCCGTATTGACCGCATTGGACAACCAAAAGAATTTGTAAATATTCGCACGCTGGTGCTTGATAACTCGCTCGATAAAGAAATTCTTGACTTATTACTCGAAAAGCAGCGGACTATCGAAATTGATCGGGATTATGCTGCGGCTTATTTCGGAGATGAAGTTTACCTGTCAAGTATAATTGATCAGGCCTCGAAACGAAACAAGAAGAAGAAAAAACACGCAGGACCCTCGACACCTGACCTTTTTTCCGTAATGGGAGTCGATGAAACGCGGAAAGCGGTCAAACAATCGTTTGCAAGCAATGAAGAGGACTTGAAACGTAAAAAAAAGATTGAATCTGAATCATTTTATTCGAGCCTCGATATTGAATTACCTGAAATTGATAAACGTATTGAAGAAACTAAACGAATCGTGGGATCACAGAAGGAGGTTTTGCTCTTTGTAACATCAGCGCTACGAAAATTTAATTCAGGAATGAATGAAAAGGGTAATGGTTTCTATGAAATTCATCTAAATGATCCTCGGCTGATTCTTCCCCGATTTGGCAATCATCTGCAAAAAGTGACCTTCGATCCTGAAGTGGCACTCACAAATCCGGATGCGTTAATCCTGGATGCTGGCCATCCCATTGTGCGGAAGCTTATTGAACTTGTAAAGTCTGAGTTCTTTTCAAATAAGGGATTGTATGGAAGGAATGCTTATTACTTTTCATCACAGGTTGAATCAGTTGTCTACCTGTACAATTTCCTTGTCCGTTTCACTGTTGGACTGAAGGAAAAGAGGGTGATCGAAGAATTAATTACCTTGGCAATTGATAGTTTTTCCGATCAAAGCATTCCATACGAAAAGATTCACCCTGCTAGCACTACACGAAGCATTGCCTTCCCTGACTTGACTGAGCAAATTCAAGCTGCACTCTCATTTCCCCATCTCGAAAGATTAATTCGACAGAAAATACATGAACGAAAGATTAATCTCATTGAAGAGCGACAGGAACTATATAAGAAGATTCTGGTTGACAGTATGAAAACCAATCAACCCACATGGCTGGACGATATTATTCACCTCGAAGATGCCGGCTATGATCTTTTGACCGTTACAATTATTCAACCGCTTTAGCCTTTAATCATTATGCCCTTAAGTTTTATTAAATCGAGCGGGAATATTATAACGGAAGATTTTTGTCTTGCATTAGCCGGCGATACCAAAGCCGATTATGTGAAGGACAAAAGTTTCGGCCCGGATATAAAAAAAGTTGACGAAATTATTGCCGTTTCTTTTGATTTACTTCGCGAGCGATGGGAAGAAATCCGTAGCCAACTCCTCACAAATCGTTTTGACAATGCAACATTACGTAAGCGGTGGATACTTCCATTTCTCGAAATGCTTGATTATAAAGCTGTGTATGTTGCTTCCAATATCAAAAGTGAATCAGGTGTAGAGTACCATATTCCTTATAAAGGTTGGGATAGTGAATATGCCCCGGTTATCCAGATAGTACATTCATCGCAGGATTTCGATAGCAAGGATAAGAATAGCCGCACTCATCCAAATAAAAGTCCCCAGGATTCCCTGCAACAATATCTTAACACCAGTCACAACCAATGGGCTATTCTCATTAATGGTAAGAAGGTTAGACTACTGCGCGATTTCTTTCACTCTATCACCAAAGGGTTCCTTGAATTTGACCTCGAAGGAATTTTCGAAACAGGCGATTCAGAACAATTTCGTGTCTTATATCGCATTTTACACCGTTCACGCATCGAAAACCAATACCAGGGTGAACAAGAAATTGAATTCGACGAAGAGGGTAACCCAATCGAAACGGAAGACAATTGCTTGCTTGAAAAGTTCCATAAGAAGTCGCGAGAGACAGGAGTTAAAGTAGGTAATAAACTCCGTGACCAAGTAATTGATGCTATTGAAAAATTGGGCAATGGGTTTGCCGAAGACCTCGATCCAGACACCTTTCAAAATGGTAAAGTGAAGGAATTTTATAATGAGATTCTTAATATCATCTACCGACTCCTTTTCCTTATGTTTGCCGAACAAAAAGGCTGGCTGCCTGTTCGTAACAGTATATATGCACGAACTTACAGTATTAGTGCATTACGCGAAAAAGCGGAACTAGGCAACTATAACCACGATGAGGAAAAGGACCTTTGGGAAGGGCTGAGGATCACATTTAGACTGGTCGCTAATGGCTATAAATTCCGAAATGGAGATACAATCAATGCTTTTGGCGGACAGTTATTCTCCGATCGTAAGATAAAAACATTACTTCAACTTTCACTCAAGAACAAATATCTTCTGGATGCCATTTATGGCCTCAGTTACTTTAAACTTGATAAACTGGTCAACCGGATCAATTATGCGAACTTGGCAATTGATGAATTAGGCTCAGTTTATGAAAGTTTGCTCGATTACGAACCTAAATTAGCCAAAGAATCATTAAAATTATTTAGTCGAGAAGTTCACAGGGGAGAATTTTACCTTGATAGTCGAGGTACTGACCGCAAAACCACTGGGTCCTATTATACTGACAGTCGGTTAGTAGCCCAACTGATTGAAAGCTCATTGGTTCCCGTAATAAACAATGCACTTGTTTCTAAAAACACGCTTCTTGAGAAAGAAGACTCCTTGCTGGACCTGAAAGTAGCCGACATTGCCTGTGGTTCAGGTGCATTTTTGTGCGCAGCACTCGAAAAAATGGGAGAACAGCTGGCACTCATCCGTATGGGAGATGAAGAACGTCCAACAGATGAACAGTTGCGGGAAGCAAAACGGGATGTCTTGCTCCATTGCATTCACGGGGTTGATTTGAATCCTATGGCCATTGAACTTGCCAAATTTTCATTGTGGATCACAGCTTCGCTGCCTGATATGCCCCTTACTTTCCTTGACCACAAATTGAAATGTGGGAACTCGCTTATTGGTGCCACACCGAAACTTATTGATATGGGCATCCCCGAAGAAGCCTTCAAACCTGTGGGTAATGATAATCCCGAAATATGCGCTTTATTGAAAAAGAAAGTAAGGAAGCAACTGGAAAGTTTGAACAAAGTAAACGAGCCGACGGTTCAATACGCAATACATCTAGGTAGGGCAGATGGAAACGAACTGCTCCGCTTGCGCGAAATGCTTAATAACCGCAAACAGGAATTCTCTACCGATGTTGAAGAAGCCGAGGAAGAGTACCGTCGTATTGAAAAAATGGAACGACAGTTTAAAGAATGGTTAATGGCTGATGTATGGACTGCTGCCTTCTTTATTGAAAAAACCGACCACAATCTGGAAAAATATCCAACTAATACAACTCTCGAAAACATGAGAGAAAATCAGCCTGTTAGTGAAGAGTTGATTAAAAAGGTAATGCAACTAGCTACAGAAAACCATTTTTTTCATTTTCATCTGGAGTTTCCGGAAGTATTTGAAAAAGGTGGGTTTGATTGTGTTTTAGGAAACCCGCCTTGGGAGCAAGTCCAGCTCGAAGAAGAAGAATGGTTTAGTGGAAAGGATAATGAAATTGCTGGTACAAAAAATGCCTCGAAGCGAACAAATAAAATTAAAAACCTCATCGAAACAAACCTTTCGTTATATACAGCCTATAAAATCGCACTCGATTTTTCTAATAAAACCGCAAATTTCATAAAACTATCAGGCACCTATCAGTTTTCGACTTTTGGTTGGCTTAACACTTATTTGGTTTTTACTGAAAGAATTGATCAAATTCTTTCACATTATGGTTTTTGTGGAATTATTATTCCAAGTGGCATTCTATCAGATAAAAATTCCATGCCATTATTTCATAACTTATTAAAAAAAGGCAAGATAAGTGAGGCAATTGATTATATAAACACTAAAGGTATTTTCCCGACGATTCATAATGCAACCAAATTTTGTGCATTTTCTTTTACTGGTATTGAGAATCGTTTTCCTTCTTCAAGAATGTCATTTTATAATATGGAAATTGACATGGAGAAAATTAAAAAAAGGCAAATAAAAGTAAGTTTTGAATCTTTAAATAAAATAAGCCCCAACACAAAAAATTGTTTAACAGTAAGTTCAAATGATGAATATCAGTTGATCTATAAGATTTATCAAAATTCAGTGATAATTTGTAATGAAAATGATGGAAATTGCTTTATAACAAAACAGATGTTCAATATTTCAGATAAAGCAGATCAGTTTGTGATTTTAAACGAAAATGTCAAAGGTCAGGTAATTGAAAATAAAATTATAGAAGATGGTGAGATTATGTACTATGGCGTTTATGAATCAAAATTAATACAGCAATTTGACCATCGTTTTTCAACATTTGAGAATTCAATACCTTCAGATATATCAAGTGGCAATTCTGTTTACGTTTCTGACAATGATAAGTCTAGCAGGAGTTATTTTACCTATTGCAGGTATTATATATCCAAGGAATTGACTGAAAGGTTTTATAATAAACATTGTTATTCATTTGATGCAGTCATTGCAACCCGGATGATCTCCAGTCCAACAAATGAAAGAACTTTAATTGGAGCTTTTGTCCCAAAATTGGCATTTAGTAATTCTGCAAATCTTATTTTAGGAAAAGATAAGGATTCCTTAATTATTCTGCTTGCTAATCTAAATTCATTTGTTTGCGATTTTGTTTGTAGGAGGAGAATGGGTGGGATAAACCTGAATTTGTGGAATTTAAATCAGCTACCCATTATCGATCAAAATTCAATTTCAAATAAAACAAAGGAAAAGATTATTGAAAATGCTGTTCGCTTAAGCAATACTGCAGATGATCTAAAGGATTTTTTTATTGATTATTCGATCAGCATAGAATCAGGATGGACTAAAAACGTTCGTTTTCAACTCCAATGCGAACTTGATGCTATCTTCTTCCAATTATATCTTCTGAATAAGGATGATATTGAAATGATCTTGGAGACTTTTCCAAGCATTAAAAGAAAAGACGAAGAAAAATATATGTCTTTTCGAACCAAAGAAACCATATTAAAACTCTATGATGAGTTTTCCTGGGTAACGGCTGATATGAAACTACAAAAACCAAACGAATAATAAAAGTGTAAGAATATGGATCCTTTTAAAATTTATAAAGCAGTAAAGGAACAGTACAAATCTTATATTCAGACTTTCCAGATATTTAAAAATCCTGAAATCGCACGTTTTGTTGAGGAAGGTGTAAATAAACGCCGCATGTTGTGGCAGGAACCGATAATACAGATCAGTAAGCGTTTCAAAGCTGGTGTTCCTTTGACCGATTTTGTCGATGTTGAAAATGGCTGGCTTCATAAAAAAACAACAGCTGTTTATCCTAATTTTACGCCTTATGCTCACCAGGAACGGTCAGTAAAAATTGCTGCAAAAGATAAGCAGAACCTTTTAGTTACAACCGGGACAGGTTCTGGGAAGTCTATGTGTTTTGAACTTCCTATAGTAAGCCACTGCCTCTACGAGGCAGAAAAAGGTGTTAAAGGTATTAAGGCGATCATCATCTACCCTATGAACGCCTTAGCCAATACACAATATGAAGAACTTGCCAAAAAACTAAATAATTCAGGTGTAACCATCGGACTTTATACCGGGGATACCCAACACACGGGAGAAGAAGCTTTAAAAGCGTATAAGGAAGTGTTTGGTGATGATGCAGTTCCCAATAGTTCAGAGATCATAGATCGAGAGCAACTTCGCAGAACTCCTCCTGACATTTTAATTACCAACTATGTAATGCTTGAATTGCTGCTTACCCGCAATGACGATGCTCCGCTATTTAGGGATGAGTTCAAACGCAATCTAAGTTTCCTGGTATTGGACGAATTGCATACATATAGTGGCAAGCAAGGAGCTGATGTGGCCTTCCTTATCCGGAGACTTAAACAAAAAACTGAAACCAAGGGCAAACTTATTTGTATTGGTACGTCAGCAACCATGGTCAGCGATGTAAGTGGCAAAGATTCGTCGGAGTCAGTGACGGTTTTCGCTACAAGGATATTTGGAGAGACATTCCTTCCGGAAAATGTTGTTACTGAAGAGGAAGATCGATCCATAGAATTTGATGGTAATGTAATTTCTCCTGAACTCATTATTACCGAAGAAGTACTTGATGTTTTCGATAGTGATAAATTAGAAAGCGTTTTGCCATTGTTCATTTCCTTGATGGGTTATCCTTTTGCAGGGAAATTGGACAACCTTACTCTTGGGGAAGAATTAAAAAAAAGCCAGATTATCGACTTTTTGGAAAAGTCGCTGAAAGAAATCAAAGATTTCAACTTACTGGCTAAACAATACCAATTGGAGTTACGCCCTAAGGCTGACCTGGAAATGTGCAAACTGGAAATCCGTGCCGGACTTTTATTGGGCATGACTGGAACAGTTATTTCCGCGATGGGCATAGAAGTGCCAAGATTCGTTCCTAAGATTCATGCATTCTATAATCAGGGGTCTGAACTAAAAGGGTGCCTTGTTGAAGGTTGCAAATATCTCAGTGACAGTGGTGAAACCACTTGTCCTCGATGCAAAGAAGCTGGAAGAAGCGAATCAACCTTATTTCCACTTCATTTTTGCCGTACATGTGGACAGGAATATTATGGGATGTGTTACGACAAGCAAAACAATGAAGCACAACCCTGGACTTATCAGGATGAAACTAATAAAATGACAGCCGGCTATTACAGCCCCATATTTAAAGAGACAATAGACAAACTTCCGGATCATTGGATTACGCCTAAAACACGGGTTGTTAAATCACTTTACAAAGAAAAGTGCCCTATTCTGGGAACGCTTAATGGGCAGGCTAATACCTTTGTGACGTACCACGATGATGAAGATTGCAATGGGACATTGATACCTGCCCCAATGCCTTATTGTCCAGGATGTCGGACTGAACATTCTGGTGGTACAGAATTCTCCAAGGTGTTTCTACTTAATTCTATAGGCCGCGCCACAGGTACAGATGTAATTGTAACTGCCTCAATAGGTTCCTCGCCGTCTCTTGAAAGAAAAGTTATCGGATTTACTGACAACCGCCAGGATGCAGCTTTCCAGGCAGGGCATATGGACCATTGGTACAACCAGATTTATTTCAGAAGAGCATTATACAATGTCCTCAAAGATCAACCGACTTTCTTGCCTGTAAAAAGTATTCCCGAACTGCTTTATCCACATATCATTGATGCGGAATATGAAAAACGTATCCCGTTTGCCCAGCGGCGAATGTTTAAGGAAAAATATCTTCGCTATCTTGAAACCTTTCTGTATGTTGAAATACGAAGTACAAAGCGCTTTATCAGCATAAATCTCGAAGATGTCGGTCTGCTTGAGGCAAGTTATGAAGCCTTAAGCGAAGTTGTGGAACAACCTGAGTTGGCATATTTTTCCTATCTAAAAGATATGCAAAAGCCTTTATTGAAGGATTACATATATGGCTTCATGGAAATTTTCAGGAGCGAATTGGCGATTGGTCATCCCAACCTCATGGATAAACCCACTTTCTTTCAGCAGGTAGTTGATTTTATTGAGCAAAAAGCCCCTGAGAAAAGAATTTTTGAAGCCATTGAAGATACCAACGTGGGCATTTATACCAATGCCGATAAAGAGGTTTTTAAATACACTCCTTACACCCATCATGCGTTCAATGGATCAAGAGCATTGTCGTCCTGGATCAAAAAATGCTTTGGATTCGACGATACCGATGTAATTATTGCTGTGATTGAGCAGACAAGGGATTTTCTTTTAAAAATGGGATATTTGGCAAAGCAGAAGGTGAACAGGGAAGATGTGTATTTCATTGAGCCTGATATGATCCTTATACAAACACCCAAAAGTAATTACAAATACTCCTGCCGTAAATGTGGTAGAAGATATAATTGGGAAATTGTAAATAATTGTTTGAAGACTAATTGTAAAGATCCGCTAATACCGGCGGTTTACGAAGAAAACTTCTATTCTATACAATACACTAAACCGTTTGATGGGAGCGAAAATATTGTGGCTGAAGATCACTCTGGACAGGTAAAAGGGCAGGATCGGAAAATTAAGGAAAACAAATTCAGGAAAATACCGCCCGAGATTCAATTCCTTATTGCAACTCCTACGATGGAATTGGGTATTGATATAGGTACTTTGTCATCTGTGTTTCTAAGAAATGTGCCACCAAACCCGAGTAACTATGCTCAACGTGCCGGGAGAGCCGGACGTTCCGGACAAGGTTCTATCATACAAACCTTTTGTGGGTCGGGTTCCAGCCGTGGGGTTCATGATCAGTACTTCTATAACCGGCCAGTCGAGATTGTTTCCGGAAAAATAAGTGTTCCACGTTTTAACCTGGCAAACGCTACGCTGTTCGAATCTCATGTTAATTCTCTTGTACTTCAAACCATCGATAAAAAATTACTTTCCCAACCGGAACAATTTATCGATTTCAGTAATAGGGTTGAATTACCAATGATAAAGGATTACCTGGAAGATTTGATTGAATCCATTCAACGAAACCGTGCTAATATTCTTAAAAATGTAAATGAGGCTTTTGGAAATGAAATAGAAAATTCAAACGGGGCTATCACCTGGAATAAAATCGAGGATCAGATAGATCAATTTGCTTACTATTTTGATTCGGCATTCGACAAAATGCGCGAAGACTTTAGAGAGTCCTTAAGGGAAATCGAGGAAATTGACCATAAGATCCGGGTAGAAGGAAATTCAGATTATTCTCTTGCTGGCAGACGAAAAGCGTTGGAAGCACGTAATAATAATCTTAAAGGTGGGAAAGAGGATTTTTATGTTTATCGCTATCTTGCCCAGGTAGGGTTCCTGCCAAACTATTCCTTTCCTTCAAAAATTACATCAGTACGCTTATTACATAAGGGTGAAGAAGAAGAAATTTCAAGGGATCATGCGATTGCTATCAGAGAATTTGCCCCACATAATAGCCTGTACTATGGTGGTGCGAAATTTGCCATTCAATCTGTAAGCCGCGAAGTTGATCCTTCTAGCCGTTTTTATGTTGTTGTATGTGATGACTGCGAGCATGTTGAAAACCTGGGGTCATCAAAAGTCATACCCTCTAATTGTCCGAACTGCGGATCAGTGTGGGAGTCGCAAAGTTTGCTTAGTGCTATGAAATTTCCTAAGATGCGGGCATCAAGGAGAATGCGGATCACAGCCGATGAAGAGGAACGGTTAAAAGGTGGTTACAAAATAATTCACAGTTACAAACCTGGTTGTAAGGCTATAGTTCTAGAGTTAGGCTCAGCCGGTCAATCATTTTGCAAGCTTTCCTTTGAACGTAGCGCAGAGATGAATCACCTGAACCTTGGTCAGAATGCTGATTACAGTAAGAAAATTAAAGGGTTTGTCCTCGATACCAAGAATCTGAATTGGGTGCAACATAATAAGATTATTGATTACTGCAAGGAAAAGAACATTAATCAAAACATCCTGAATAGAAACATTTCCCTCATCACCGATTCTCATAATGATGTGGTGACATTCCAGTTGACAGACCCGTTTGTGGGTGATGAAATACCCTTTGCTCGCACCCTAACAAATGCTCTCGTTCAAAGTATTTGTACTGTTATGAACCTCGACGATAATGAGATCAGTGGCTTTTACCAACCGATCAATGGTTTGAATGGGAAAGTCATCATTTTTGAAACCTCAGAAGGAGGCACCGGAACTTTATCAGCTATTGTCAAGGAAGACGCACTGCTAAGGAAAATTGCAACGAAGGCCTTGGAATTACTGCATTACGATGAAAATGGTAACGACAA
>Ga0172368_10006198_pt1 | contig 12977 bp, 12 predicted proteins | sample Lak11m_FD_114540 | JGI IMG/M metagenome (GOLD analysis project Ga0172368, IMG submission 114540) | Freshwater microbial communities from Kabuno Bay, South-Kivu, Congo - kab_022012_11m | ecosystem: Environmental > Aquatic > Freshwater > Lake | place: Democratic Republic of the Congo: South-Kivu...
TGTTATAGGCGAGTACATAGGTAACACATGATTAGCCTCTGTTTTTAGTTTAACATACTCAATCGGTCTCTTTAATCCCAAAGAGTGGTGAGGCCTTTTGAAGTTGTAAAAGACAATCCAATCAAGGAGATTTCGGTTAAATTCCTCAACGTCTAAAGTAAAGTTTCCGAGATTAATATATTCCTGTTGGATGATGCCGTTAAACCTTTCTATCAAGGGCTTGTCTTGAGCTCGATATGGCCTAGCGTGCAGTAAATCTATCTTAAGTTCCTTGGCTGCCTTTTCAAACTCTTTTTTAAACTCGCTGCCGTTATCGATATGGATATTTTCAACTATCCCTCCATAAAGAAGCACGATTCTCCTTAAAAAATCAGCAGCGTTTTTTGAGGCTTTAGATTTGTACATGTAAGCAAAGGCAAATCTTGAATGATAATCGATAGCGGTAAAGATGTATCTTTTCTCATTGCCGAAATAGATAACAATAGCATCGGCTTCAACTAAAAAACCGCTGAAAGGTTTTAATGCTAAATCGGTAATTCTTTTCTTTTTTTGACCGGTAATCCACGCTCCTTGTTTTTTGACCTTGACGGCTCTTTGAGCATAGAGCTTAAAGCCAGCGACTATTCTCTTAGCGCTTTGGGGTTTAATAATCTCTCCATACTCCTCCAGATAAATAGGAATCAATTTATCCCTGCCTAGAGTGGGATACTTTGCCCTCAGCTCCTGCATTCTCACTACCTCAGTATATGAATATTGGGGCTTTCTTTTGTTGATAGGTTCTTTGGATCTATCTTCCAGGCTTTCAAGCCTTGTTTCATCAAAACGGTTGAACCATTTGTAGAAGGTCTTTGGGGAGATGCCGAAGTGCCGGCAAGTCAGCCTGCCGTTGTTATTTGCCCTTGTTTCATAGAATATAATCCATCCCAATCTTAGTCTGGCCTGTCGAGAGAGATTCTGGGCCTTTGCTATTTTCCTCCATCTCTCATGCTTATCTAAGAGAATAATTGGCTTTGGTTTTATGTAGTAACTATAGTTTTGCATAACACATCACTCCTAAAATATTGTTCTAATATTTTACTAGATGTGTTACCTATGTATCTCACCCAATGCAAAGACTTATCGCAGAAAACTCCGAGGATTAGCGGTCCCGTTGTACTCGGGGCCATGGTAACCGTAGCTATTATAAACTGTAAAGCTTGTATAAACACTAAAATGTAGATGAACTGCGTCATCTATAGAAATACCCGTACTGCCTTCATTTCCAATTTTCTGACCCCTTGTTACCACTTGCCCTGGTGAAACTGAAACACCGCTCAGGTGTGCATAGAATGTTACCAAACCATTTAAGCTACCGGAATGTCGTATTGCTACCCAGTTTCCCCATCCCCCAGAATAGCCGTAGCCTGTGTCATATACAGTTCCATCCGCAGCAGCGTTTATGGGATTACCCGAGTTTCCGGTTGAGATGTCTAAACCGTTGTGTATTGTACACGCACCATTATATTTATAAAAACAACTATTTGCGAGATCCGTCCATCCCCATTCTTGATATACCCCGCCACTTGATGGCCAGGACAGATAATTCTGACCTGTATTGCCTCCACCGGTAGAAACACCACCCGTATATGAAGTTGCTGCTGATGCTCCATTACTCTTGGCAAGTGTATAGGCAGCATCTACGGAATCTATCTCTTTTTGAAGGTTAGCAAGTTGTTTTTTGTATTCTTTTTCTTCACCTTTGGTATTTTGAAGCAGTCGATTTTTACTAGCTCTCTGACCATCTAGCCCTTGTCTCTGAGCAACCTGCTGTGATTTTAATTTTTCTATTTCTTGACCATTTTTTGAAAGTTCTGTTTTTTTAGCTTCCAACTCCTTTTTTAATGTTTTGACTTCACTTACTATTCTCTTTATTTTTTCTTGCATCGTTAGGTTATATTCTGTTTTGTCTACAAAATCGGAGAAGCTATCGGATGCAGCAATCAGTTCTATGGTCGAGACATTGCTGTCTTCATACATTACTCTCAGATATTCATTTAAGGATTCTTTCTTTATCTTAATACTTGCTTCAGCTTCTGATATTTTCTTATTAGCATCTGCTATCTGAGAATTGATTGAATCAATTTGGGATTGTGTAGAATTAATTTGTGACTGAATTGTATAGATTTGATTATCAAACTTGGCTACTTCTCCGGTTAATGATTTATCTTCTAACTTCTTGATTCCTAGATTATTATTTGCCGTGTTCTTTTGCGCGTTTAGATTATTTATTTGTTGATTATACTCTGCATCAGTCATCTCGGCATAAGCAAATTGATTACCGGAAGGGATAAACACAAGCGCCATCAAAAAAAGAGCCACAATGCAAACAGCTCTATAAAATTGGTTGTATAGAATTTTTTGTATTTTTGTTTTTGCTTGCCCCGTACTTAATAGTTTAAGTGCGCGGGTTTTTGCTTTTTGTTTTTTGTTTGAGAATTGTGAATTGTCAATTATGAATTGCATATTCCCCCTCTACATACTACATCATAACAATTATCATACTCGTGTCAAGATTTTTATGGTCAATTCCCCAAAAACTACAAATCCCGATGTGTAAATACATTTACACCCCTGGGGTGAAAGTATACTAACACGTCAGGGTTATTTTCTATTTTTATAATATTAGATGTTTGATAATATCCAAATCTCTTTGATATTCAGCTTGGTCGAAAACAAATTTTTTATAATCAGCCCTAGATTGAAAATTATTCAAGACAGCATCCGGAGTTACAAACGCATACGTTGTTTTGTCTAAATAGTCATTTAAAGAAGAAAACTGATATTTTTCCAAGGCATTGATTGTAGTTAGGAAAGATGAAGATGGGTTTAAGTTTATATACCTTGAAACATGATTTAACTGTTCCTCTGTCTCGACTCTCACCGCTTTGAAAGCAGATTGAAAAAGAGGCCCGACCCTTTTATTTCTAGTATTAAAATATTTTACATAGCTGTTTTGCAGATTTTTCATGAAAACTTGAATACCATTTTCTCTTAACTGTTTCAGAAGTAAGTGAAAGTGATTCGGCATCAGGCAAAAGGCCACAATCTCCACTAGGGCATTATTTTGCTTTATTAGACTTTGCATAATTTCCAGTTTTTGATCTTTAGGCATTTCAGAAAAAAATGAATAACGTATTGAGGGCTCAAATCTTAGATAGTCAATTAGTAAGATAAAGCGTTTATAATCTCTTTTGTCATTGAATATCATCCCATGATTTACGCCACGATTTACAATATGATAGATTTCATTATTTGCAAAAATAGTTTTTCGATAAGGCATAAACAGATTATAAAGGATGGAGCCCCGATGTGTAAATACATTTACACCCCTGGGGTGAAAGTATATCTACACATCAGGCGATACAAACAATTAGTTTATATAAACTGTGTTGTAGTTGGAGGGGTTTATGACTCGGGTTGAAAATGAGTACGGAATCCAGTTGTATTCTGAAATTAGAATAGTGCCGTTTCCATACACCGCCTCAACCATCGCAACGTGCCCATAACCACCTATATATGGCATTACGGCAACCGCGCCAACTGAAGGACCGCCGTTTGACATACCGGCCCATTGCCCAGCGTTACCTGCTGCTCTTGGAACGGGTCTTCCCATAACCGATCTTTTCCATGCGACATAGGAGGTACACTCACCTATCAGATATCCCCATGGATCAGGGGCGTCTATCATACTTCTTGGCGGAGGGCTGCCAAAAGGATAACCGGAAGAACCGTGAGATATACTTTCTCCAAACTGAACCGATAGAGCTGCCTTTTGCGCATATAGGTCATTTAGTTTGTTTTGCAGCCCGTTTGCATCGGCATTTGCTTTGGCAAGAAGTGAATCTTTGAAGACCCGCTGCCCGTCCATATTTTTCTTTTCAATCTCCTGTTTTTTCTTCATCTCTTCCAGCTTGGTTCTTTTCGCGCTCAGGTCGTCTTTGATTTTTTTAATTTTATCTACAACTGTTTTAATTTTACCTTCCATTGTCGTTAAATATTCTCTCTTGTCGACAAAATCAGAAAAACTGTTAGAACCGGCGATTTGTTCCATGTGAGAAGTATTTGACTCTTCATATAAAACCCGCAGATGTTCATCGAGGACTTTCTTTTGTTTTTGAAGCTCCTTCTCGGTTTCGGCAATACGAACAAGCGTTGTATCAATTTCAATCTGCGTGGCTTCTATTTGTAGCTGCATCTGAGCAATCTGGCCATCTATAATATCCAACTGATCCTGGAGCGTTTTGGCTTCCCCTCTTTTTATTTCCAAGTTTTTTGATACTTGCTCTATTTGCGAGTTTATCTCGCCGAGGGTCGCAGCATGTACCTCATTTGTTTTAGCCGGAAAGGCTTGTAAAAACAAAAGAAATAGCACTAAAAATATAAGTGATTTTTGCGCTTTTTTTATAATGTTTACTTCGTTTTTTTTACTTAGATATATTTTCGCTCTGCCGGTATGACTCAAAACTTTCCTTCTCTTTTTTAATTAATTCCCCGCCTAATATGCGTTAATGCTTATCAGACAACTCGGGCATTCTCTCAAAACTAAAGGTTTGAGTCAAGCATGAGAGTGATGGAGATGCGGGAGATGTTAGAATGTTGGAATTGTTGATAGAAAAAGATGACTTTGTATACTGGAATCAGTTTTCAAGCTACTTTATTATTTTGGTTATGAGATTCAAATATGAAGATTTAGAAGTATGGCAGTTGTCAAAGAGACTGGTTAAGTTGGTCTATAAAGTTACTGCGCATTTTCCCAAAGATGAGGTGTTTAACTTAACATCTCAAGTTAGAAGAGCATCTACCCCGTGTTGTCTAAACATATCAGAAGGGAGTGGGCGGAATGCAAGGAAAGACTTCTCTAGATTTATTAGAATTTCCATTGGTTCACTCCTAGAGGTTGATACTTGCTTGAAGATAACTATTGATTTGGAGTACATGAAAAATGAAATCTATGAAGAAGAATTTGACGAATTGATCGCAGAACTATATTTCAAATTAATTAAATTAGATAAGGCCCTACAATCCAAAGCATACATTTCTAACAATTACAACAATTAGAGCATATTTATTAGGATTTTTTGAGATATTTTCGTATAGCTATTGAACTAGATGTAACACCGATGGTGATACCAACACCCAGCATTAGAACCACTAAAGTACCTAAGTTTTTAAGTAGAAATGCAAACACTTGATCACCTGTGTTTTCTCCTCCAAAGTAACTGTTAAAAGATACTGCGAGGAGTCGGAGGGTTATATATATTGCGATAAGCGCCAGTATTGTTCCAAAGACGCCATACATTATTCCTTCTATCAAAAATGGCCATCTAATAAACCATGGATTTGCACCAACAAGTTTCATTATCTCTATCTCACTCCTATGGGTATAAATAGCGGTGCGGATAGTATTGAAGATAATGATAAGTGAAGTTGCGATAAATGCCGCGGCCAGTCCCCAGCCAATTTTCTTAATAAACTCAGTTGCTTTAAACAGGCGGTCTATGACCTCTTTGTTTTCTTTGTAGCTTACTTTCCTTATCATTCCTTTGTAGTTTTCTTTTTCAAAAACTGGAAGAAGGGATTCTAGCTTGTCAGGATTATAAGTTTTCACTTCCAGACTTGCCGGCAATGGATTTTCCCCGTTATCTTCCAAAGACTCTTTGAGTTGAGGGTTATTTTTAAACTTTTCCTGATATCTCTGTTTTGCTTCGTCTTTTGAAACATATTTAACCTTTTTAACATCTTTGTTATTTGACAGTTCTTCTTGTAGATCTAAGACGGTCTGCCCCTTTGCGCTATCTGAGAGATAAACGCTGATATCTATTTTGTCTTGAATAGTCTGGATACCTTGAGTCAGCACAATATTTAAAATTAAAAACACTGAAATAGTGATGAGTGTCAGGGTCATAATGATAGTAGACGCCAGTGACAGCCACCCGTTTCGGAGAAAGTTTGTAAAACCTGTCTTTAATAGCCTATAAAGTGTTGTGAACATTATTGAAGTGTATACCTTCCGACCTCTTGATCTTTAATTAACTTGCCATTTTTTAGCGTAATAACTCTTTTTTTCAAGGTATTTACTATCTCCTTATTATGTGTGGTTAAAATAACCGTTGTGCCATACTCATTTACTTTGAGGAGCAAGTCTATAATCTCCCAAGCATTCTTAGGATCGAGGTTTCCCGTCGGTTCGTCGGCAATCAGAATTTTCGGTTCATGAATAAGGGCTCTTGCGATGGCGGCTCTTTGCATTTCTCCGCCGGAAAGTTCTCTGGGAAAACTTTTATCTTTATTCTCTAGCCCAACCATTTTCAAAACTTGAGGCACTCTGCTTCTAATAGTTTTGTTTGAAATACCGGCAACTTCCAGCGCATATGCAATATTTTCGTAAACGGTTTTTTTAGGCAGGAGTTTGAAATCCTGAAAAACCACACCGATTTTTCGCCTTAAATATGGAATGTCTTTTTTCTTGAGTGTTGCGTAGTCTATCCCGCCGACTGTGATTTTGCCAGACGTTGGTTCCTCCTCGTGAGTTATAAGTTTTGTCAGTGTTGACTTCCCTGCTCCGGAGAGTCCAACAAAGATTACAAACTCCTTAGGCTTTATATGAACACTTATGTTGTCCAAAGCCTTTTTGCTACTTTTATCATAAATCTTAGTTATGCCGTCTAAATATATCATAGCTTCCTTCTATGTACTTTCTCACTTACTGAAAACCGAACTACTTTTGTTTGATTTAACTTTATCTGAAAACTGTTCAATTCTCAATTTATAGTTACCAATGTCCAATCAATGTCTAATTTTTTAATTTTCAATGAATTGCCAATCTCAAATGATGAAATTTATCAAACTCTACATTAACAGACTTTTTATTTTCCCGCAACACTATGTTTTAAAAAACTTTCTATAAAGTCATCTAGATCGCCTTCTAAAACGGAATTTGCATTTGATGTTTCTGCCTGAGTCCTATGATCTTTAACCATGTTATAGGGGTGGAGCACATATGAACGTATTTGATTTCCCCACTCGGCAGATACATTTTCACCTCGAATTTCCGATATTTCTTTCTTCAGCTTTTTTTCTTCAAGAATTTTGAGCCTTGAAACAAGTACTTTCATGGAATGGTTTTTGTTCTGTAGTTGACTTCTCTCATTTTGCGAGGTTGCCGTAACACCAGTTGGAATGTGGGTAATTCGAACAGCACTATCTGTCGTATTTACGCTCTGTCCGCCGTGTCCGGAGGCGCGAAATGTCTCTATGCGTAAATCTTTTTCGTCAACTGCATAGTCTTCTGTTTCAATCTCCGGTACAACGTCGACCAGTGCAAATGAAGTATGCCTTGCCTTGTCGGCATCGTATGGAGACAGCCGGACAAGCCTGTGCACTCCTGCTTCGCTTCTTAAGTATCCATATGCCCACGTTCCCGCTATTTCTACTGTTACACTTTTAATCCCCGCTTCATCCCCGCTTGAGATTGAAATAATTTTTGCTTGAAATCCTTGCTTTTCGGAAAACTTTAAATACATCTTCAGAAGCATTTCCGCCCAATCCTGAGCATCAACTCCGCCGGAACCGGCATAAACGCTAAGAAGGGCATTATTTTGGTCATATTCACCGCTAAAAAGCATAGTAAACTCAGCTTTATCGAGATCTTTTTCCAACTCCTCAGTCCCTGCTTTTACCTCGCTAACGATTTCGTGGTCATTTGCGTGGGCGATGTGGGCTATCTCTAAAAGGTCGGCAGTTCTTTTTTCTAAATCTTCCCACTCACTAACCTGTTTTTTTAAGTCTGCTGACTCGGTTGTAACTCGTGTTGCTTTTTCTCGATTATTCCAAAAACCTTCTTTTGTCGCCTCAGAATCGAGATTATCGGCTTTTTTCTTGAGGTCGGAAATTTTAAGCAAGCTTTTCGCTTTCTCTATTCTACTAGCAAGGTTTTCTAGTGGCTCAACAATTTCTTTCATAAATCTATTATAATGCATTGTCATTCCCGTGAAAACGGGAATCCATCCCTACTTAAAAGTAATAAGTTGGAATTATGACAAATATGAATTGGAGAGTCAAGCTTGAGGATGAAAGTGGTTTTCGTGCTATTGAAATTTGCAAGGTAATAAAGAGAAGGTCTGATTCTGGACAAGCCAGAATGACGAAACTTGGTAAATCAAAAGAGAGCCGATTACTCGACTCTCTTTATCATTTTTCTTATTTGTTTTTGAGTGCATCTAGAAGACCTTTTCTGCTTCTTCGCCACATGTATCCGGCGTATCCAAGCGCTCCTGTTCCTAGTACTCCGCCAGCTGCTTCAACCGGTCCTGATACTGGAAGAGTAGTTGGTTGTACAGGTGTAGGTGGTTTTGGTGTTGGGGGTGGGGGTGGAGGCGGAGGAGGTGGAGGTGGGCCTTCCTTACATACATTTACGCTTGCAGTATCGCTAATCGGGTTTGTTTGACTTGAGTCAGCGTATCCCGTATTTACTAGATTAGTACAACCTGTCGGTACGTTTTCTGATACTCTAGCATTGAATAGGAGGAAAGCATCTTGGTTTGGTCTTAAGTTTCCGGCTATTTTACCGCTTTTAATCTCTCCATCACCTAGTTTAGCTGTGGTCATAGCCCAAGCATTATTCACTAGTTCGTAGTGATAAAGCTCTCCTGTTCCAGGTTCAAGTGTGAGATAGCTTGGAAGCGTATCACTCAAAGCAGTCTGTTCGGCAGTAACGGTAGAGTTGTTGAAGACTTTAATTTTGAATCTTACAACATCTCCGGGTTTTGCGTCTACTGTTTCAAAGAAAGCTTTAGGATCTGTTCCTTGGGTAACATTTCTAACTACCTTTTCTACAGTTAGTCTGGGTGGAACAGGCGCTAAGTTCTTTAGCACAGGGTTTCCGCATACTACATCAATAGCATACTGAAACTGACCTTTGTACATATAGACTAGAACGCCATCTTGAGGAACTTGAGGTCCAAATGCATGCGGCAGATAACTCCAAGTTAGCCCTTGCCAGGATGTTCCTGTTAGTCCCGGTGTTGGGCGCCATCCCATTACTACATTTGAGGCAACTTGCTGACCATTTGCCAGAAGCACTCTGCCGTCTCTTGTTACAACACCGCTCTCTATGTATGTGCTGGCAAGATCTTCAGTATAAATCCCCATACTGGCATATAAGTTCTTTAGATCAGAGTGCACGCCGTCGCCATTGTTGATTTGGTTAATAAGGTCTGTTCTGTCATCTGCTCCGCAGTATACAACGTTTTGAGAGTGGCACTCCCAGCGCGCATCCGCGTTTTTGGGGTTTGCCACAATAGGCGCAAGTACTGCGATAGCAAGTATGGCAAATGATACCAGACCTACTATTTTTTTCTTTAATATTACTTTTTTCATTTTTACCTTTCTTGCGTATGCCTTTATGGGCATTTATGCTTTTAATGATTACTAATTTATTATATATAAACTTCCTTGTTTTTTGTTTTACTCCCCAGGGAACAGATGACTGCTAAGCGCAGTCAGAGCTGTCCCCCGGGGAAGATAGATACTTTGGTCTAGGGAGCCAGTATCTAATATGGTTCCGCCCCCGGTGGCGTTGGTGCCGCAGGGGGTTCGGGTGCCGGCGATCCGGGCAGATCAACTATCGCCGGGTCGGAGTTCGATGCTCCGGTAGTTGGGATTGTTTGCACGTTACCCCGCTTGTATTCAGGACCAGGGCCAGGACCAGGGCCAGGACCAGGGCCAGGACCAGGGCCAGGTTCGGTACCGGGCTCATAGTATACTACGCAGTCGTAGCATACTTCCGCCGGTAACTCAGGCGCCGGCGGACATTCAATCCGTGGGTGCGTATAATATGCCACCCGCGATTCGAAGTATTGAATGTATTCCCAAGCCGTTTTCTGGTTTTGGTCGTGTTGAGCCTCCATAGAGGCCAAAATGTTTCTGTCCTCTATGGATAATGCTTCGTCAGCATTACCGAAGTTTGGGATTGTTAAGGGAACAAGTGTCGGCACTGGATTTGCCGGGGGCAAATCCACTACACATTCCTTGCATCCCTTGACTAGGTCCCTCACCTGCTGCTCAAGCTTTATGTCGCCCTCAAACTGAGGGTCACCATAAAGCTTTTTATTGAATGACTGTCTCATCGCATCGTCGTGCGTTTTGAGACAGGCCGCAAACTGTACACCCTCCCCCTTGGTCTGGGGAGGTGCGCAAGGCGCCAGCTCGGCCGGCTGTGTTTTTGCAGCCGGTGTTGTGCCGGTAGTGGTCGTCGTGCTGGTGGTGTCATTGCTTTGCGCATATGCCATGGTGGCATAGACGCCGATACTGACCAACATCAGAATGAGTACGGTCATCTTCCTGTGTTTTACTATCATGTCGATCATTTAAATCACTCCCATCTGTCGAATCTCGGTTTTCCAAGGAACTTCTCTACCAACCTGATGATTTTATCCGCTTTTTCAAGCGAATTTTTTGTTCGTTTCATCAGATCGGTGTATCGTTTTTCCATAACAGTCTCCTTGTCACCTGCGACAATAGCGTGAACACCTGCGAATATATTAACCGTTGATAAATTTGCCGTAGCAAATCCCTAGATATCAACGGGTTATCAAGGTACTTTTTCCACATAATCATTTGCGGAATTTTGAGTTCGAGAGAGATTCTGGACAAGCCAGAATGACGCAAAAACTCAAGCCCAAAATTCCGTTGGTCACCGTTGTGACTTTTAAACCTGCTTTGTTAAAATACAAAGGAAGGCCATGTGACCCTCCTCTGTATTCAACGTTCAACAACCACTCTTATGGTTGATATAGCAATATATCATAAACGCTTTATCTTGTCAAGTATTTTTTCTAGTTTCCCCGATCGGGGTCGGGAACGACAGTGGGACTTGGGCCATTTAGCCCTTATTCTAAAACAAAAAATCCATTATTTAACTAGTAATTATCACAAATAATATGTCTATTTGACCATAAACACAAGTGTTTTTTGTAAATATATACAAAAGCCAAAGGGCCTCTTGGCTTAAGAGACCCTTGAAAATTTTATTTATTGGTCGTTTGCCCACCGGTAAACCAGATATCCTGCTCCGGTGAGGCTGAAAATCAGAAGTGATAATACTTTGAACTTTTTCATTTTGCCCACCAATCTTTGATTACAGATAAGTTAGATGTGGTTGTGATATTCACCATCGAGAGATGGTGAATAGTTTTTTGTATGCCCTTTTGAGGAAGCAAGTACAAAGCGCAAGCTTCGTATCAGTTCATCAAAATGCCAGCTTATAAGCACATACATAAAAACTGCAAGCGCAAGAATGAGTAATCTAACCATTTATACCTCCTCGTCGTCATTTTTTATGAAATTATGAAACCCTTTTCTTTTTTGCCAGTGCCTGTTTGCCATTTGCAGGAGTGGCACAAGACACATTAGTGAAAAGAAGCCGCCAGTTGCCCATAAAGCGTAATTTTCAAACATCTTGTAAAATGACCTCCTCAGGTGGTTGGACCAATAAATTTTTATGTGCTCGGGATTGCACCGATGAATCTTTTTAAGCGCCTAAAGCGAGATACAAAAAGGAGCGTTGTTCCCAGCTCTCCTTTTTGCCAAGGTTCTTAGCCTTAAGCTTCTCCCATAATAACACGAACGTTGTGATTGTTCAAGTTGGTGGAATTGCCGAGAGGATTGCTTGGAGGTCGGACCTGGCAATTACGCAAGGTCCGACCTCTTGAGGAATTATTCAACTACAAAATGCCCCCCGTACATTCCCATTGAGCATGAAAATGCTATATCACCAGTTTTTTCCGGCGTGAACTCAAAAGAGTCTTCTCCATTTTTGGGCAAAGTTCTTTGTATATTTAAGGATGGCACCACAAATGCGCGGGCGCAACCGAGGGTATTATCAGTTTTTAGAGTAACTTTTACCGGTATGTCTTTCTTAATCTTAATTTCAGCTGGTGTGTAGCCGGTGTCTAAAATATTGATAGTTACTTCTTGTACGCCATTTTTTATGACTGCATCGCTCTTTGATAGGGTATCCTCAGCTGGGCACTGACTTCCCTGACACTGGGTAGAGCCACTTTTTTTCAGTGATATATTTATGCCTGCTAGAGTTGCCCCTGTCAGTATAGTAAAAAATGCTACGAATATTACAACTATAGCCACAACCTTCTGAAAAATTTCTTTCCATCTATCTGTGAGCGCTGTAGTTGTAACGCCCAATATGAAGAAAAGAGGTGTGGTACCGAGGATGAAAGCAAACATTATGAGTGCGCCGGTAACACCATTTCCCGAAGCGATGGCCAGAAGCATCATCGCCTGAGTAATAGCGCAAGGCAAAAGTACGGTTAGAGCTCCCACAAATAGCGCACCAAGATCTCTGGATTTTTTTGCTTGCCCCACATCTGCGCGGGTTTGGCGCCTTATAAATTTCCTTATTGATTTCGGAGGTTGCAGCGAGAAATAACGAAAAATAGGATGAACATTCAAAATATTTAGGGCAATTCCTATCATAAATATGCCGATTAAGATCTGCAGCCAGCCGCGAAGTACAGGCGATAGGGATATAAAGGAACCAAAGGTTCCAAGCAGAAAGCCGAGAATAGTATAAGTGACTAACTTTGCCACCAAAAAGAGTATAACAGGCCTAATCGTGAGTGATTTTTTCCCCTTTTTGCTCTCTACATACTCTTTTTCTTCATCTAGGACTACACTCGCAAGAAGTCCTCCCTGAACGGCCACGCATGAAAGCCCGCCGGTTGTAAGACCTGTTATAAATACTATCCACAGTTGGTTCATATTTTAGTCCTTTTTAACCTGAGCGCATTGCCCACGACTGTTACTGAGCTAGCGGCCATTGCAGCTGAGGCTATCATGGGGTTTAAGAGAATTCCCCAGAAAGGATATAGGATGCCTGCTGCAACCGGTATTAAGATTATATTATATGCAAATGCCCAGAA
>Ga0172368_10006200_pt1 | contig 12971 bp, 10 predicted proteins | sample Lak11m_FD_114540 | JGI IMG/M metagenome (GOLD analysis project Ga0172368, IMG submission 114540) | Freshwater microbial communities from Kabuno Bay, South-Kivu, Congo - kab_022012_11m | ecosystem: Environmental > Aquatic > Freshwater > Lake | place: Democratic Republic of the Congo: South-Kivu...
GTCGATCCCATATCCAAGGTCGGCCAGGGTTTGATCCACCGGCACGGCCTGTGGGATAGGCAGAGGTTCGACCGTCGAAATCACCGCAACGTTGGGCTGATCGGTTGGGCGGATAAACCCGGTGGTCAGCGCCTGGCTGGCCTTCGGGATGCCAGCATCGGTAACGCTGCTGACGAGCAAAATGACTTTGGTGGTATTCCAGGGCGATGCAACCATTTGCAGAATGCCGTCATCCGGACCGCTTCCAGGAACGTTGACCCCGTTGGTGGTAATTGGTTGGGGTAAAGCAATCTGATCAAGCGTTTGGAAGGAGGATGCTTTGCCCACCATCACAAGATTGTTATTGGTGCGTTCATCGGGTGTCAGATTGGCTTCGGTGGTAAGGTTGAGTGCAAAGGCGGTACTCGTGAGGTTGGTCAGCGCCGCGCCAACAGTCAGAGCACCTTGAATTTCCGCAGCAGAGGGTGAATCGGGTAACACGATCAGAGCCGAATCAGGCCAGGCCGCGTCTTGAGAGAAGGGTTGGGGGAAGCGGGCAAAGTCAGTCGATGGAGCGCCAATTGTGTGGGGCAAGATCAGCCGCGATGAAGGCCTGAGAACCAACGAGACATTATTGTATACATCGCAGTTTAGGCCGCTGTCGAGTGACAGGTTGATCTCATGCCGGCCATCCACACGTCTGGAAATTAACGCCTTATCGGGAATGTTAAAATTCAGCGTGTGTTCGCCCACCTGGTCGATTTGTAAAATCGAAATTGTGACACCATTAAAGGAAACGGTCAGGGTGCCGCCATAAGCCTGGCTGAGATTTGCCAGTCCGCCTGTGAGCGCGGTGTACGATATGGAGAAGTTCATGTCGAACTGAACACCTGAACTCAACTTCCACGAAGAGGGCAGGCTGAATGTCACTGTCCGGCTATCGTACGGTCCCTGCAGAATCTGCTCCGTCTTGCCAAGCTGTTCCAGGGTCAGGATGTTTTCAGGGGGAATGCTAACCTGGGCAGGATTGGGCTGGGCGGCCGCCTGTGGAGTCGGGGTGGGCGCAGCTTGCTGGTAGGATGCCCTAGAAGCGCCGCGCTCAGACTGGTTTTGCTGTATCCCGTTTTTCCAGGATGCAGCAACCGGATTGGCCAAAGCCATAATGACGGACAGGAAAAGCAGAAGGGAAAAAAGGGTAATGATCGGCTTCTTTTTCACTTTGGTCTCCATTCTTTATAATGACCGGGTGGGAACATTAGTTAATCCGGGAATGGTGCAGAGACAAGATCTTACTGGATATCTGTCCCGCGACAATGTCCCAGGTATATTGTTTTTCAACGATTCGGCGAGCTTCCTTTCCATATCTCTCTATTCTTTCCGGCTGACTGAGGATCTCAACCATCGCGGCGCTCAGGCCCTGGATGTCTTCCTGCTCAACCAATAAGCCAGTATGTTTATGGCGAATTATTTCTTCCATCGCCTGACCCCATGTGCCGATGCAGGGCAGGCTGTAAGCCATCGCTTCAAGAAGAACATCGCCCCAGGTCTCCAGCCTGGATGGCAAAACCAAAAGGTTTGAACGGCGGTATAGTGAATCGATCAGGGGTCTTGACCACTGCGTCCGAATGATCTCAACGCCATCGCAAGGCAGTTTTGCCGAAACAGGCTGGTTTGTCATCACGATCAGCCTTGCTTTCGGTAAAAGGCGCTTGACTGATGCGAATGCGTGGAGCAGAATGTCACCGCCCTTACGAAGGAAATCTGAGCCAATAAACAACACGGTTGGTTCATTAAATTGCCTTTGGATATCGGCTTCGGGGAGTTTTTCGAAATTTACTCCAGCGCCAACGACTTCAATTTTTCCTGAAGGTAGGCCATAGTCATTGACCAGTGATGTCTTTACGAAATTGGAGCGGCTAAAAATGAACGAAGACTGCCAATAGGCTTGCTTTTCAAGCTCGAACCATCGCGCGCGTTGTGATGGTGTAAAAGGTGATCTCCCAGCTGCAGGGTTATTTGCTGACAACTTTGAAGTGAAATCAGTGTAAATTAAAGTTCGCGATGGTGTTTCCCGCAGGTTCGAATTGAACAGAACGCCAAGTTGAAGCACAAAATCGTACTCGTTTAATCGGCGTTTGAGGTAGCGGGCAGCATTTTTGGAGCGGAGCTGAAATGCGGGAATGTTCTTGAAAAACCGTTCCTTCCAAATTCTCTGGTTGAAGTTGAAAGTCATGGCCGCGATACTCCAGCGGTCAATGCCTTTTAAAGAGACATCCAATACATCCACCAGGGGCACAGTCTTGGAAAGAGCATTGAAGAAATAGCTGTACTTTGTGCGCATGTCAGCCTGCCGGGATATATTGCCAGCCAGCATGCCCATCACTCTTGGGGGTGTGTTCATTTTGCACCCCCTTGAGCTGTTTTGGTGTAAACACTGCTGATCGCATCCAGCATTTTTTTTCGGGTAAACCGCTCGGACGCTTTAAGCCGTCCGGCGTCTGCCAGGCGCTTTGACAGAGCATGGTCCAGGTAGATTTTCTCAATCGCGTCCGCTATTGCGTGAACATCACCCGGCGGAACCAGCAAACCATCTTCGTCATGCTGGATTGCATCGTTTGTACCGTCAATGTTCGTTGCCACGATCGGGAGCCCCGCGGCCATGGCCTCAAGGACGACCAGCGGAAAGCCTTCCCAGCGTGAAACAAGCACGAAACAATCGAGAGCAGCAAGGCAAGCCGGAATATCTTTGCGCAGGCCGAGAAAGCGGATGCGTTGAGTGAGGTTTAGCTTTTGGCTCAGGTTCTGGGCCTCTTGAAGCAGAGGACCATCCCCGATCCAGGCAAAGGTCAAACCAGGATACTTTGGCGCGAGTATCGCGGCTGCCTGAACAAAATCAAGCGGAGCTTTCTGCTCACTAAGCCTGCCCACAGTGCCCACAACAAATTCAGCGTCCTTCAGGAGCATGGCGCTTCGCTGCAAAGCGCGGTCTACCGGTTGTTGGAAAGGTTGAATATCTATTCCGCTGTTGATCGCAACGAACTGGTCGGGGCTGCCCACGTTGTAAGCCTGAGCAAGTTTGATTTCACTTGCTGCCACCACTAGAATGCGGGTTGTGAGATAACGGGCTGCAATCCGTTCTAAAAGAGCGAGAATGTTGGATTTAAATTTACCGACACCGCGATGGAAGGAAAAACAATGCGGCGAATAAATGGTAGGAATTTTCAGGCCAAGCGCAGCCAAGCGTGCCAAGAACCCAGGTTTGGACGCGTGTACGTGGATCAGATCGAATTTTTCTGAGCGCAGGATTTTCCACAAGGCAATGAAGACCCTTGTGTCACTCAGTAGATTAACACGGTAGCGGTCCATCGCCAGGTTATAAGCCTTGATGTGGTATGTTTGCGTAAGTTCACGTGAAAACGCTTCGCTGCCTTCAGATAAACAAACGACTGTGAGTTCAAATTTTGACCGGTCCAGACCTTGAACAAGCCAGCGCACATATTCGGCAACGCCGGCTGTTGATTTCGCAATTTCAAGAACGCGGATCTGCTTCATCGATCTGCGCTGCTTTCTTTTTGAGATGAAATGCTGCGTTGGGCAAGGGCTGTTCGATAAACCTGGACAGTTTGTTCAATCATGGCCTGAATGCTGAATCTCTGGCGGACAGATTGAAGCGCGTTGTCTCCCAAATTCCGGCATTTTTGCGGGTTATTGAGCAGTTCGATGCAAGCCCTGGCAAGGCTGGCTGGGTCGGCTGGCGGGACGGTGACGGCGGTTGTCTCAGGCTCAACCACATCTAATATTCCAGGCACGGCGGTGGTGACGATGGCGCGAGAAGCTGCCATGCCTTCCAGTAACGTGATTGGCAAACCTTCCCATTGGGAAGACATTACAAGCAAGTCCAACGATGATAAGATAGCCGGGATATCCGAGCGCAATCCACAGAAGTGGACGGCATGGCTGATACCCAGAGACTGGGCGAGAGTTTCCAGCTCAGCGCGCAATGGACCATCACCTACGACGAGGAAGCGCGCTTGAGGAAGAGAATGCAGGATCTCCGCCACGGCACGCAGGAAGGTGACATGATCTTTCTGCGGTTTCAGGCGGCCAATAATGCCAACCAGTGTGTCAGAATCGGACAGACCAAATTCGCGGCGAAGTCGTATGGATGCAGCTGGGTCTGCTTTAAACCGGTCTACATCAACGCCATTGAGGATGGTGGTGATATTTTCGGCCGGAATGTGCGAGAATTTGGCATGGTATTCTTTTACTTCTGGCGCAACCGCAATCAGGCGAGTGGCAAAGCGAGCAGTCAGACCGTAAAGGCGTCCATATAACCACTGCCGCGCCCAGGGGTCATTATTGTGCAGGGTTGAAATGACCACCGGGACTCTGCAAATGGCAGCCGCAACGCGTCCATGAAAATCGCTTTTGAACAAGTGTGTATGCACGATTTGTGGACGGTAGGTTCTGATCAAGCGCAGCAGGCTCGAGCCGTAAAGGATTGGGTCGATGCGGGCCAGTTTGGGCAAGCGGACTGGAGTTATGCCAATCGATTGAAGATCGTTAAGGATCGGTCCGGGGGTGCTGTAGCCAACACCAACATCGAATCCGTGCTTCAATAGGCCAGCACTTAAGTCCTTCAAAAGCACTTCGGCTCCGCCGATGTTGAGCCCGTCAATTAGCTGAAGAACGCGGATGGGAGTTTTCATGATGCGGCCTCATTTAAAACACGTGAGGACCGCAACTTGGCTAATTCTTCGTACAGTTTCAGGTAGCGCTGCCCGACGCTCGAAAAATCATACTCGTTTAAAATCCGTTGGTAAGCCAGGCTGCCCATTCGGGCAATTTCGGAAGGATTATTCGCCAGATTTAACAGCTCGGTAGCCAGGCGCTCAACGTCATTGGGTTCGATCAAAATGCCTGCAGTACCCAACACCTCTGGCGTGCCGCCGACTCGCGTGGCAATGCAAGCCAAACCGCTGGCCATAGCTTCTAACAGCGAATTTGATATGCCTTCCGCGAGTGACGGAAGCACAAAAATATCTGCCGCGCTCAGGTAAGGATTGACATCATTAACAGCGCCAGTAAAGGTCACAATATTGGATATGCCAAGATCCTGGGTAAGTTTTTCGAGGGCCTGGCGTTCAGGTCCCTCCCCGACGATCACCAATCTCATGTGTGCGTATTGACTCACCGCCAGGGCTACCGCATGCAATAAAGTGTCCAAGGATTTCTGGGGGCTCAGGCGGCCGGTGTAGACGAGGCTTAGCTCTGTTGGCCGAATTTCCGCCCGCCTGGCATGCTGGTCACGGCAGGGCAGGTAGGATTGAGCATCGATGCCGTTTGGCATGCGCCGGACTTGGGAATTGGCAAAGCCGGCTGACAAAACTTCCGCTTGCATGACTGCATCCAACGTGATCAGCGCATCTGCCCAACGTCGAAGCAGCGCAAGGCGCAGGCGGCCGCGCCAGGTCTTTTGAGATACCTGTATGTCTCCAAACGCGCCTGAATTGCCAAATTTCACGATGACCGCTTTCCCTAATATCCGCCCAACCAGAGCGGCGGCAAAAGCAGGTCCAAAGGCGAGGTGGGCATGCAGCACCTGGTAATGGCTGCGCTGTTGCCAAAGGGTAAGGATTGCGCCAATGACAAAGGTCAGACTTTTTAACTTGCCTGGACCGATCGGTTTTACGCGAAGTACCTGATCCCCGTCGATTTTTTCGGATACAGGCAAGTCATTTCCACCCCGGGTCAACACGGTAATTTCCAGGCCCTGAGCAGCCAGATAACGGGAAAGCCTTTCAGCTTGCCGTTCGGCGCCGCCAACGGGCAGGGGAGGAAATTCGTTGACCAACATGAAAACCCCGCGCATACGCTTATTTCGCTTCCGCCAATCGTAAAATCTGGGATGCAGACGGCGTTATCTTTTCGTACATGGTAAGCAATTTGATGGTCCAGGCGCGCCGGTTAAATCCGTTGCGAATTCGATCGAGGCTGGCAGCGCCAAGAGCGCGCTGTTTTTCAGGATTAGCGGCCAGATCCAGCAGGGCATGGGCGATTTGTTCCGGCCGACCTGGATCTACCAGGATGCCCGCGCCACCGGTCAATACATGCGGTGTATCACCGACCCGGGTTGCGATGACCGGCAGACCTGCCGCCATCGCTTCGAGGACGGTAACAGGAAGTCCTTCAACAGTGGAAGAGTTTACGTACAGATCTGCAGCGCTCATCAGCCGGCTCACATCGTTTCGTACACCGAGGAGAAAAGCGTGTCCGTCAAGGCCCAGTTCGTGGATCAATGCGGATAGCTTTTCTCTTTGGTCGCCATTGCCGGCGATTGCTAGTGCATACTCGGGATTGGTCTTGTGCAATTGAGCAAAAGCGTTGATTAGATCGGGAAAACTCTTGTTATCGACGAGTCTCCCGACCGATAATATGATCGGGCGGCCGAAATCTTTGACAATTTCCGCGCGAACCGCTATGCGCTCCGCTTTAGATAATGGAGGAAACGGGTCAATCGCATTGGGAATTACATCAATTTCACGCTGGCCAAAACGTTTTTTGGCAAATTCGCCGACAGCCCAGCCATTTGCCATGATGCGGGTTGCACCGCGGCTGACGACCATGTTCTCAAGCAATACTTTGGGCTTGCTGTGATACCGCTTGTCCAAGCCACTATTGCGCAGCGACGCGATTGCGGGAATCCCACAGAACCTGCCGGCAAGCGTGCCAATTATATTGGCATTGGTGAGATGGGCGTGAATGATGTCGAATTTTGAACCACGGATAAATTTCACCAGGCCGGCAAATTGCTTGGGGCTTGCTATACCTGGGAAGTCAAACATTTGTACATCGACACCCAAACTAGCCAAATCACGCGGGATCGTAGAATTGCATTTTTTTTGCATGCTGGCTAGCGACAATTGGACACCTAGTGGAAGCAGCGATTCAGCCAGAAAAACCTGCATTTTCTGCGCTCCGCCCCAACTCATCGTGTCGAGTATCTGTAATACGCGCATCATTCAACCTGTTCAAGCAAGCAGGAAAGGCAGCCAACCATGCAACCATGGATCTTATCGCACGATGCATTCACCCGGCATTTGGGGAGCGTGATGATCATTAGCGGCCACCTGCGGGAACATCTTTGGAGCGTAACTCGTGCTTTCGGGCATATATGGCAACATTGGTCGCAGCCATCGCCAACCCGACCAGCATCCAGAACACAGTGGAATATGCACTGTTTTTATTGAGTGCGACAAACAGATACCCCGCCAGGCCTCCCCAAAGAGCAATGCTCATGTTGGCTAATTCGATCTGCCCTTCGCTGGTAAATAAAAATTTGGCTTTTCGCAGTCCGGAATGGACCGTCCACAAGATCGCGATGAAGGCAAGCATTCCCAGTATGCCTGTTTCGGCTAAAATTTCACCATATAGGCTGGCAGGTGATCGCGGTGAAGTGCGCGGGTCAAGACCTAGGGGGCGAGAGTATTGCTGGTATTCGCTAGCAAAATTACCCGGACCGACCCCAAGAATCGGGTTATCACGAAACATATTGATTGCAGATATGTTTTCGCTCAAGCGCCCACGGTAGGACTGCGTGTATATCTGGGTATCGTTAAACGTGATCAGTTCACGGAGAGTGCCCAAGCGTTCGGTGTAGGCTTCTGGCACATATTGAAAAAGGATCACGATTACCGCTGCTGTTAATGCAAGCGGCAAAATTCTGGGCCGTCTTTCGACGAGCAAGATCGCCAGCGCAAAAAAGAGAGCCAGGAATCCGCCGCGGGAGTAGGTGAAGAATATCGCCAATATGCTGGCAACGACCGCCCAACCTGCCAGTATACGCAGCACCAACTTACGGTCGTGCCAAACCCGATCGATCGCCAGGACTGCAACAACTACCAAAACCTGCGCAAAGGAGTTGGGGTTTCTGAACGGGCCAGATACCCGGATATTGGTTCCTTCACCTGCTGTTTCGGATAGCCACCGTCCAAACCCCCAATATTCATTGCTGTACGTGTCGGTCAAATGTTGGTATGAGCTGATCGATGCCATGAAGATCCCGGCAATGATGATGGCCCATATGGCATGCTTAAACCTGGCCGGGTTTTGAACCATGAAGACGATGATCAGCGCAATCAATGCATCTTTAAAGTAATCCTGAAACCTGGTCATGGCCGGGTCAAAATGTTTGGCGGCCAAAACTGACAGGAACATGGCAAAACCGTACAACGCAAGCCGTAGGACAGCAGACCCCCAACCTTCAGCATGATCGCCAAAAACGGCCAGGCGTATGACGATCACAACCAGCATTAAGCCCGCGAGTGGCTTTGCGATCGAGGGCAGGTCGTAGGACCGGATCAACACCTCGGATAATTGGGTGTAGGTTACAAGAATCAACCCCATCAATCCAAGTTCGGGGTAGAGAATTGAGATGGCAAACAGTCCAATGGCAGGCAGAACGAGCAGAGACACTGCGCCAAACTGGTTTACACCGTACGCAATCGCAAAGCCAGCTCCAATTGCCATGATTGCAAATAGGATGCTGAGCCAATCTAGCCCAGCTGCCGGCTGACGCGGTATTTGACCTGACAACCTCGGATATGGTTTTGTGGTCATTAGAAACTCCAAACTGCCATCAAGGGCGATTAGAGCCGGTTTAACGGCGAGAGCCTGTCTCCCTCAGCGAAATGGCGCTGCCTGGCCTGTTCCAATGCGCGCTCACTGCGTTCAATCATTGACAGCGGGGCTTCCTGCTCTTCACTGACAATTACTGCAACAAACGGCTCTAAATAAACCGGTGCATTAATTTGCTCAAGGTTGATCGGTTCGAGCAATGAGAGCCTGATTCTCTCGGCGGTTCGTTCGGCTGCTTGCAGAGGAGTGGAAGGCAGGAGTACGGCAAATTGCAATTCGCTCCAGCGTCCAATTCGATCGTTGCCGCGCAGTTCTTTGCGAAGTTTTATTGTGATGTTTTGCAGCAGTTTCTGTGACACACGGGGCGGCAACGAATCCACCAACCCATTGAGCCCTTCCAGGTGGATCAAGCCCAGTCCAATATTACCCTTGCTGCGTGCCAGGGTTTCTTCCAGGTCGCGCTGGAAAAAGCGGCGGTTGAAGGCAGATGAGGCTTGATCCATTTGGCCGCGCATACGCAGCGCTTCAATGGGGGTCTGGATCTGTTCGCGAAGGATCGCCAGAACCGCCCCGATCACAATCCCTAAAACCAGAGCAAGGCTGGCATCTCTTAAAGGTTGGGGGCTGACCGGGGTGCTGGATATCGTCGCAGGGTCAAGGAAATCAACCCGGTAGACTTGATTCATGGCGCGCGTATAGGCGATGGTTTGGCGACTGATTGCGTTGGCAAGCTGTGCCGCGACCTCTGGATTGGGGCCTGTGATACTGAGTTCGAGGACGGAAGATGACGGAAGAACGACAGCGGATCTCGTATACCCATCCAGATCGGAGGATTTCAGTTTGAGGGCTGTCAAGGTTTCTTCGAACATGCGCGTACTACCCAAAACCTCGGCATAGGTCGAGACTGTGGATTGCCTGTCCAATGTATCCAGGCTGCGAACAATTTCCGTGCTGCCAACCAAAGTGCTGTTGGGGCTAATGATCAGGCGCGCCGCGGCACGGTATTGTGGCACAGTCACATAAGACAGCGCCAGGGAAATGCTGACCGCAGCTAACGCCGCACTAACAATCAGCCACCAACCGCGTTGAAGCATTTGGAAATATAAGCGAATCGCCATGATGATCTAATCCTCCGATTCCTTATGAATACCCAGCATAATCAGTGGGCTCCTCGCTGCATAAAAACAGCAAGGACAGTCCGAGCGATGATTTGAATATCAAGCCAGATGCAGCGCTTTTCGATATAGGCGATATCGAGACGCAGTCTGTCATCAAATTCTGTTGAAGCACGGCCGATAATTTGCCATAATCCTGTCAACCCTGGAAGTACATCCAACCTTTCTGTGTGCCAAAGCTGGTAATTACTGGCTGAAAAAGAAGTCGGGCGAGGTCCGACGATACTCATGTCTCCAAGAATAATGTTGATGATCTGCGGCAACTCATCTAGACTTGTTTTGCGCAGGATCTTTCCCACCCGGGTGATGCGGGGATCATTGGTGATCTTAAAGTCGGGCCATTGCAGTTCATTCAAATGTGCGTATTTGATCTTCAACTCCTCGGCATTCGGGACCATCGTGCGGAATTTATACATTTTAAACCGTTTTCCTCCTTTTCCGGTTCGCAATTGCGTAAAGATCGCAGGACCGTTGGGAGATTCGATTTTTATTAATAAGGAGCAGAGGAGAAATACTGGCAGGAGAAAAGGGGCGGCCAAAACTACCAGGGCAAGATCCATGATCCGTTTTGCCAGCAGATAATAAGACCCCTTAAATAGGGCTTTTTGGGGTTCAATCTTCTCAAGCCAGGTGAGTTTTTCGTACCTTGGACTAGATGCGAGGGTCATCGGATCTCCTTTGGGTTAACCTTTTCCCCGCAAGCTGTCGGTTGGTTTCTGAATTGATAAATCCGCACGATTGAGGGAAACCATCTGTATCTTTTGGTCGGCTTTGTTGACCAAATCTTCAAATGTTAATCCCTCATCCGGGAATGCTGCCAGGCCGATGCTGATTTTAACTCCCATTGACTTGTCGACAAGATCTTGAAACCGTTTTGCAACCTCTTCAGCTTTTTCTGGATCTGTGTCGGTCAGGAGAATTACAAAACTATCTTTATCGACCACGTGGTCGATAATCAAGTCTGTTCGGCGGAACATATTGCTGGCCAGCCGCATAATATTTGTGAGCGCATAACGCGTCATCATTTTTTGTTGGGTTTCAAGAACAGACCGATTTAACGAAATTTTGACCGTTTCAGGGTCCGGCTGAACCACTAAGACGCTCAGGTTATAACGGTGACGGCGTGTACGCAGAAATTCTTTCTGAATATCAACTTCCGCTTCATCTTTGTGCTGGATTCTGTGGGTTAGTCCGGCTAATGTTAGATTTTCAATAGCCTGCCGAAAGTCGGTCAGGTGGCGTCGCGTTTGATATACGAGAATGATCGCGATCGATGAAAGCGAGATCTCTGTGATGGTGAGATACGTGTACAGACCGCCCCAAATTGCACGCGGGTAAAAAGCGAGCGCCGCAAACCGGATTACCAGGTAAAAAACAACCCAAATGATCAATATCGCAGGCAGGCTAAGTTTTGTAAAAACAGGAAAAACAAGGATTAAGATCACAGTGATCAGTACAACGACGTACAAGAGGGATGAAATGTCGATCAGGTTTTGTTGTCCCAAATCGACACGTTCGATGTTAAAAAAGATGGTCAAATATACAGCTAAAAATAAAACTGACCGCTCGAGAGAAATCATTGACGCCTTAACCTATGAAGCTTTCTGGTTTCGTAAAACACGCGGTACGCTCGTGAACGCCATCATATTTAAATGGTACCCCATTTTCGGTGTTTATGCTAAATTTCTTATGATACTGTTACGTAAATGGCAACGATATTGAAACAACAGTATCGAATCGGATGAAAAGTTTTGAGGGAGCGAAGCGCTTAACCGGATTTAAGAGTTTGAATTAATTTTCTGAATGATATGTTCGCGGAATCGCTTTCCAACCGCCAGCCAGGAATATCTTTGTTGTGTTTGTTGAAACCCCCTTTCCCCAAAAACAGCACAGTCCTGAGGGTTATTGATCAGTTTAAGCAAGGCATTTGCCAACCCCGGAACATCACCCGGCTCCACCAGCCAGCCATTGTCGCCATCTTCGACAAAATCGGGGATCGCGCCAACCCGCGTGGCAATAATGGGCAGGTGGGCCGACATCGCCTCAATAAATACAATCCCAAAGGGCTCGACATAAGTTGGCAGGCAAAAAATACTTGCCTTTTGATAGTAACGGTCCAAATCAGCCGATTTGACCGGTCCGATTACGTCGCAGTTCGGCAGCTGGATGTCTGGTTTCGCGCCAACGATGGTCAAGCGGGCTTGCGGGCAGGTTTCACGCACCAGCTTAAAAGCCTCAATCAGGTCTGGGCCACCCTTGCGTTTCCACTCAATTCCTACGAACAGGATGTGCGGGGTGGAATAATCCGCATTTACAGTTTTTATGGGGCTGATGTTAACGTTGCTTCCCGCATAAACCAAAATTACATTTTTAGGAGGACACTGGTAGTCTTCGATCACTGAACGTTGAACATTTAAACTGCGCACGAAGACCAGGCTGGCATTGTGATAAATCTGTTTTTCCAGAGCTATCCATTCTGGCGCATAAAGCTTAGCGGGATTTGTCGATGAGTATTTAAGGTTTTCAAGGTGGGTGTGGTCTGTGTATACAAAGTGTGGCACACCAGAGATGCTGCAGTCAAACAGCGATTGAATCTGAAAGGTGAAAGCATATTCCTGGGGGGTGATTCGTTTTTGGAGCAGCCTTTTTATTTGGTGGAAAATATACGGAGTGCGCCAAAAGGAAAGGCGCAGTCGTTTTTTTCGCTTCAAGATATCCAGTCCATACAAAAAGATCGTCAGAAATAAGTTGGTGAGTAAGGCACCAGGATTTTTTAAAATGATGGAGTTTACATCAAATATGACCACATCATGGTTTGGAAATTGGTCACACAGAACGTCGTACACAATCTGATTGGTGAGCGGCCAATTTTTGGGGCGGATGAAAGCAATTTTTTTCTTTTCCATTATGAATTTTTCACCGATTTTAGAGCGATGTTTGGAAAGATAGGGGACATGCTTTTCGAACCACACAATGTCCATACGTACCAGCAGATTGCGCTCATGATCAGCATTTCTCCTCCATCTTCGATGAGAGTTAAAACGGCTGATAGTACTTTTGACTCCCCTGCAAAAAGGTATCGTAAGACTAGCGAAAAGCCAGAAAATTTAATACAATGAAGCCATGTTCAAGAAAAACCGCAAACACCAACAACCAGCGCTGATCAGCGCAGCGAGCGAA
>Ga0172368_10006201_pt1 | contig 12971 bp, 6 predicted proteins | sample Lak11m_FD_114540 | JGI IMG/M metagenome (GOLD analysis project Ga0172368, IMG submission 114540) | Freshwater microbial communities from Kabuno Bay, South-Kivu, Congo - kab_022012_11m | ecosystem: Environmental > Aquatic > Freshwater > Lake | place: Democratic Republic of the Congo: South-Kivu...
AGGAGTGCGGCGGAGGAGATCAGGGAATATGTTGGGGAGGTTGAAATTGCAGATGGTAGTGGTGTGGATTGTTTTCTGATCGGGATTGCGGGGAAGGTGGATCGGTTGGTTCTTCCGGGAAAGCTTCCGGAAAAGTTTATTTATCTGAAGCTGGATGAATTGGGCAGGGGATGTCTGGTGGCGTCGCACAGCTATTATCTGTACGGATTTGTGTGCTATCTGCTTAGCGATCTGGCTGGAGAGGAGGCATCTGAGATTCTGGATGGAAAGGTTTTTGAACCGGCGTTTGCCAGTCACCGGGTGGCGTATGATTACTTCCTCACGCAGGAGGGACGGATCACGCAGGGACTTGACCGCGAAACCTATGTGAGGGAGCTGGCCCGAAAAGGCTTTACCCATGTGGAGGTCAACGGTCTGGGCTCCCCAATGGGAATTGAGACCGGTCCCAAAGGTGAAGTTTACCCGATGTTCTATACCTATTGTCCGGCTCTCGACCAGTTTGTGTACAGCGAGCTGAATAAGGGGATATACCCATTCTATTACCTCTCAGCCAACCTGACCTACTTGAAGGAAAATGCACGATTGGCCAGGAAATACGGTCTGGTGCCGGGCATGCTGAGCTTCGAGCCCAGGGCGGTTCCGGAGGAGTTCTTCAATAAATACCCAATGCTCCGCGGAGCCAGGGTGGATCATCCCTTCCGGAGTTTCAGGCCCCGGTATGTGATGGCTATTACCCATCCGAAGGTGCTTGACCATTATGCGGAGATGATGCAGAAACTGCTGGCTGAGGTGCCCGACCTGGGATTCCTGAATATCTGGACCAACGACAGCGGCGCCGGGTTTGAGCACACCAAGTCGCTCTATGTCGGGCGTAACGGCGGGGCCTACCTGGTGAGGGAGTGGAAGGATGATGCCGAGATCGCCCGGCTGGCCGGTGAGAATGTGCTCAGATTCTTTGCCAACCTGAAAACCGCAGCCACTGAGATCAATCCTGATTTCAGTATTATCACCCGGATGGAATCCTTTTACGGGGAACATGATATCATTATCAACGGTCTGAAGGGAAACCTGGATATTGAGACGGCCTCGCTGATCCAGCGGGGGTGGGATATGCCCTACAGCCATCCGAAGTATGCCGACCGCAAAGACATCAATGCCGGATGTGTGTTCCAGCAGGCCTTTGATGAAAGGGAAAACCCGATTGTTCAGGGGATACGGGACCAGGGCTCCGCAGTTTCGTTCTATTTTGCCTATGGTCCGCAGACGATGTTTGCCCCCCTGATGGGGATTCCGTATCCGCGGCTTACCCGCGCCCGGCTGGAGACCTTGAGCAAAAACGGCGTTGACCAGCTGGCTCACATGGGCGGGACCTTCCCACCCGAAAAGGTACCCTGGAACATCAACCATGAGATTCTCAGGAATTTTCAGCTCAATCCCGCGAAACCGGTGGAGAAGGTGCTGGCGGATTTTGTCGCCATGCATGTACCTTCCGGAACGGCGGAACCGCTGCTGCGGGCCTGGGAACTCACAGAGGAGGGCATCCTGGGATTCCCGAATGTATCCTCTCTCTATTCCACCATTGGCTTTACCTGGTACAGGTTGTGGACAAGGCCATTTGTGCCTGATATTGAGAAACTTGCTCCAGACGACAGAAGCTATTATGAAGATTTCATGTGTACGGTGCCGCATAATCCCAACAATGTGGACCTGAGTAAGGACGTGTTGTTTACGCTGACCACCCCTCAGAGGAGTCATGAAGATGCCGAACGGATAGACATGTATGTGCTTCCGAAGCTGGTCGAGGCGATCGCTATCCTGGAATCCTTAAAAAGTGCAGCTCCTGTTTTCCATGATCAGCTTGTAAGGATAAAAGCGTTGAAATGCTGGCTCACCACTCAGAGAAATATTGCCGCGTGGGTGGATACAGTATACGGATTCATGAATGCGGATACTCAGGAAGAGAAGAGACGGTTCAAGACTCTTAACCGTGAAATGATGCTGAACGAAATCGGCAACGCCGGGGCTCTGCTGGCCCTCTTCGCGGAAGGGGTTGAGTTTATGTCGCTGACCGATCGCGGCGAGACGCCGCTCATATACGGAACAAACCTGCCGGAGCTGATTGTCAGGCGGATCCGTCTGATGAAGGAACATTTGGATGATGATCCGCATATTGATCACCAGTATATTGAGCGGATGGCCGGGCTGCCTCTATTTTAATAAGCGATGTTTAAAGTTGGAATCGATAATTACGGTTTGTTTCCGAGGAATCTCACTCCCCTCGAAACTATCGGCTGGGCTCACCGGCAAGGGGCTGAAGGGGTTGCCTATTCCGGACTGGATGAGGCTACCCGGTCGCGGTTTGACTGCAAACAGGTTCTGGAGCTGAAGGAGCGGGCGCTGAACCTCGGGATGTATCTCGAGTGGGGAGGCGGGCAGCATGTGCCGAGGGATCTGGTTACCGGTGAGCCAAAGGATATTTTTAGAGTGAACCGGATTGCTGCAGAGGAGGCAAAGGCTCTGGGGGTTAAACTGATACGATCCTGTTCAGGCGGGTTGATGAGATGGAAGCCTGATTTTATTCCCACCCGGCAGCTGCTGGAAGAGATGGCAGGCGCACTTGCTGCCCAGAAGCAGATGCTCCTGGACCATGAGGTGGTTCTTGCGATCGAAACGCATTTTGAGTTCACCACCTTCGAACTCATCCGGGTATTTGAGGAGCTTGGCGCAAAGCCCGGGGAGTGGATAGGGGTTTGTCTGGATACCATGAACCTCCTGACCCTGATGGAAGATCCCGTGATGGCCACCCGGCGTGTTTTGCCCTGGGTGGTCACCACCCATATCAAGGACGGGGGCTTTCGAACCGCTGAAGTCGGATTTAATTCATTCACAGCACCTTTTGGTAAGGGTGTCATTGATTTTGATGCTATTTTCGGGATGCTTGAAACCTTGCCGGGCCCTATTCATCTCAATGTGGAGGATCATGGAGGGGATTTTGATATTCCGTTGTTTGATCCGCGATTCCGGATGGAGCTGCCCGATCTGTCGGATGAAGAGATGGAGAGCCTGATCCGGCTTACGAAGCTGACGCAGGAGAAGATGGAGGCAGGGCTTTTAAGCCCGGTTGATCGGGGGCTCTGGCCGGAGGTGTGTGAGGAGAGGATGGCCTTTGATCTGAGAGAGGTTAAGAAGAAGGCGAGAGAAGAGAGGCGAGAGGCGAAAGAAAGACTTTGAGACTGTGAGACTTTAAGACTTGGAGAGGATGCATGAAAGGTTTAGATATAAGTCGGGGGAGGAGCTGGTAAGCAGGGCCTTGCAGCTGGGGGTTGATATTCCGTGGGAGGATTCTGCGGAGGTTTTGTTTGAGCCGCTGGAGTTGGAGGGGTTCACGATCCCGAACCGGCTGGCGGTTCAGCCGATGGAGGGATTTGATTCCGATGAGGAGGGTAATCCGGGCGAGCTGGCATTCAGAAGGTACGGCCGGTATGCTACCGGCGGAAGCGGGATGATCTGGTTTGAGGCGTGCAGTGTCCTCCCCGAAGGTCGGTCGAACCCGCATCAAATGATGATCACGCCGCGGACCGTGTCGCAACTGCGAAAACTCACTGATCATGTGAGGCTTACGGCCGAAAGGAGCTTTGGCAGCGCTCACAGGCCCCTGCTTGTGCTTCAGCTGACCCATTCGGGACGATATGCCAATCCCGGCACTGCCGGTTTTGTGCCGAAATATTTCTCCGATAATCCTGTCCTGGAGCTGAAGAAACCAGGCGTGGAGGGAAGTCAGGCCTGGTATTCCGACCGGGAGCTCGACGAGATCAGGGATGCATTTATCGGGGCGCTGCTGCTTGCCGAACAGGCCGGTTTTGATGCCGTGGATGTGAAGGCTTGTCATGGGTATCTCCTGCATGAGATGCTGTACGCCTATGATCGCACCGACAGCCGGTACGGGGGTGGGTTCGACGGCCGGACCCGTTTCCTGGCGGAGGTTTTGAACCAGCCCTCGCACCTCATCAAAGCTATCAGGCTCAGCGCTTTCGACCTGATCCCTTACCCGCATGGGTTCGGGATGGCCCCCGACGGCTCAGACAATATTGAACTGACCGAGGTTAAGAAGGTGATCGCGCACTTTTCGCCGATGGTGCCATTGTACAATATTACCGCCGGTATTCCGAGACTGGCGCCGCATGTGGGACGGCCTTACGACAGGGGCGTTTTCAACGCCCCGCCGCCGGATGAGCACCCGCTGGAAGGGATCGCCCGGCTGATCAGGATTACCGGTGAACTCCAGCAAGCATTCCCAGAAAAGATTTTTGTCGGGACCGGCTACTCCTGGCTCAGGCAGTTCTATCCCAACGTCGGTGCCGGAGTGATCGGGCGCGGACTGGCCAAAGTGATCGGGTTGGGCCGAAGCTCCTTTGCCTACCCCGATTCACCCTTCGACCTCCGGCAAACCGGCACCCTCAACCCGAAAAAGGTTTGCGTTTCCTGCTCCAAATGCACCGAGCTCATGCGCCTTGGCGGTCCCACCGGATGTGTCGTCCGGGACGACAAGTACAAAGGACAAAGGAGAAAGGACCAAGGGTCTATCACTAACCCCGGGGACCACGATACCAATGTGCTCATCATCGGCTCCGGAGCCGCCGCGCTGGCCGCGGCGCAGGCCCTGTGGGAGGCCGGGGAGCGGGAGATCCTGATCGTCACCGAAAAGTGGGGCGGTGGCACGTCCAACAATGCCGGCTCCGACAAACAGACCTACTACAAACTATCCCTCGATCCCAATGTAAAGGATTCGGTGGGCGAAATGGCGGCCGACCTCTCACGCGGAGGCGCCATGCACGGCGATATCGCCCAGGTGGAAGCTCAATACTCACTACCGGCATTCTTCAACCTGGTCAGACTGGGCGTGCCTTTCCCCCACGACGAATACGGCGCATATCCGGGGTATAAAACTGATCACGACCCCCGGGCACGGGCCACCTCGGCAGGTCCACTAACCAGCCACCTCATGTTCGATAGTCTCGCCCGGAAGGTGAAGGAGTACGGGATCCCGGTCGCCGACGGCGTGATGATCTTCGAACTCCTAACCGATGAGGCCGATGGTGAAATCCGCATAACCGGAGCCGCCGGAATCCGTCCTGGATCAACTTCTGAAACCAATCTTGGTCTGAGGATGTTCCATGCGCCCCATGTCATTCTTGCCACGGGCGGACCGGCTGGATTATACAAGTATTCGGTGTATCCCGAGGATCAGATGGGCGGCATCGGCATGGCGCTGAAAATAGGCGCAAAAGCGCAGAATCTCAGCATTTCTCAGTTCGGTATCGCCTCCACCAAATTCCGTTGGAATCTCTCAGGCTCCTATCAGCAGGTGGTTCCCCGGTATTATTCCGTTGCCCCTGACGGAACAGATGAGCAGGAGTTCCTCATGGGTCATTTCCCTGATGAGGGGAGCCTTTATACGGCGATCTTTCTGAAAGGTTACCAGTGGCCCTTCGATCAGGCCAAAACCCTCAACCACGGCTCCTCACTCATCGATCTCCTGGTTCAGGAAGAGAGCCACAAGGGTAGAAAAGTATTCATTGATTACCGAAGGAATCCCACGGGTTTCAGTGCCGATAAGCTTCGCCCAGAGGCAAGGGATTACCTGGTAAGATCGGGCGCGGTGGCTGAAACTCCTTATGAGAGACTCAGAATTCTAAATCAGCCTGCCATCAACCTGTATCTGAGTCACAATATTGACCTGAGCAGCGAACCCCTCGAGGTTGCGGTCTGCGCCCAGCACAATAACGGGGGCCTCACCGGCGACATCTGGTACGAGACCAACATACGCGGCCTCTTTGCCATCGGCGAGGTCAATGGCTCCCACGGCCTCACGCGCCCCGGCGGCTCCGCCCTCAACGCCGGCCAAACCGGCGCCCTCCGCGCCGTCTCCCGCATCACGCATCGTGGTCCACAATCTGTCATCCCTGCGAAGGCAGGGATCCCGGCTTCCGCCGGGATGACAATGGCGTCACGCGTCCCGTGTCACGATCTTCAAAGTCACGCGTCACGCGTCCCGTGTCACGATTTCCTGAGTAAGGTCATTTCCTCCAAAGGTACCCTATCCTATAAATCTGCTCTGGCCAGCCTTCAGTCCCGCATGTCCCAATACGCGGGGATCATCCGTGAAAAGGAACAGGTGATTGAGGCGGCGAAAGAGGCCTGGAAACTGTGGGACCGGATGAACAATGATCTTCAGGCCGTTCCGGCGGATGAGCTTCCGGAGGCGCTCAGAACCTTTGACCTCTGTCTGACGCATGCCGTCTACTTGGAAGCCATTGGAGCATTCCTGGAAAGGGCAGAGGATCAGGAGTATATCAGAAAAAATATTCTGGAAGTGAAACTGGAGCCGGGTAACCAGGTCAGCAAAACCTGGGCGCCCGTGAGGCCCATCCCTAAACAGGACCTGTGGTTTGAGACCGTTTGGAAGCAATTCCGTGAAACCTGAAATGAACACAATGAAAACAGCTATCGTAACCGGAGCCAGCCGGGGGATCGGACTGGCGATTTCGAAGGAGTTGAAAGCGAGAGGTTACCGGGTGGCCGGAATCTCCCGGAATATCGAACCGGGTGATCCGTTTGACCTGGTAATCAAGACTGATGTATCTGATATTGAAGATCATGCCAGGATCATCAGTGAGGTAGCCGCCAGCTTTGGCCGGATCGATGTGCTGGTGAACAATGCCGGGGTGGCTCCGCTGAAGCGGACCGACATGCTGGAAATGAACCCTGAGAGTTTCGACCGGCTGATGGGAATCAACCTGCGGGGTCCTTTCTTCTTTAGTCAGCTGGTAGCTAATTTTATCCTTGAACAGAATATTCAGGCCGATGATTATCATCCGGCCCTCATTTTTATTACCTCAGTCTCTGCCGCCGCCTCATCACCCGAAAGGGCCGAATACTGCATCTCCAAGGCCGGACTGAGCATGGCCGCCCAGGTGTATGCCGACCGCCTCGCCGGAACAGGCATCAGCGTGTATGAGATCAGGCCCGGGGTGATCTATACCGACATGACCGCAGGCGTGAAGGAAAAGTACGACCGTAAGATTGCTGACGGTCTCATACCCGAAAGTCGCTGGGGCCAGCCTGAAGATATCGCCCGGGCTGTGGGGGTTCTGGCCTCAGGGGAGATCCCGTATGCCACGGGTGCAGTGATCGAGATCAGCGGTGGAATGAATATCAGGCATTTATAATGAGGAAGATCCATCTGGTATGCAATGCCCACATCGATCCGGTGTGGCTATGGAACTGGGAGGAGGGAGTGGCGGAAACCCTGTCGACCTTCCGGATCGCGGCGGAATTTTGCGAGCGGTGGGAAGGATTTGTGTTCTGCCATAACGAGGCTTTGCTGTATCAGTGGGTCGAAGAGTATGAACCCGCCCTGTTCAGGAAGATTAAAAAGCTGGTGGCCCAGGGCAAATGGCATATCATCGGAGGCTGGTACCTGCAGCCCGACTGCAATCTTCCGTCGGGGGAATCATTTGTAAGACAGATTCTTGCAGGCAAAAGATATTTCATCAGCCGGTTCGCCGTGGAACCGCGCACCGCAATCAATTTTGATCCGTTCGGACACTCCCGCGGTTTGGTTCAAATCCTGAAAAAATCAGGCTATCACTCCTATCTTTTTTGCCGGCCCGGACCCACTCACCTCGATATTCCCGACGACTTCCTTTGGAAAGGATTCGACGATTCGGAGATCCTGGCGCACCGGGCAGGGGAGCATTATAACTCGGAGCACGGAAAAGCCGCTGATAAACTTCAGGATTGGATCGGGAAAACGCGGGATCAGGAGACCGGCATATTCCTATGGGGCATCGGAAACCACGGAGGCGGCCCGTCGAGGGAGGATCTTCGCGGTATTGCCGGATTGCAGGAATCTTACCGCGTATCCGGAACTGAAATCATACACTCATGGCCCGAAGCCTGGTTTGATGAATTATCAGCCGCCAGTTCAGCCCTTCCCGTAGTGGAATCTGACCTGAACCCATGGGCGGTGGGGTGCTATACCTCCATGGCCAGGGTGAAAAAATTGCACAGGCAGCTAGAAGATCAGCTGTTTGTTACAGAGAAAATGGCGGCACATGCCGCCGTGGCCCAACTGATGAAATATCCGGTCAAGGCCCTCAGGGAGGCTGAGGAGGATATGCTTTTCTGCGAGTTTCATGATATACTGCCGGGATCCGGTATTCCGGAGGTGGAGGAACTGGCTCTGCACAAAATGGGGCATGGCCTGGAGATCCTCAGCAGGCTCCGCTCGAAAGCCTTTTTCAGCCTGTTGGCCGGACAAAAGAAACCAGCCAAAGGGGAATTCCCCATCCTGGTTTACAATCATGAACCCTATGATATTAATCCGGTCCTGAGCGTGGAGCTTCAGGGACCGGAACCCAATTTCAATCCCGACCTCTTCTGGATGCCTGAACTGTTTGATGAAAATGGGAATCCTGTCGAACTTCAGCTGGAAAAGGAATCAGCCAATATTGCAAATGATCACCGCAAAAGGATCACATTCAGGGCGCCGCTGAGAGCTTCATCGATGAACCGTTTTTCATGCTACCTCAGGGAGATCGGTCCGGCCGAAAGGCCGATGATCAATAGTGGGGGAGAACTGAACTTCGATAATGGAACCTGTGAAATCAGGATCAACTCCGAAACGGGACTGATCGACCGGTACCGTGTGAATGGTGTGGATTATCTCAAGCCCGATTCCTTTGAATTGCTGGTGATGAAGGATTATGCGGATCCTTGGGGCATGAAGGTCAATTCTTTCCGTGATCTGGCAGGCCGGTTTCGCCTGCTGACGCCGTCTGAAGCCGCCGGACTGGCCGGGACCAACGGCCCCATCCAGCCCGTCAGGATCATTGAGGACGGCCCTGTCAGGACAGTGGTTGAGGCCCTGTTCAGATTCAATCGCTCGGATGCGGTTGTGACTTACCATATTCCCCGGTCGGGATCCGAACTGGAGATCGGGATCAGGATCTTCTGGAATGAGAAGGACCGGTTCCTCAAGCTGGCGGTTCCTTCCATGATGAAGGAGTATATCTGTCTGGGCCAGGTAGCCTCCGGCATTCAGGAGTTCAGCCGCGAAGGGGAGGAACTGATTGCCCACAAGTGGGTCGGATTGTTCGATGAGATGGGCGGAAGATCCCTCACCATCGCTAATCGCACGACGTACGGTTTTGACTTGTCGGAAGGCGAGATCAGGCTTTCGCTCCTCAGATCGGCCGCCTATGCCGGTCATCCGGTGGACGATACAATGCCGATCGTCAGGCAGGACCGATTTACTCCACGGATGGACCAGGGGGAACACACCTTCAGATTCGTTGTCAATGCCGGAGATCCCGGAACGAGGATTCCATTGGCCGACCTGGAGAGCAGGCTCCTTAACACACCTCCGTTCAGCCTCTGCTGTTATCCGGCAAAGCGTTCTGAAAAACCGGTGCCGGGAGTTCAGATCTCCAACCCTGCCGTCAGGCTGGATGCTTTTGTCCAGGCCGACACGGGTAACAGCTGGGTCCTGAGGATATTCAATACCAGCCTTAGTCCCCAGGTGACCGAAGTGACCCTGAGCGGGATTGGGCTCACTGATAAAATTGTGCTCAACGCGATGGAATATAAAACAATACATCTTCCATGGAACCGGTAAGGATACTGGCTTCGGCCATCAGCGGATACGGATATTATTACCTGAAAACCCTGTTTGAAGAGATTCCTGAGACCCGGGCACGACTGGTAGGCGTGATTGATCCGACGCCTGAAAAATCCGATTATTCTCCCAGGATTATTGCAAAGGGCATTCCGGTGTATTCTGATATCAGGCAATTCTTTGCAGAAGGTCACAAAGCCGATCTTACAGTGATTTCCTCGCCCATCCATTATCATACCGACCAGGCAATTGTTGCATTGAGATCTGGGAGTAACGTATTGGTCGACAAGCCAATGAGCGGTTCGGTGGATGAGGCAAGGGAACTGATTGCCGTTAAAAATGAAGCCGGCCTCTTTGCGGAGGTTGGCTACCAATGGTCCTTCTCCACCGCCATTCAGGAGTTGAAGGAAGATATTCTGGCCGGAGATTTTGGCAAGCCTTTGAGAATGAAGACGATCTGTCTGTGGCCCAGAGATTATGCCTATTACAACCGTAACCAATGGGCAGGCAAAATCATTTCATCCGACGGCCGGCCGGTGAACGACAGTCCGGCTAATAACGCCTGCGCCCATTTTCTCCACAACATGTTCTTCCTGCTGGGACCGAAAATGGATCTGAGCGCGGAACCTGTCTCAGTTTCAGGATTCAGATGCCGGGCCTATGATATTGAGAATTATGATACCGTTGAGATAAAGGTACTTACCGATTCCGGAGCCGAGCTGTTCTTTTATGCTTCTCACGCAACCGAACTTGCACGGAATCCTGAGTTTGTGCTCGAGTGCGAGGAGGCCAGGATCGAAATGAATGCCGAAAGTGCGGGGATCCGCGCCGAATGGGAGGATGGACGGGTGAGAAATTACGGACTGCCGGATGCCGATCATCAGTTTAAGAAATTGTTCGACTCCATAGAACTCTGCCGCGAAACGGGATCTCCTGTATGCCCTCCTGAATCGGCCATTTCGCAGACTGTAACCATCGAAGAACTGCAGAAATCCCCGGTGGAAATTCTTACCTTTCCTGAGAAATCCATCGTATTTGAAACGGGCCGGAGATACGTTCCCGGTCTGGGTGAAACCCTCGACCTGCACTACGACAAGTGGCAGGTTTCTTCTTTAACCCCGATGATATGACTTCTAGAGAACTGGTTGAAAGGACATTGAATTTTGATTCCCCTCCGAGGGCACCGCGACAGATGTGGGTGCTGCCCTGGGCCGAGATCCATCACCCCGATGCTGTGAACCGCATCAGGAGCCGCTTTCCGGATGATTGCACCCAGGTGCAGGCTGTGTATGCCCGTCCTACCTATGCCACCGGCGGAAAGTACACAGCCGGTGAATTTGTGGATGAATGGGGCTGCCGCTTCATGAACATGGAGGAGGGACTGATGGGGATTATTACCGAAGCCCGTATCAAGGATTGGTCAGATCTGGAGAATTTCAAAACACCTGATATTCTGTGTGATATAGATCGTGATGCCATTAACCGGTTCTGCCGGTCGACAGAGCAGTTTGTCTATTCGGGCGGATTCGTCAGGCCTTATGAACGCTTTCAGTTCCTGCGCACCATGGAGCAGTCGTTTATCGATGTAATCCTCGAAGAACCGGGATACGTGGAGCTCCTTAACCGGATCCACCAGCATTATATCAGGGAAACCGAGGCCTGGGCCATGACGGACGTGGATGCCGTCTTCCTGATGGACGACTGGGGAACCCAGCAATCGCTGATGGTTTCGCCGGAAGTGTTCAGGAAATATTTTAAGCCGATGTACGCAGAGTACTGCGAGATCGCGCGCCATTACGGTAAGTATGTGTTCATGCATTCCGACGGAAATATCGCTGAGATCATTCCCGATCTCATCGAGGTGGGGGTCAACGCCCTTAATTCACAGGTTTTCTGCATGGACATGGACCGTCTAGAGCGGGAATGTGCCGGCAGGATCACCTTCTGGGGTGAGATCGACCGTCAGGATATTTTACCCAACGGCACGCCGGAGGATATTGACAGAGCTGTAAATCTGGTGTACAGCAAACTCTGGAAAAAGGGCGGAGCTTTCGCGCAGTGCGAGTTCGGTCCGGCTGCCAGACCGGAGAATGTGGAGAGGGTGTTTGAGGCGTGGGAAAGGATGATGTGGTGATGTGGAGATGTGGTGATTTGATGATGTGGGGATTTGATGATTTGATGATGTGGTGATTTAAAGATATAAACGATGAAAAGATTGATTGCGTTGGTAATGTTGTGGATGATCGGGATGGGGGCGTTTGCCCAGGTGCCGGTTCCGCATAAGAAGTTTGTGGATTATGCCAGGGCTTCGGCCGACTGGGTGTATGCTCATAAGGATTCGCTGGTGGATGCGTGGAGGAAGTCGATTGATCCGCAGGGGATCTTCGGTTATCGTTCGCCGGGACATCTGCTGGAGATGGCATCGATTTACGCCACCCTCTACGAGATGGAGGGAAAGAAGAAATATGCCGAACGGGCGAGGGAGGTCCTCCTGACCTACGACGGATACAAAAGTGCTTTTCCGGCCGCCGATGCCAGGCGCAAGGCGGATTATCCCGACGGCGTTCCGGCATTGCCAGATTTTTTCACAACGATGCGGTATATCAAGGCCTATGATATCCTTAACCGGAAAGGATTTCTCACACCCGCTGAATCGGAGCAGATCGGGAATACCATTGCCCACAGTCTGAAGTTTCTGCTCCGCACGCAGGAATGGGGTGCAATGAACCGGGCTGCCCTGAGGGCCGAAACCCTTTCATGGGCGGTAAGGGCAATTCCGGATCATCCCGTCACGAAGGAGCTTCGTACCGCCGAAGCCGCACTCCTCTCCGATAACTGGGGCCAGTGGGAGATTGAGGATGCCTCCCTCTATCACGGGGTTTGGGTTTACGCTCTTCTGGGTGCGTCAGAGGCCCGTAATCAGACGGCGGAGCTGTTCCGCTCACCGGAGATGTACTATTATGCCCACTATTTCCTGCATCTGATGTCGCCCCGCGAGATGATCCCCGATTACGGCGATGCACATAACCTGGTCAACTGGGATCGCTGGATGGTCTTCTTTGAGGCTGCAGCCAAGGCATATAACGATCCTGAAATGAAATGGGCTGCCACCGTAATTGAAAATAAATTCCTGGATCTGTCCAATCCGCGCAGCGTCGGACTTGGCTATATGCTCCTCGATTGTGTCCGCTTCGGCACCGAATCGATTGCACCCAAACAGCCCTCCTATGGAAGTGAGGAGATCATGGAAGATCTCGTAGGGAAAAAGATGATTTTCCGGAACGGCTGGGAT
>Ga0172368_10006202_pt1 | contig 12970 bp, 27 predicted proteins | sample Lak11m_FD_114540 | JGI IMG/M metagenome (GOLD analysis project Ga0172368, IMG submission 114540) | Freshwater microbial communities from Kabuno Bay, South-Kivu, Congo - kab_022012_11m | ecosystem: Environmental > Aquatic > Freshwater > Lake | place: Democratic Republic of the Congo: South-Kivu...
GAATCCCAGGCGATACACGACATTATCAAGCCGCCGCTCCAGGAAGAACAGCAGGTTTTCACCGGTAATGCCCTTCTGCTGCGCTGCTTTCTGAAAATAGTTTTTAAACTGCTTTTCCAGAACCCCGTACATGCGTTTCAGTTTCTGTTTTTCGCGCAGCTGATCGCCGTAGTCAGTCAGTTTTGAGCGCCGCTGCCCGTGCTGGCCGGGCGGATACTGACGCCGGTCAACAGCGCATTTATCAGTATAACAGCGCTCCCCCTTCAGAAATAGTTTTGTGTTTTCTCTTCGGCAAAGCCGACAAACTGCACCGCAATAACGTGCCAACGTAGATCTCCTTTCTTACCCTATCACCGGTTCGATGGTGATATGTTCCTCCAATGCCCGCAGTCCCGCGCCCTATACGCGCCTGCGTTTGGGCTGCCGGCAGCCGTTGTGGGGGATGGGGGTTACATCCCGTATGAGCTTGATGGAAAACCCCATGGCCTGCAGAGATCTCAGGGCCGCTTCGCGTCCCGCGCCGGGCCCCTTGATGTAGACTTCAAGGTTCTTCACGCCGTGTTCCCGCGCCTTCTTGGCCACATCTTCAGCCGCCTGCGTTGCCGCATACGGGGTATTTTTCCGCGAGCCTTTAAATCCCATCACGCCCGCGCTCGACCAGGCGATGGTGTTGCCCACCATATCCGTTATCGTAATAATGGTATTGTTGAAGGTGGATTGAATATGCGCAATACCATTGGGGATATTCTTTTTCTCTTTTTTCTTGCGTGTTTTTTTCTGCTCTGCCATGCATTCCCTCAAGTGTTCAGGCTGCGGTTACGGAAACCCTATTTTTTAACCTCTTTTTTCTTGCCGACGGTCGCGCGCCGCGGGCCCTTGCGGGTGCGGGCGTTGGTATGGGTGCGCTGCCCCCGCACCGGAAGCCCCTTGCGGTGGCGCAAGCCGCGGTAGGAACCGATATCCATAAGCCGCTTGATGTTCATGGATATATCCTTGCGCAGGTCGCCTTCCACCTTGTACGACTGATTGATGATATCCTGAATCTTGGCAACTTCCGGGTCGGTGAGCGCGTTGGCTTTCCGGGAAAAATCGACCGCCGCCTGCTGCAGAATCTGCTCCGCGCTGGTCCTGCTGATACCGTAGATATAGGTTAAAGCAATCACGATTCTTTTCGATTTTGGCAAATCCACACCAGCTATTCTTGGCACACCATTCTCCTTATGCTTCCGGTCAGGTTAAAACGTCTGTGCGTACGCGTCCTATCCCTGGCGCTGTTTATGCTTCGGATTTTCGCAAATAACGCGCACTACCCCCTTGCGCTTGATAATCACGCACTTATCACAAATCTTTTTTACCGATGCTCTGACCTTCATGACAACTCACTGAAACATGGTTAGTTATTTGGAGCGATAAATAATTCTGCCCTTGTTCAAATCGTACGGTGAAAACTGTACCATCACCCGGTCGCCGGGCAGTATCTTTATATAGTGCATGCGCATCTTGCCGGATATATGGGCAAGGATTTTATGCCCGTTGTCGAGCTCTACCCGGAACATTGCGTTGGGCAATGTCTCCAGCACCTTTCCCTCAATTTCTATGAAATCTTCTTTTGACATACACTCGATACGCCGGCAGCGCTGTTACGCCGAAAGCCCCGCTTTTTTCAAAGCCTCAGTTATTCGACCCAGAATTTCCTGCACCGTGCCGATTCCCTGAACGCTGTACACGATATTCTTGTTTTCATACCAGCGTATGAGCGGATTGGTCTGCTGGTCGTAGACCACCAGACGGTTATGTATGGTTTCTTCCTTGTCATCATCTCGCTGGTAGAGCTCGCCGTTGCACTTATCACAAACCGAGTCACGGCGCGGGGGCCCGAAATAGATATGGTACATGGCGCCGCAGGTCCTGCAGGTGCGCCGTCCGGTGAGCCGCTTCACGAGCTCGTCATTTCCCACCTGGACATTAATCGCTGCTTCTATTTTTATATTGAGCCGGTCAAGCGCCTCTGCCTGGGGCACAGTTCGGGGAAAGCCGTCCAGGATGAAGCCGCGCGCGCAGTCGCGCTCTTTCAGCCGCTCTTCCACAATCTTGACCACCAGTTCATCGGGAACCAGCGCCCCCTTATTCATATACTCCTTGGCCTCTCTGCCAAGAGCGGTCTGATTGGCAACCGCCGCCCGCAGGATGTCTCCGGTGGAAATCTGCGGGATGTTGTATATTTCCATCAGCATCTTGGCCTGGGTACCTTTTCCGCTGCCGGGAGGTCCTAACAGTAGTATGTTCATGTGTCCGCCATCTCTTTTCTATGCTGTTACCGTTGTTCGCACCGCTAACTATCGCCTGCCGCGAAACTGCCCCCGCTTCAAAAATCCGTCGTAATGCCTGGTGAGCATGTGGGATTCCATCTGTGCCACCGTGTCAAGCGCGACTCCCACCACAATAAGCAGCGCGGTCCCGCCGAAATAGAACGGAATATTAAACCGGCCGATTAAAATTGTCGGCAGCACGCAGACCGCTGATACATAGATTGCCCCGACAAAGGTGATCCTGGTCATTACCCAGTCAATATATTCGGCGGTCTTTTTGCCCGGCCGGATGCCCGGGATATAGCCGCCGTATTTTTTCATGTTGTCCGCCACGTCCATGGGATTGAATACCACCGCCGTATAAAAGTAGCAGAAGAAGATGATAAAGGTTACATACAGAAGATTATATGCCAGCTGCCCTCTGTTGAGGCTGTCGATAATGGCGTTCGCCCAGGGATATTTTTCCAGCACTTCCTTGGGCAGAAACTGCGCAATGGTGAGCGGAAACATGAGAATTGATGACGCAAAAATAGGCGGGATAACGCCCGCGGTGTTTATCTTCAGCGGCAGATGGGTGCTCTGGCCGCCGTACACCTTCCTGCCGATCACGCGCTTGGCGTACTGTACCGGTATTTTTCGCTGCGCCCGCTCCATGAAAATAATGCCGCCGACGACCACCACCATAACGGCAAGTACCAGCAGAATGAGCACCGGCCCCATCTCGCCGGTCTGCATGAGCCTGACGGTACTTACGATGGCAGACGGCATGCGGGCCACAATGCCGGCAAAGATGATGAGGGAGATGCCGTTGCCAATGCCCCGCTCCGTTATCTGCTCGCCGAGCCACATGATAAAGGCCGTGCCGGAGGTAAGGGTGATAATGGTCATAAAGCGGAACCCCCAGCCTGCCGCAAGCACTACCGGCTCACCTGCCGGGCCAGCCATTTTCTCCAGGCCCACGCTGATGCCGAATCCCTGAATAATGCTTAATATGACGGTGCCGTAGCGGGTATACTGGGTAATCTTTTTTCTTCCCGCTTCCCCCTCTTTTTGCAGCTTTTCCAGGTAGGGGATGACCATGGTGAGCAGCTGCAGAATAATTGAAGCGCTGATATAGGGCATGATGCCCAGGGCAAACACCGACATGTTTTCCAGCGCGCCGCCGGAAAACATGTCCATAAAGCCGAACAGCGTGCCCTGAACGCGGGCAAAAAATGCCGCCAGCGCCTTGCCGTCAATGCCCGGCGTGGGAATGTGCACGCCGATCCGGTACACGGCAAGCAGCAGAAAACTTATGATAATGCGCTTGCGCAGTTCAGGAATCTTGGGTATGTTTTGAAAACCGCCGATCACTTAGATCTCCTCGACCCGTCCGCCTGCGGCCGTGATTTTAGCATGGGCAGAGCGGCTGCATTTGTGGACTTTTACCACCAGAGGACGATCGATCGCTCCATCCCCCAGAATTTTTATGCCGTCATACAGCCTGGTGATCAGACCCGCCTTGAGCAGCACCGCCGGGTCAACAATGCTTTGCGCTTCAAAGGCGCAGAGCTGCTGCACATCAACCAGCGCATACTGTTTTTTGAAGATATTGGCAAACCCCCGTTTGGGCAGCCGCCGTTTGAGCGGCATCTGGCCGCCTTCAAAGCCGACCGCGGTTGTGCCGCCGGAACGTGCTGTTTGACCCTTATGCCCCTTGCAGGCCGTCCCGCCGTGGCCTGATCCCTCGCCGCGGCCGACCCGCTTCCTGTTTTTGCGCGCCCCCCGCGGGGGGCTGAGCGTACGTAAATCCATCGCCGGTTTCCTTATGCGTTAGACCGCCTCCTCCACTTTCAGGAGATGGAGTACCTTGACAATCATCCCCCGAATCTGGGGGGTAGCGGTTACGATCTTGGTTGCATTAAGCTTACGCAGTCCCAGACTCTGCAGAATGCGTCTCTGCTTTTCCGGCCTGCCGATTTTACTTCGTACCAGTGTTACTTTCAGTTTCGCTGCCATTTCCTGTTCTCTCAAACATTTGGGTGTGCGGTTAGTGCGCTGCTGGTCAGGCGGGTGCCGTAAGCCTGCTCAACCCCTCCAGCGTCGCCTTAATCACGTTATGGGGATTGCGCGATCGGATGCATTTGGTCAGGATATTTTTCACCCCCACCACTTCCATAATGGCCCGGACCGCTCCGCCGGCAATAACGCCGGTTCCCTCGGCTGCAGGCTTCATGAAGACCTTGCCGGCGCCGTAGCGCCCGGTTGTCTCATGGGGAATGGTGCCGTGAATGATGGGCACGCTTATGAGGTCTTTGCGCGCGTGCTCAATCGCTTTTCTGATGGCCTCGGGTACCTCCTTGGCCTTGCCCAGGCCTGATCCCACGCGGCCCTTGCCGTCCCCCACAACCACCAGCGCACTGAAGCTGAAGCGCCGGCCGCCCTTGACAACCTTTGCCACGCGGCTAATATGAACGATTTTGTCAATAAAATTAAGTTCGTCTGCGCTTTCAAATGCCAAACCAGGACCTCCTTAAAATTTTAAACCTTTTTCTCGTGCAGCCTCAGCCAACGCCTTGATCCGGCCATGATAGAGATAGCCGTTGCGGTCAAACACCACGCGCTCAACCTTCAGCGCCAGCGCCTTCTCCGCCACCAGCATTCCCACCTGCTGCGCCGCAGCAATGGTATCTGCGTTTTTCAGTTTTCCCTGCAGTTCCTTGCTCCGGGTGGACACCCCCACAACCGTCCGTCCCTGCGCATCATCAATTAACTGCGCGTAAATATGATTAAGGCTCCGGTAGACCGTCAGCCGGGGCCGTTCAGCAGTACCGGCAATATTCTTGCGAATCCTTTTTTTCCTTGTCTGGCGCTTTCTGTTTTTTTCTTCCCGTGCACTCACTACTCTTCACCTGCCCTCTAAAAAACGTTTATCTATTTTGCCCCGCTTTTGCCGACCTTGGTTTTTATTACTTCACCAAGATAGCGGATGCCCTTGCCCTTGTAGACGTCGGGCTTCCGCAGGCGCTTGATTTTGGCTGCGGTCTGGCCCACCAGCCCCTTGTCAATGCCCTCGATGGTGATGACCTGCTTCTCAACACGGCCGGTGATGCCCTCGGGCAGGGGGAAATTGATCGGGTGGGAATATCCCAGCGTCAGGTTGAGCACGTTCTTGCTCATGTCGGCGCGATAGCCGACGCCGACAATCTCCAGCTCTTTCTTGAATCCCTGGGTGACCCCGGACACCATATTGGCAATAAGGGATCGGGTGAGGCCGTGCAGGGCGCGGATTTTATTCTGTTCAGACAGGCGTGTTACCGTGATGCTTTTGTCCGCCATGTCCAGCTGCAGCCCCTCCGGAACCACATGCTGCATCTTTCCCCTGGGGCCTTCGACCTGAATGACCGGCCCCTGCAGGTTTATGCGAACCCCCGGGGGCACAACAATGGGCAATTTTCCGACTCGACTCATGGTTTCTTTCCTCTACCAGCAGGAACAGATAAGCTCGCCCCCGACACCTTCCTTGCGTGCTTGTCTGTCCGTGATAATTCCCTTTGAGGTTGACAGGATAGCAAGTCCCAAACCGCTTTTTATCTGCGGGATTTCATCTTTATTGACATAGATACGCCGTCCCGGCTTTGACAGGCGGCGCAGCTCTGAAACCGCGGGCTGTTTACGCGCATCATATTTCAAAGATACCTGCAGCTGTGCTTTATTTCCCTCGGTGAGCATCTTATAGCCTTTAACATACCCCTCGTTTTTAAGCGCCTGCAGGATGCTCATCTTCATTTTAGAAGCGGGCATTTCCACCTTTTCAAAGCGCGCTTTATACGCGTTTCTTATCCGCGTGAGCATGTCAGCAATTGGATCGGTCATCATGGTTGCTATCCCCTTATCCTAAATGTCCTGTTACCAGCTTGATTTTATGACCCCGGGTATTTCTCCCTTCAGGGCCAGGTTCCGGAAGCAGATCCTGCACATGTCGAATTTCCGTATATATGCCCGGGGGCGGCCGCACAGCGGACAGCGAAGGTAGTTTCGCACGCTGAATTTATGAGGCCGTTTTGCTTTGGCAATGATTGATTTTTTGGCCACGAGGCTTCTCCTTGCTGAAATAAACTAATCCCTGAAGGGCATTCCCATCATCTTCAGGAGGGCTTTGCCCTCTTCATCAGTTTTTGCCGTTGTCCCAATAACAATATTCATGCCCCTGATCTTGTCAATCTTGTCATAGTCAATCTCGGGGAAAATAATCTGCTCGCGAACGCCCAGGGCGTATGTGCCTCTGCCGTCAAAGGACTTGCCGGATACGCCGCGGAAATCCCGGATCCGGGGCAGGGCGACATTCACCAGCCGGTCGAAGAACTCATACATCCGGTCGCGGCGCAGGGTTACCTTGCAGCCGATGGGCATCCCGGCCCGGAGCTTGAAATTCGCAATTGATTTTTTTGCCCGGGTCACAACCGGCTTCTGCCCGGCCAGGGCCGTCAGCTCAGCCTGAGCTGATTCTAAAACCTTTGCATTCTGAATCGCTTCTCCGAGCCCCAGGTTTATTACAATCTTGTTCAGCCGGGGAACCTGCATCACGTTCTTGTAGCTGAACTCCTGCATGAGGGCCGGAACAACCTTGTCCTTGTAAAGCGTCTTAAGCCGAGCCATCCACACCTCTCTTATCGATCCAGGATCTCGCCGCAGGCAGTACATGCCCGCGCCGTCTTTTTATCTTCAAGAAAAACTTTTTTGATACGCACGGCATCATTGCAGCGGGGGCACACAATATTCACATTGGATACGTTGAGCGGGCCCTCCCGTTCAATAATGCCGCCCTGCCGGGTTTTTCCGCCGGGGCGCGCATGCCGTTTGATGAAATTTATTTTTTCGACAATGACGGTCCTCTTTTTATAGCTGACCTTGAGGATTTTCCCCGTCTTGCCTTTCTCTTTTCCGGCTGATACCTTAACCGTATCACCCTTTTTAACATGAAACCTAGCGCGCTCCATGCACATTCTCCTGCACCCTGACAGTGCCGGCCCCTACAGGACTTCCGGAGCCAGCGATATTATTTTCATGAAATTTTTCGCCCGCAGCTCCCGGGCCACCGGGCCGAAGATTCTGGTGCCGACCGGCTCATTCGCGTTGTTAATCAGCACTGCGGAATTATCATCAAACCTGATGTAGGTGCCGTCCGGCCGTCGCACCTCTTTGGCGCTGCGCACGATAACCGCTTTCATCACATCACCTTTTTTAACCTTCGCGTTGGGGATGGATTCTTTAACGGACACCACAATCACGTCCCCCAGGGAGGCATAGCGCCGCCGGGAGCCCCCCAGCACCTTTATACACTGCAGCTTCTTTGCTCCAGAGTTATCAGCTGCAACCAGCGTTGTCTGCATCTGGATCATCTCTGCTTCTCCATCCTGATCCGGGTGTCGGGCATTGCTGACACCCTACACTGCTCGTTTGACAATTTCGACGACCTTCCACCGCTTATCTTTGCTGAGCGGACGGCACTCCTTAATTAACACGGTATCCCCGACCTGGCAGGTATTGGCCTGATCGTGCGCTTTATAGCGAACCCGCTTCTTGATATACTTCTTGTACAGGGAGTGCTTGGCGATACGGACCGTGGCCACCACGACCGTCTTCTCCATTTTATTGCTCACCACCACTCCGGTGCGTGTCTTGCTGAGTCCTCTCATAGACCGATTCCTTGTAAGCCGTTACTGCCGGTGAAGTTCTTTTTCCCGGATCATTGTTTTGACGCGGGCGATGTCCCGCTTTACCTGTACTACTTTCATGGTATTGGAGAGCTGATTGGTCGCCAGCTGGAATTTAAGATTAAACAGTTCACCGGCGAGATCTTTTTCCTTCTGCTTGAGTTCATCAACATTCAGCTCGCGCAACTCTTTTGCTTTCACAGAGCAGCCTCCCGGGTAATGAATTTCGTTTCAATCGGCAGCTTATGTGATGCCAGGCGAAACGCTTCACGCGCTATGGTTTCCGGAACCCCTTCCATTTCATACAGAATCCGGCCCGGCTTTATGACCGCAACCCAGTCCTCAGGCGCGCCTTTGCCTTTTCCCATTCTGGTTTCCGCGGGCTTTTTCGTGACCGGTTTGTCCGGAAAAATCCTGATCCACAGCTTGCCGCCGCGTTTAATATGGCGCATGAGCGCAACTCTGCCCGCCTCTATCTGCCGTGACGTCAGCCACCCGCAGCCGAGCGCTTTCAATCCGAAATCACCAAAGCTCAGGGAACTGCCGCGGTAGGCCGCGCCCCTAGTTCTGCCCTTTTGCCGTTTCCGGTACTTGATCTTCTTAGGCGCTAACATGTGCAGCCTTTCCTCTGGTTATCGTTTCTCCGTGAAAAACCCAGACCTTGACACCGATAATGCCATAGGTGGTTTTGGCCTCGGCAAAGCCGTAATCAATGTCTGCGCGCAGGGTGTGCAGGGGAACCCGGCCCTCGCGGTACCACTCGGTTCGCGCCATTTCAGCGCCGCCCAGCCGGCCGGCGCAGGTTATCTTGATCCCCTGGGCGCCGCACTTCAGCGTTGAGGTGACCGCCTTTTTCATGGCGCGGCGAAACGCAACGCGCCGCTCCAGCTGCAGGCAGACGTTTTCCGCAATCAGCTGCGAGTCGGTTTCCGGCCGCTGGACTTCGGAAATATTGATGTATACTTCCTTGTCCGTCATGCGCTGCAGCTCGCCCTTCAGCTTCTCTATTTCCGATCCCTTCTTGCCGATGATGATGCCGGGCCGTGCGGTAAAAATATTGATCCGGCTCTTGTTGGCCGCGCGTTCTATGTCGATGCGCGCAATCCCCGCATGGTAGAGCTTGCCCTTGATGTACTTGCGTATGCGCAGGTCTTCATGCAGATACCTGCTGAAATCCCTGTCCGCATACCACCGGGAACTCCAGGTTTTGATTACTCCCAGCCGAAATCCTGTGGGATGAGTTTTTTGACCCACGCTGCTACCTCCTGTTTATTTATGCTTCATCAAGAATCACGGTTATATGGCTGGTGCGTTTGCGGATGCGCACGCCTCTGCCCATGGATGCCGGCCTGAAGCGCTTCAGCACCGGCCCCTGGTCCACACAGATGTTCTTCACGACCAGCGTGTCAATATCTATCCCCTCCCGCTTTTCCGCACTGGCCACCGCAGAATGGATCAGTTTTGAAATAGAGCGGCATGAAGCCTTGGACGTAAAATCCAGCACGCTCAGGGCGTCGCTCACCTTTTTGCCCTTTACCAGGTTGGCAACCAGCCGCGCTTTCTGCGGTGAAACGCGGATGTATTTTGCTATAGCATTCACTTCCATATGAGTCTGTTTCCCTCTGTGGGCACGCGGTTATGCCGGTTTTTCCTTCTTCTGCGCCTTGCGGTCTCCGGAGTGGCCATGGAATACCCTGGTCGGAGAAAATTCCCCCAGTTTGTGTCCGACCATGTTTTCCGTAACAAACACCGGGATAAACTTTTTTCCGTTGTGCACGGCAAAGGTCATTCCCACCATATCAGGTATTACGGTTGAACGGCGCGACCAGGTTTTGATCACTTTTTTATCATTGGTATCAACTGCCTTCTGCACCTTGCGCGTCAGGCTGTCATCAACGAAAGGTCCTTTTTTAAGTGAGCGTGGCATTATGCATGTCTCCGTGTTCAGTATGAACTATTTGCCCCGTTTCTTTATAATATACTGGTCAGTGCGTTTATTCTTGCGGGTCTTGTATCCCTTGGTCGGAACCCCCCACGGCGTACAGGGGTGGCGCCCGCCTGAAGAGCGGCCTTCACCGCCGCCCATGGGGTGATCGACCGGGTTCATGGCAACGCCGCGCACGTGCGGCTTTTTGCCCAGCCAGCGGTTGCGGCCCGCCTTGCCGATAGAAATATTTTCATGCTCAAGGTTTCCCACCTGACCGATGGTTGCGTAGCACTCCTGGTGCACCAGGCGGACTTCACCTGAAGGCAGCCGCAGATGCGCATAGCTGCCTTCTTTAGCCATGATCTGAGCGAAGGAGCCGGCGCTGCGCACAATCTGCCCGCCTTTTCCCTGCTTCAGCTCTATATTGTGAATCAGCGTGCCGATGGGGATGCGCCGGATGGGCAGCGCATTGCCCGGCCGGAACTCGGCCTCTTCCCCGGCCATGATAACATCGCCCACGACCAGATCCTTGGGCGCCAGAATATATCTTTTCTCCCCGTCTTTATAGTTCAAAAGGGCGATCCGGCTGGTCCGGTTCGGGTCATATTCAATGGTGGCCACCGTTGCCGGTATATCCCGCTTGTCCCGCTTCAGGTCGATAATCCGGTACATCTTTTTGTGGCCGCCGCCGATGTAGCGGGCGGTTACCCTGCCGTAGCAGTTTCTTCCCCCGCTTCTCTTCAGGGGCAGCAGAAGGCTTTTTTCCGGTTTATCAGTGGTAATCTCCGCAAACGAGGATACCGTCTGGAAACGCATGCCCGGTGATGTTGGTTTAAAAGACTTGACCGCCATAAACTATGCTCCGTTTGCCCGAATAGGCGGCAGCTGAACGTTCACGCGCCCGCGCCGCCGGTAATTACACGCCTTCAAAGAAGTCGATTGTTTCTCCCTCTTTCAGCGTTACGATTGCCTTTTTCCAGTCAGATCTCCTGCCGATGCTGCGTCCCACGCGCTTGCGCTTGCCCTCAAAGTTGCTGGTATTGACGCTCAGCACTTTTACTTTAAAGAGCTTTTCAACGGCACTGCGGATTTCAACCTTATTTGCCTTCCGGTCAACTTCAAAGCTTACCTGATGCGCACTTTCCTTCTGGGCAGTGCTTTTTTCCGTCAGCAGCGGGCGCCGGATAATCTGATGCAGCTCTTTCATACAGCAAGCCTCCCCTGAAGTTTCTCCACGCAGGACTGGGTAATAACGATATGCTCATACTGCAGCACATCATAGACATTCAAACCCTCCGGCCGCAGCACCTTGACCAGCGGCACATTGCGGGCGCTTTTTTCCAGGTTCAGGTTTTCCTGCTCAACGATGAGCGCGCTCGTGAGCCCTAACTGTTTCAGCATCGCGACCACGCCCCTGGTTTTTATCTCCGGAAGCTCCAGCTTGTCCACGATGAGCATCTTGTTCTCTTTAAGCTTCATGCTCAGGGCCGAGCACAGCGCCAGCTTGCGCACTTTTTTCGGCACCGCATATTCATAGGAGCGGGGCGCGGGGCCGAAGATGATGCCGCCGCCGCGCCACAGCGGTGAGCGGGAGGACCCGGAACGCGCACGCCCGGTGCCCTTCTGTTTCCAGGGCTTTTTGCCGCCGCCGCTCACAGCGGTTCTGTTTTTTGTCGCTGCCGTGCCGCTTCTTCTGCTGGCCAGCTGCGCCAGCACCACATCGTAGAAGAGATGCTTCCTGAGCGGCGCCTTAAACACCGCCTCGCTCACGTCAATCTGCGCTACCTTGTTCCGGCTGGTATCAAATACATCTACTGCTGTCATGTCACACCCGCATTATTGGTATCGCTGCCCGCGCGCCGGGATTACCCCGCGCTCTCCGGTCAGGCTGTCTTCTGTTGATAGAGGGTTACCAGACTGTTGCGCGCTCCCGGCACCGAGCCCTTCAGCAGGAGCAGGTTATCCTTTTCCCGTATCTCGATGATTTCAAGATTTTTCATGGTGACCTTCTGCGCCCCCATGTGCCCGGGCCCGCGCATCCCCTTCACCACCCGTGACGGGTCGGCGCTCGCGCCGATGGAGCCCGGCGCCCGGTGAAACATTGAGCCATGGGATTCAGCGCCGCCCTTGAAATTATGCCGCTTCATGACGCCGGCAAAACCCTTGCCCTTGCTGGTGCCGGAGACTTTCACCGTGTCCCCCACTTTGAATAGTGCCAGGGTTATATCCTGGCCGACCTGATAGGCATCGGTGTTATCAATGCGCAGCTCCTGCAGGATTGCAAAGGCTCTGCCGCCCGCTGCCTTGCAATGGCCCTGGATGGGCTTTGCCGTCTTCTTCAGCTTTTTATCGCCGAACCCGATCTGCAGGGCGCTGTAGCCGTCTTTCTCCGGGGTTTTTTTCTGCACCACACAGCAGGGCCCGGCCTGGATAACCGTGACCGGAACCATCTGCCCGTCCCGGGAGAATATTTGTGTTATGCCTAATTTTTTTCCTATTAATCCGAGTACCACGAGTTCTTCTCCATCAATGATCTGGTGACACGAGCCGTCCGCGCCGCAACCGGCAGTCGTTAGAGCTTTATTTCCACGTCCACGCCTGCTGAAAGATCCAGTTTCATCAGCGCGTCAATGGTCTGCTGGGTGGGCTCAAGTATATCCATGAGTCGCTTATGGGTTCTGATTTCAAACTGCTCGCGCGATTTTTTATCCACATGCGGCGAGCGCAGCACACAGTATTTATTGATACTGGTTGGCAGCGGGATCGGCCCGACCACTTTCGCTCCGGTCCGTTTTGCCGTATCCACGATCTCTGCCGCTGACTGATCCAGCAGCCGGTGGTCGTAGGCTTTGAGGCGGATGCGGATCTTTTGTGTTTCTGTTAATTCCTCAACCTTTTTCATTACCGTGCCTCATTTATTCGATAATATCACTGATCACGCCGGCGCCTACCGTACGCCCGCCTTCCCGTATCGCAAACCGCAGCTCCTTCTCCATCGCGATCGGCATGATCAACTCTATCGCCATGCTTACATTGTC
>Ga0172368_10006204_pt1 | contig 12969 bp, 7 predicted proteins | sample Lak11m_FD_114540 | JGI IMG/M metagenome (GOLD analysis project Ga0172368, IMG submission 114540) | Freshwater microbial communities from Kabuno Bay, South-Kivu, Congo - kab_022012_11m | ecosystem: Environmental > Aquatic > Freshwater > Lake | place: Democratic Republic of the Congo: South-Kivu...
GCCCGGCTGCCGAAGTGATAGGGGATCTGGGTGCGGCTGGTGTTGGCCTCGTTGGCGACCGCTTCGATGGTGAGACCGGTCATCCCTCGCTCGCGCAGCACAGCCCGTGCGGCGATGAGGATCGCCTTGGCTGTGGGGTGCAGTTCGTCGAGCGGATCCCTGGCGGCGTCTTCCGGCATGACGGCTCCCTGCCCGGTCGGGGCGAGTCTCCTGTTGACAAAGGTGGCGCCCATCGTATGTTCGCGGAGCCTCCGCGCCAAGAGTGGACCGGCGCGGCCGGCTGGCTGTGGGAAGGGCGCTCACGGGCGCCAGGCTGATGCAAAGGAGAAGCCACCATGAGTGAGGTCGTCATCGTCGGAGCCGGAGCCCAGGGCAACGTGATCTGCGGCGTCCTCGCACGAGCGCCGGAGATCGACCGCATCCTGCTCGTCGACCTGGACGCCGATCGGGCCGCGGAGGTCGCCCGGTTCGTCGACGCGGAGAAGATCGAGGCTGGGCGAGTCGATGCTTCGAACAAGGCCCAGCTGGTCGAGCTGTTCATGCAGGGGCACTACGACCTGGTGGTCAATGCCACCTTGATGACGTTCAACCGGCAGATCATCGAGGCGGCGCTGGAGGCCGGGGCCAACTACATCGACATGGCCTCGAACGAGATGCTGGGTGAGCGTGACGGCAAGCGGTTCCTGGTCGAACAGCTCGAGTACGCCGAGGAGTTCGAGGCCAAGGGCCTCACGGCCATCATTCTGGCCGGCGGCGACGCCGGGCTGGTCAACGTGATGGCCAGGGAGGCCGCCGACGAGCTGGACGAGGTCGACAGCATCCGCATCAAGGACTACGGCGTCGCGGAGTGCGACGAGCCGGTCGCCGGATGGTCCTTCCAGACATACCTGGAGGACTGCGCCGACGAGGCCGTCTACTGGGAAGACGGCGAGTACAAACGGGCGGCGCCGTTCTCCGGCGAGGAGGATTACTACTTCCCGGCGCCGCTCGGTGTAACCGGTACGGTCTACTACCACTGTCACGAGGAGCCGGTGACCATCCCCGCGTTTCTCGGCAAGCCGGTCAGGTACGTGGACTTCAAGATGGGTGACCCCAGCAGCAGCATGTGGCAGTTCCTCATCGAGGGGCTCGGCCTCATGGACGAGAAGCCCGTCGCCGGCACCGACCCGGCGCTGACCGTCAAGGACGTCTTCTGCGGTCAGCTGCCGAAGACGCTCACGCCGCAGCACTGCATCGAGCTCGTCGAAGCCGGAAGGATCAAGAGCCAGGCCGTGCTGGCCGTCGACGTCGAGGGCACGAAAGGAGGCGAGATGATCCACTACAAGATGTGGACCGACAGCCCGGACGTCACGAAGGCGTGCGCCACGATCCCGGGGACCAACGACATCTCCTGGATCACCTCCATCCCGGCGTCAGTCCTGTCGCTGATGCTGCTTCGCGGGCAGATCCGGCGCACAGGGGTCTTCCCCTGTGAGGTCCTCGACAAGGAAGAGAGAAGGGCCTTCTTCCGCGAGATCGCGGCGTGGGACGTGGTCATCCACAAGCAGGTGACGACGAACGCCTAGGCACGGCCTTGTTGACAGAGCTGGAACTCAGCCCATGGTTGCTCAATGACCGTGCTCAGCGCGGCCGGCAGCATGGTCAAGGCGTGATCGGGGGTGTCCAGATGGCAGAGGAACTGACATCCGTCGGAGGGACCAGCGGCCTCGCCCGAGGCCTGCCGCTCTCCGACGCTTCTCGGATCCAGGGGGGGATCGCATGAGGATCACCAGCACCAGACGTAGGACCTGGTCGATCGCGCTGGCGATCGCGCTGGCGACCGTCTGTCTCGCGGCGGCGCTCGGCGCGAGCGCGGCGCTCGGCCGAGAGGAGACGCCGACGCCAGCCGCAGGCGAGGGCAAGGTCGTCGTCAAGATCGGCTGGATGGAGGAGATCGACAGCCTCAACCCGCTCATCGGCTGGACCGAGAACGCCTACGAGGTCTACGTCAACGAGTACCTGCTCATGGTCGGCCGCGACTGGAACACCCTGGAGCCCACCGACACCGGCATCGCCAAGAGCTGGGAGGTCTCGGACGACGGGCTCGTCTGGACGTTCCACATGAACGAGGGCCTGACCTGGCACGACGGCGAGGAGGTCACGGCCGACGACGCCGCCTTCTCCTACAACTTCATCATCGAGAACCAGATCGCCAACTTCATCACCTTCCTCGCCGGCGTCGATCGCGCGGAGGTGGTCGACAAGTACACCTACAGGGTCTTCTGCAAGCATCCGGTCGCCAACATGCTCACCGTGTGGCTTGTATGCCTGCCCGAGCACGTCTTCGGCGAGATGAGCGCCAAGGAGGCGACGGTCACGTTCGAGAACGACCCGCCGTGCGTCGGGAACGGGCCGTGGCAGGTCGTCGAGTGGAAGCGCGACGACTACCTGCGCATGGCGGCCAACCCGGACTTCACCCTCGGCGCGCCCGAGGCGGACGAGCTCCTGTTCGTCGTCTACCAGAACGGCGACACGATGGTCCAGGACTTCCTGGCCGGCGACCTCGACGCCATCTACATGTTCCCTCCCGCGCAGTTCGACAAGGTCAAGCGAACCGAGGGCGTCGAGGCGCTCGAGTACCTCTTCTGGAACTGGGACTACATCGGGTTCAACTGCTACGAGGGCGAGTCCGGCGGGCACCCGGCGCTGCGTGACCCGCAGTTCCGCAGCGCCCTCGAGTACGCGATCGACCGCGAGAGGATCGTCGAGAACGCCTACGGCGGTCGCGCGATACCAGGCTACACGTTCTTGCCGCCCGGCGGCTGGAGCGACCCGGACTTCGCCTGGGCGCCCGACGAGAGCGAGGCCCGGAACCACGATCCGGGCATGGCCAACCAGATGCTCGACGACGCCGGGTACCCCGACACGGACGGCGACGGCGTGCGCGAGTACGAGGGCAAACCGATCGAGCTGCGTCTGTGGGCTGAGTCGGGGTCGCCGGAGGCGGCGCGGGCCTGCAAGCAGATCACGGGCTGGTGGGAGGCCGTCGGCATCGATGTGACCTTCACCGTCGAGGACCAGGGGGTCTACTTCGACAGCATCTGGGGGTACAAGGGCGACACGTTCTACCCCGACTTCGACGCCTACTACTGGCTCTGGGACGGGTACTTCGACCCCGGCCAGACGCTGACGTGCTTCACCCCGGCGCAGATCGAGGGCTGGAACGAGTTCTCGTGGGTCAACGAAGAGTACGGTCGCCTCGACGAGCTGCAGGCGAAGGAGATGGACGCCGACCGGCGCGCCCAGTACATCCACCAGATGCAGCAGGTCATGTACGGTGACGCCCCGTGTATCGTGACCGTCCATCCGTACAAGCTGCAGGCCTACCGCACATCGACCTGGGACGGCTGGGAGCTGACCGGCAACGGGGGCAAGGACGGGCCGGAGTTCGCCTTCCGCAGCGCGACCATGCCATGGGCCTACTCCGACCTGACGCCCAGGGTGGCCGAGGAGGAGGAGTCCAGTCTTGCGCCGTGGGTCGGCATCATCGTCGCGATCGTGGTGGTCGTCGGCATCGCCGTTTGGCTGATCGCGAGGCGCGGACGCGGCGGCCCGGCGATGGAGGAGTGAGCCCCCGCAGAGCCGCTCGTCATCGGCGTCCTCGTCGAGCTCGAGCGCATCCTCACCGGTGCTGGCCGCCGCCACCCGCGCCTGCGCGCGCATCGGCAGTCTGGGCGGCACTGACAGCATGACTGCTCGTTTTGTACACTCTCAGAGAGCCCAGGGTGGCGAGGCTTGTTCCGTGATCCGGCCTCGCCAAGAGGGGAGGACCTGCGAAGATAGCGACCAGATGCGAGCCATGTGAGGGGAGGGTGGGCCGCGGGACCCGGCCGGGGCGGCGTGCGGAGATGCCGGCCGGTCAGCGGGGGCGCCTGTCGCCCGAAGAGGAGACCATGACCACGAGGGAGGGACCATGATCATCAGGTGCCAGGGAGTGTGGCGAGCGGCCCTGCTCGTCGCCGCTGCAGCGGCGACCTTGGTCGTGATGGGCGGCCTGTTCTCACCGCCGGCGAGCGCGACTAGCGCTTCACCAGCCTCCGAGAAGGTGACGTTCAAGATCGGCTTCATGGAGCCGCCCGACAGTATGAACCCATTCATCGGCTGGCAAGACATCGTCTACGAGTTCTACGTCCTCGAGTACCTGAAACTCGCGGGGCGCGACGTCGAGACGATGCAGCCGACACCCGGCCAGGGCGCACTGGAGAGCTGGGATGTCTCGGCCGACGGCCTCACCTGGACCTGCCACCTCAATGAGGGCCTCACCTGGAGCGACGGTGAGCCGGTGACGGCCGAGGACGTCGCCTTCACCATCAACTACATCATCGACAACGACATGTCGGCGTTCACCACGGCGACCCAGGACATCGAGAGGGCCGTCGTCGTCGACCCCTCCACGGTGCAGATCATCTGCTCGCAGCCCAAAGCGAACCTGCTGGGGGTGACGTTCTACGTGTTGCCCGAGCACATCTGGTCCAAGATCTCGCCGGAAGACGCCGCCAAGACGTTCGAAAACCCGCCGCCGGTGATCGGCGCCGGGCCCTTCCAGGTCGTCGAGTGGAAGCGCAACGACTACGTGCGCCTGGCCGCCAACAAGGACTTCCACATCGGGTCCGTCGGGCCGGCGAAGATCGACGAACTGCTCTTCGTGGAGTACCAGAGCGCGGACACGATGGTCCAGGACCTCAGGGCCGGCGACCTCGACGGCGTCTTCGGGGTTCCACCCGCCCAGGTCAAGTCGCTCGAGAACACGCCCGGCGTCGAGACCGCGAAGTACACCTGGTACAACTGGGACTACGTGGGCTTCAACTGCTACACGGGCAAGTCGCGCGGCAATCCGGTGCTGCTCGACCGGCGTTTCCGCGTCGCCCTGGAGTACGCCATCGACCGCGAGCGCATCGTGGACATCGCTTTCGACGGTTACGCGATCCCCGGGTACACGTTCCTGCCGCCCGGCCAATACAAGGACCCCGACTACAGCTGGCAACCGCCCGACGGGGTGCGGCGTGACTTCGACCTCGCCCAGGCCGCCCAGCTGCTCGATGAGGCCGGCTACGAGATGGGGCCGGACGGCATCCGCCTCGACGAACGCGGCAAGCCCATCGTGCTGCGCCTGTGGTCAGACAACAGCCGTCCGGAACACCAGACCGCCGCCAAGCTCATCGCCGGCTGGTTCCGCGAGGTCGGCGTGGGCACCAAGCTGTCGGTCCTGGACTCAGGCGTCTACTACGACGCCATCTGGAACTACGAGGGCGACACCTTCGTGCCCGACTTCGACATGTACCTCTGGTCCTGGGACGGCTACGTCGAAGCCGGCCAGAACTACACCTGCTTCACGACCCCCCAGATCGAGAACAACAACGAGTTCGCCTGGTCGAACAAGGAGTTCGACGGCCTCGACGCGGTGCAGATGACGACACTCGACCCCGACCAGCGGGCCGAGGTCATCAGGCAGCAACAACAGGTGATGTACGAGGACTCCCCCTGCATCGTGTTCGCCCACGCCTACAGGCTGGAGGCCTTCCGCACCGACAAGTGGACGGGCTGGCAGCGCGCCGGCTCCGGTGAGGGTCCCGCTTTCTACGCCGGCGCCCCCCTCATCTACCAGAACCTGGAGCCCAGGACTGCAACCACGAGTGAGGGCGGCCTGAGCTCGACCTGGATCGTCGTCGTGGTGGTCGGCGCCATCGCCGCTGCGGTGGTCGCGATACTCCTGGTGCTCCGCGGCAGGCGCCGCCGGGCAGAGGAGGTATAGGCGGCTCAGGGCCGCTCATCCTGACTTCGGCTGAAGATGGGCTCCAGTGACGCTATGGGCTCCCTGGCAGCCTGAAGTCGTGTCGCTGGAGGTCGAGGACCTCTCCGCCACAGACAATCTGGTGATGGTCAGCGCCGCGACCGAGGCGAGTAGTCTTGCCAACCCACCTATCGTGGCGGGAGGCGCCTCACGTACGCTCCCTGACAGGACCAGGTGTCCCTCGCCACACGGTGCCTGGCAGACGAGTGCGTGTGCATGCTGGTGTTCGGGACGACCGGGCGGCGCATCGAGGCGACTCGCCCCGTTCTCCGCGCTTGAGGAGTCACCGGTCCAACTGGCGGTCGCGACAGTGTAGTCAAGCGCTTCGCATGCAGCCGCGGCCGTCGCCCGGAGAACCTCTGAGCTCGTCGAAGCATTGCAGACGGCGCCGAGCGTTGCAGTCATCCGGTCGAGAGCGACGTCGAAACGCTCCGCCTCCACACCGCTGCGTCGCACTGCACCGACAGCCCTGGCGTTCTGTAGCCCGACGGAAGCAGCAGAGGCAAGTGCGCGCACCACGCGCAGTTCCTGACGCGAGAATCGCCGCTCTCGCTTGCGGTCGATCAGCTCCAGCAGTCCGATCGAGCCACCGCTGTTGGCGAGTGGCGCTATCAGGAGACACCTGATGTCCCAGCGGCGCATCGATGCGATCTCATCGGGGTCCGCGGCCGGGTCGCTCATGTTGACGACAACGGTTTCCTGGTTGAAGAGCACTCTGCCCGTCAGAGGGAACTCGCGTATGTTGTAGGAGGGAACGTCGGGCAACCGGTATCCTGAGTTGTCGAACTCGGCAAGACAGCGAACGACGCGAGTCTCCTGGTCGAACTCGGAGATCAGGCAGGCCTGGCAGTCGAGCAGTCCAGTGCCTTGGCGCGCGATCTCCCCAAGCAGTTCGGAGAGGTCGAGTTGGCTGGCCAGTCGGACCGTCATGTCGACGAGCGTTTCCAGCTCGCGTTCACGCGCAAGCCTCGCGTCGGGTAGTCGCGCAGCGTTTCCGCGGCCGAGCAACTCCTCGACATCCTCCTGTCGGAAGCGCCGGTGACCGCCTGCTGTGCGTACGCACGGCAAGATGCCCGATCCCGACCATCGCCGGATCGTGTGTGGAGCGACTCCGAGTCGACGAGCCGCCGCCTGTGTGCCGAGGTACATATGTGCAGTAGATACCGAGGACCCTTCCAGCTGTCAACTTCGCGCGCTCTTGCGAAGCGCGCAGGATCAGCATTGTTGACTGATTCGAGCTCGCGGGCTCTCACGAGACGACCTAGGATGCGTGGTGTGGTGCTCGTCCCGAGCACCGAGAGGTCTTGCGGACCGGGTGTCTCTTGAGCCTGCTCTCCTCGCGGAGACGCACAAACATGACGAGCGGGCGCAGGCAACGCCAAGCCGTAGTGTCGGACGATGCTCCTCGTGCCCCGAGAGACCGCATCTGAAGACCGGTCGCAAGATGCCAGTTGAGGATCTCAAGGGAGGTTTGGCTGTGAGCAAGCCCCGGCTCGCTCTGTTGTCCAGCGAGGACAAGGCCTTTCTACACGAGGGCGTCTTGGAGGTCCTTGAGGAGGTCGGAATCGCTTTCAACTCCTCCAGGGCCCTCGACGTCTTGGCGGCTGCGGATGTGCCCGTGGATCGCGACAGGCTTTCTGCCCGGATTCCGCGCGAGCTCGTTGAGGCGAGTCTGGCGATGGTGCCGCAACAAGTCCTGCTTGCCGGCCGCAAGCCGGAGAATGACATCCGCCTGGGCGAGCCGGCGGCGCCGCCGGCTTTCATAGCCGATGGGTCAGCCACGTATGTCCTCGACGACGCCAGCGGGAGGCTGCGTGAGGGGACGCTCGCGGACTTGCGACGCTTCTACCGGCTCCAGGACGCACTACCGGAGGTCGACGCGACCTGGAGCACCGTCTCGCCGCGTGATCTCGACCCGAGGACGTCGCTTCTCGAGATCGTCAAGGCCGCCTTCTCCGAGTCCACGAAGCATACGCAGGACGGGGTCAGGCGACCGGAGCTCGTCTCTCCCCTCATAGACATACTGGAAGCGGTATCCGGAGCGCCACTCGCGGAGCGTCCCCTCTTCTCGGCGATCGACTGCACCATAGCGCCGCTGCAGCACGACCCTCGAATGACGGACGCTTGTCTGGACCTGGTGGCCCACAAGGTGCCGATCGTCGTCATGCCGATGCCCCTGAGCGGCACAACGGCCCCCATGAGCCTCTCCGGTACTTGCATGATCCACCTGGCCGAGCTTCTCTCGGCCGTGGTCCTCTTCCAGTTGAGATCGCCGGGATGCCCTCTCGTTGCCTCGACTGCGGCGACCGTGGCAGACATGCGCACCGGGAGCTACCTGTGCGCAGGGCCGGAGAAGGCACTGCTCAACCTGGCCCTGACCGAGATGTGCAAGCACTACCGGCTGCCCACCGAGGCAGACGGAGTCGGCTCTGATGCCAAGACGGCCGACTTCCAGGCGGGAGCCGAAGGCATGGCGACAGGCCTCTTCGCAGCGCTGGCCGGAGCCGACGCCATCCTTGCCTTCGGGTGCCTGGGCGGAGCCGAGGTCACAAGTCTCGCCAAGGTGATGCTCGATTGCGACACCGTGCGGACGATCGAGAAGACGCTTCAAGAGACCAGCGTTCATGCCGACTCGACCGTTCTCGACGATATTCGGGACGTGGGCATCGGTGGTCACTACCTCGGAAGCAAGAGCACTCGCCGCCTGGTGCATGATGGGCAGTCGTTCCAGTCTCGCCTGTTCCGCCGCGGATCGCCCGGGACGAGCGTCCCTCCCAGCATCGCCCTCGAAGCTGCCGAGCGTGCTGAGCAGATCATCACCGCGCACCAGCCTGAACCCCTGGACGACGACGTCACCGCATACATCGACGGGATCATCAGGGACTTCTCGCTGCTGGACGCGGACTGAGACGAAGGATCCCGGGAGGAGAGGAGGCAAGGTGTCGACCACGACCAAGGACCGAACGGCCGCCGGCCTGCGGGAAGCGAGTGCACGCGCGGTTCAGGACGCTCTCTCCACGCCCTTCTGGCTCGACAGCCCCGCTGCACCCGAGCCCCACGCTCCACTTGAGGGAGACCAGGAGTGCGAGCTCGCCGTGGTCGGTGGCGGCTACACCGGGCTGTGGGCGGCCCTGCTCGCCAAGGAGCGCGATCCTTCTGCCGATGTCCTGCTCGTCGAAGCCGGCCGCATCGGGTGGCAGGCGTCCGGTCGCAACGGCGGGTTCTGCCTGTCGAGCCTCACGCATGGGGCCTCGCACGGCCGCCGGCTCTTCCCGAACGAGAACGACAGGCTCGACCAGCTGGGCGTGGCCAATCTCGACGAGATCGAGCGAGCGGTGGCCAGGTACGGCATCGACTGCGGGTGGGAGCGCACCGGCGACATCGAAGTGGCCACCTCGCTGTGGGAGCTCGCCGCGCTGGAGGAGAGTCGCGCGAACGGGGAGCAGCTGGGGCAGCGCCTCGAGTGGCTCGACCGCGAAGCCGTTCGTGCGGAGATAGACTCGCCGACCTTCCTCGCCGGGTTGTGGCTCAAGAACGTGGCTTTCGTCGACCCGGCGCGACTCGCGTGGGGCCTTGCCCGAGCCTGCCGCGAGCTGGGCGTGCGCATCTACGAGCACACGCCGGCCGGCGACCTGCGGCGCGCCGGGCCGGCTGTCGCCTTCACCACGCCCAGCGGCATGGTACGAGCTCGGGGCGTGGTGCTGGCGACGAACGCCTTCCCGCCGCTGCTGCGCAGCCTGAAGAAGCAGGTCGTGCCGATCTACGACTACACGATCGTCAGCGAGCCGCTGTCGGAAGAGCAGCGCGAGGCCATCGGCTGGCGACGACGGCAGGGGTTCTCGGACGGCGAACGGAGCCAGTTCCACTACGCCCGCCTGACCCACGACGATCGCATCCTGTGGGGCGGCTACGACGCGATCTACCACTACGGCAGCCGCATCCGGCCGGAGTTCGAGCAGCGACCCGCGACGTTCACCACGCTCGCCGAGCACTTCTTCGTCACGTTTCCGCAGCTCGAGGGTCTGCGCTTCACCCATGCCTGGGGTGGAGTGATCGACACGTGCACCAGGCTCTGCCTCTTCTTCGGCTCCGCGATGGGAGGCCGCGTGGCGTATGCGCTCGGCTACACCGGCAACGGCGTCGCCTCGTCCCGCTTCGGGGCTCAAGTGGCTCTCGAGCTGCTTGGCGAGGGCCCCTCGCCGCTCACCGAGCTCGCCTTCGTGCGCTCCAAGCCGATCCCCTGGCCGCCGGAGCCCCTGCGCTCCGCCGCCATCGAGCTCTCGCGACGGTCTCTCGCCCACGCCGACAGCCACGACGGGCGCAGGAACCTCTGGCTGCGCGTGCTCGACCGCATGGGCCTCGGCTTCGGCTCGTAGGGGAGGGGTGGAGGGAGTCGATCCTGAGGGCAGGGCTGCGCACGAGCTTCCTCGGCGAGGCGGAGCGCGACGGGCTGCACAGTCAGACGCTGACCGCAGGACGAACAGGTACGTGACGAGCGGATCGGAGGCGTTATGACGACCATCGAGGTCCTCACAGCCGAGCAGCGAGCGCAGGTGCACGAGCGTACTCTGCACGTGCTCGAGCACACCGGCATGCGCGTCGACAGCGACGAGGGGCGACGCATCCTGAGGGATGCCGGCGCCCTCGTCGACGAGGCGACGCGCATCGTCCGATTCCCGTCCGCCCTGGTCGAGGAATCGCTGAAGCTGGCGCCGAGGCGCTTCTCGCTGGGTGGTCGTCGGCCTGGGTGGAGCATCCCGCTCAACGCCGGCGAGTCGACGCTCTGTCTCGACGGCGGGCCGACGCTGGTGCTGGACCGGCAGACCGGCGAGCGCCGCCGCAGCACGCACGTCGACTGGCTCGAGGCGACACGGCTCTGCGACGCCCTCGAGGAGATCGGCATGTGGTGGAGCCCGGTGGAGGGCAAGGTGCTGGGCGATACGCCCGCTGACTGGGTGAGCGCCATGACGGAGACGTTGCGCAACTTCTCACGGCACGTGAACGACTCGTTCGAGGACGCGGCGCTCGCGCCGTGGACCCTCGAGGTGCTGGAGACCGTCTTCGGCGGCCGCAGTGAGATCCGCCGCCTTCATCCCTACTCCTTCCTGATCTGCCCGGTCTCGCCGCTCGTGCTCGAGCGCTGGCAGATCGACGCCTGGCTGGCCCTGCGCGGCTACGACATCCCGGTGGCAGTCATGCCCATGCCGATCATGGGCGCCACGGCGCCCGGCAGCCTGCTCGCCACGGTGCTGGTGGGCAACTGCGAGACGATCGGCACGCTCTGCCTGGTCGAGGCCGCCGAGCCCGGGGTGCCGTTCATCCACGCGCCGACGCTGGCCACGATGGACCCGCGCAGCGGCCGGGTGGCCGGCGGTGCGCCGCACGCCGCCCTGAACACCGCGGGTGTCGAGATGGCCCGCTTCTACGGCCTGCCGGCGATGGGCAGCGGGCCAAGCACTGACGCCTATGCGCCGGGCATCCAGGCCGCCTACGAGAAGACGATCGGCACGGCGTTCGGCTGTCTCGCCTGGCCCGACATCCTGGTCGGCCCCGGCTCACTGGCCGCATCCACCATCTTCAGCTTCGAACAGACCCTCATCGACGTGGAACTCTGGCGCCTCTTCCGCAAGACGCGCGAAGGTATCGCCGTGCAGGAGGATCGCTGGCTCAGCGACGTGCTCGAGCGCGTCGGCCCGGGCGGGCAGTTCCTCGGCGAAGCGTCGACGCGGCGCAACGTGCGCGGCGGTGAGTGGCTGCTGCCCCAGCTCGGCGCGCACGAGACCTACGAGTCCTGGGCCGCCGCCGGAGCCCCCGACATCCTGGAGGAAGCGCGCGCGGGTGGAGGACATCCTCGCCCGTCACGAGCCGCCCGCCCTCGGCGAAGACGTGGAGCACGCGCTCGAGAAGCTGTGCACCAGAGCCATGGGCGCCGCCACGTGAGGCGGCCTGTGACGGCGGTCGCGGTGCATGGCGGCCCTCGCAGAGGAAGCGCGGCAGCGCTGCGCTGCTGAGAACCCGATCGCCAAGGAGTCGACCACGATGACCCCGCCACTGATACGCCTTCTCTCCGACGAAGAGCGCGCCGTACTGCACGAGCAGACGCTCACCGTGCTGGAAGAGGTGGGCGTCGCCTACAACACGCCCATGGCCATGGACGTGCTCGAGGGGACGGGCGCGATCCTCGATCGCGACCGTCTCACGGCGCGGCTGCCGCGCGAACTCGTCGCGCGTTGTCTGGAGACCGCGCCGCGCACGGTGCTGCTCGCGGCGCGCGACTCGGCCAACGACGTGTGGCTGGGCGACGGCAGTCTGACGTTCACGAGCGACGGCACCGCCACGTATGTGGTCGACGACGCGACCGGCGAGCGCCGCGAGGGCGGCGCCGACGACCTGCGCACCCTCATGCGGCTGTTCGACGCCCTGCCCAACGTCGACTACGTCTGGCCGTCGATCTCAGCCCGCGACCTCGATCCGCTGACCGCCAACCTCGAGATCGAGGCGATCTCGTTCCGCTCGTGTGCCCTGCACGTGCAGGACGAGGTGCGCGCACTCGAGTACGTGGCGCCGCTGCTCGAGATGTTCGCCGCCGTGGCCGGCGCGCCGGTCGCCGAGCGACCGGTCTTCTCGACCATCAACTGCACGATCGCCCCTCTGGGCCACGACGGCGCCATGACGGAGGCGAGCATCGCCCTGGCGCGTGCCGGCGTGCCCATCGCGCTCATGCCCATGCCCCTGATGGGCACCACGGCGCCGATCACGGTCGCCGGGGTCACCGTCATGTGCATGGCCGAGATGCTCTCGGCGGTCGTCCTCTTCCAGACCGCGGCGCCGGGCTGCCCGCTGATCGCCTCGCCGGAGCCGGACTCCGCCGACCTGCGCAGCGGGCTCTACGTGTGCGCCTCGCCCGAGGGCAGAGCCGCGACACTGGCCTGCATCGAGATGTCGAAGCAGCACTACGGCCTGCCCACCCAGGGCGGAGGGTTCGACGGCGACGCCAAGGCCCCCGACTACCAGAGCGGCATCGAGGGAGCCGACGTCCTCCTCGATGTGCTGGTGGGCGCCGACTCGAGTGTCGGAGTGGGCTGCTTCGACGGCGCGCAGGCCGTCAGCCTGGCCACGGCCGTCCTGCACAACGACGC
>Ga0172368_10006209_pt1 | contig 12963 bp, 13 predicted proteins | sample Lak11m_FD_114540 | JGI IMG/M metagenome (GOLD analysis project Ga0172368, IMG submission 114540) | Freshwater microbial communities from Kabuno Bay, South-Kivu, Congo - kab_022012_11m | ecosystem: Environmental > Aquatic > Freshwater > Lake | place: Democratic Republic of the Congo: South-Kivu...
GAGAAAGTTGTTTCTTTCCTCAAAGAATTTAATGCTGATTTTTTTGTAAGGGATGTATTTCTGTTACCTGAGGATGAAACAATATTGAAAGGGGATTAAATCAAATATTTTTGTCCCAAAGCCAGGCAATAAAAATATTTCATCGGTCATCTTTTAAAGAATTTAACGGTCTCGATAGTATCGTTCTTTGGAACTTGGCATACCAGCTATTTTCAGTTTCATAATAATAATTGGAAACCCATTATATTACCAAAATTTCCACCAGGGCTTTTTTACTTTCGATACTTCAATATCCAGAGCTTTGTATTGTGTTCTTCCAGAAAAATCAATTTTTTTCCATGATGAAGAACCTTTTGGGGCGGGTTCTTTTCTATTCTTTTCTTCGACCTCCGGAGGGGAATTAGAAAAGATTTCAGTCGTTTTTAGGTCATTTGAAGAGTGAATTAAAATCTCTTTGATTTTATCCTCATTTATTGTTTCAGGAACAGTATTTATTTCGGGCACTGAAGCACGTTCTATTTTGTTCAGTTCTTTTTCAGTTTCAGAAATTAGCACTAAGAGTTCTTCTTTATCCCCAACATTATTGGCTATATCCTTTTTAGCTGCCAGTATAATTCTTTTCAGTTCATCCGCACGTGATAGATTACTGAATGCCTTGGAATCAGGAATTCTTATCACTGAAACTTTTTGTTTTTGATCGATATTATCATTATATTTTGATGGTATTTTAATTCTCCCTGGTTTCTTAGTCTTTTACTTTTTTGTTAAGTCATCTATTAATCATGCTCATGGCTGACCTTTTGGTTTTTCAGGCATGACCTCAGTATCTATCATTTTCTGATAAGTCGTATCAATTATCGTCTTCAGGTTTTCCACATCTTCTTTATTATACTTGATTAGCGTTTCCAGCGCCTCGTCATCCCCGCGCCGGTATTTATTCCACAAATGAACTGCCTCAAACCCCGATATTCCTTCGGTCTCTTCACTCCTTCTTATTCCAAGTGAGCACTCGATCTTCTTAAGACCGCCGCTGTAACCGATATTTTTCAAAGGGTACATCAGGTCAATGTGCAGGTGGTTGAAAACCCCGGGAAATTCATGTTCAATAAAAGGGAGGTCAAACCTTGCCCCATTAAAAGTAACGAGCTGTTTGTACTTTTCCAGTTCCACCTTGGCTTCATTGAGGTTAATATCCTTAATGTATGTCTTCGTTTCTTTCCCGTTAAATATCCCGATCATCGTTATGCTGTCCCAATTTATTGAAAGTCCGGTAGTTTCAATATCCACAAATGCAGTGTTCTCTTCGAAATGCTTGTATGCTCTCCAGTGATGTCGGGGCAAAAGCCTTTTCGCAAAAAAGATGTGATTCCTGCTCCACAATTGTTCGATAGATTCTTCAACTCCGGAAATTAATAATCTTTGTTTTTTCCTGGTCGCTTTGACCAATCCATGATTTTCAAGAAAATCATCCCAGCTTTTTATGCCGGATTTCCATATCATACGCTCTGTTAAGGCACCGATAGTTGGAATATGAATATAGGTATTGTTCAACATATTTCAATTAAAATCCATTATTTTGTATTCCATTCCTGAAAGGTCAACAACTGTGGCTTTTGCCGGGTCTGGCTGCAAATTCATGCGTTTCTGGAACTCTGTCTGGCTTTGCCATGTGCCGCTGTTAATTGTAAGCACATCCCTGTAGCGTGAAACACCAACAGTATGGACATGCCCGCAATGTAAAATATCGGGAATTTCATCGATCACGAAATGATCTTTTTTCTCAGGCGCAATAGATACTCTTCCTCCGTATATCGGTGAAAGGTGCCTGAGTTTTAGCATTTCATTCATAGGTTTTGTTGGCTCGGAATATGAAAAACCTGGAATACTTGCAATGATGTCATCCATTGACCTGCCGTGATATATAAGGACTTTGACCCCAATATCCACCATGGCCGGGTTTCCAACAAAGATAATATCATTCCTGAACATTTTTGTGATCCTCTCTGGAAAACGGGGCTGCGGCTCTGCCTGCCTTACAGCGTCATGGTTTCCGGGTGAAATTATGATCTTTATGTGTTTTGGCACTGCGTTCAAATATTGCGCCGCTTTTTCATACTGCTCATATATATCGGAAATAGCCAATTCCTTGTCCTGCCCGGGGAATATCCCTATCCCATCAACTACATCACCTGCTATCACAAGATAATTAATATCATCATCCAGCCAATCAATGAACTTAAGCCATGCGTCTTCAAGAAATGTTTTGCTTCCTACATGTATATCTGATATGAAGACGGCTTTTCCCCCTCCTTTTTTCCCATTAAGGGTACCATTCCTTGAACTGGGAATATCAGGCCATGAGATCCTGTTCGCAAATATCATGTTACCATCAGATGAAAGAGTGCCGGTTATTCCGATCACCTCATCAAGAAGTAAGCGACATCCTGATTCATAAAGCTCTTTATCACGTTCTTTATGAATTAAGACCCTAATCATTCCTGTCGGGTCTTCAATATCAATGATCTTATGCCCGTTCGAACTTGTCCTGATATCAAGTACCATTCCGATAACAGAAAGCTCCTCCCTCGAATCAAGGTTCCTTTTTTTCAGGCTCTCTATGGGTCTCGCACCCAATCTTTTTCTAAGGATGTCCCCAAGGGAACTATAGCGGTCCTTGAAATACTGCACAAATTCAGTATATTCCCCTATGCAGGTGGATTGGTTAGTAATATCTTTAAGTATGGTAACATTATTTTCTACGGACTTGCTTTTTGTTGGAATTTCAACTTGTTTCGGCAGTATTTCCGGCGGGCTTACAGAAACAGGTATGTTTTTACAGATTGAAAAATTGGGTTTTATATGCTCTATCCCTACCACAAGGACTGAATTGTCTATTGTTCTTACAACATCGTGTATCTGCTCTGGCGAGCTTGTCCTCATAGCATCAAGCGCCTGCGGGTCTATCTGGAATCCAGACTGCGCAAAAATCTGGATTATCTCGCCCATTTCCATTTGCCAGTCTCCATGATTTATGATTTATGGCCTGTGAAGGGATAAGATTTTTCCTCTAATCTTATCGATGCTTTTATTTACTTTTAGCCTAAATTACAACAAGGTGGAATATGGCATCGGAAACATCAGGACAATTTGTGAAAATCATCAACGAACCCCTTAAATCAAAGAATCCATTAGTGATCGTGGGGTTTCCCGGTATAGGACTTGTAGGAAACATAACCTGCCAGCACGTAATTGAAGAACTTGGCATGAAATATGTGGGTTCGATCGATTCGAAATACTTCCCTCCCCTTGCTGTGCTTTTTAACGGGATCGTATATATGCCCGTTCGTATTTATGATGCCCCCGGGAAAGATATCACAGTGGTAATCTCGGATATTCCAATACATCCCACTGCATCATATGATATCAGCAAAGTACTTATCGACTGGATGCAAAAAATAAATGCAAAAACTGTAATTTCAATAGCAGGGATAGCCACGACAACCGGAGAAAGACGAGTTTTCGGAGGGGCCACGAATGCGGAATGGCTTGAGAAAATAAAAGATAAGACTGAAATATTCCAGGTGGGGACAATATCCGGTATTTCAGGGAGTATAATGACTGAATGTTTCCTGAGAGGCGTGCCGGCGGTGAGCATGCTTGGTGAAACTCCCGGACCTAATCCTGATCCGAGAGCAGCAGTCCAGGTAATAAATGTTCTAAATGGCATATTTGGCCTGTCTATAGATACCGAGAAATTGTTGAGCCAGGCCGATCAGATAGAACTTGAACTCTCAAAGCTTGCAGAACAGGTCAAAACTACAGAAACAGCGTCACCTCCCAGGAAAGAATTCCCAATGTACGGGTGATTTGCATGCGTTATGTAATGTTAAGTGGAATATCGCATCATGTGATAAAAGAAATTGAACATGAGAAAATAAAGACAGTCGAGATAAGGAGCCCTCATAATTTCCGTTCAATATTGGAAACTGAGGCCGGGGATGTCATATTTATTACATCAAGAAGCCAGGAAGACATTAGAGGGGGAACTATGGGTCTTATTGTACGAATTCGTGAAAAACAGGTTTCAATGCACAGGGTGATCCAGAAGACGCCTGATTCTTATGAGGAATCCGAGTTCCAGCTTGCGCGCCTTCAGCTGGAAATGAAAGGTCATGCACGAGTTCGACGAACTGAAATAAGCAAGCTCGGGGAAGCCATGGTTGTTGATGCAGACGAAGTGCTCAACTTTGAAGGAAGATAAGTCCAGAGAAATTATTGTTTCTTAAAATTCTTCCATTATGTCAATACCATGTTCAAAACGTGTAGGAATACACTTTGGTCTGTTCCTATCCCTTTCCCTGATCTTATCCTCTAATGCTTTATAAACAACATGATATTCTGCTTCACGCAAAGGGTCATATTTCGCTTCTTCCTTCAATTCATTCGAAAGGTCCTGTAATTGTCTAATTGACATATATTTATAGCGTTCTGCACCTGCATTCATAACATTTTCTCCCGAATTGTGTTTCTTTTATTTAAGACGAGTCAGATTATCTGATGATCTATCATAAATAATCGTTTTATTCAGATATAAAGATTTAGAGTGGATTTTCTTGTGAGATAAATATCGGAATTAATCAATTTATAATATCGGATAGAATTATATCAAAATATGATATCAACTACAATATCATATTTGATAACTAATAAGATAATAAATTTGGTATATATTATCTGATATGATATAAATTAAGATAATAGATATGATAACAAATAATACGATTAGTATCCAGATATAGTTTTAAAAACCATTATAAGTCTTGAAAATAATCCCTGTATTTACAAGGAGATCAAAAGCGTGCAGGGCATCATTATATATTCAACAAAGAACTGTCCGAATTGCAGGGTACTGAAGCAATTCATAGAAAATGCAAAAGTACAATTCACAGAGGTAGATATGGCTACCCCGGCGGCATTGACAGAACTGCGCATGAACGGTGTGTTCACCATGGCTGCGCCGGTGCTGCAAATAGGAAATAAATTCCACACATATAATGAGTTATTTACACAGAACAGGATCAACCATGACAAGATCCAAATCCTGCTTAAAGATGCCATGTAAGTGCAGTCAGATCGTTATGAGCCAGAGGGTACAGGTTCATCTGATCGGTGGCTGCCATATAAAACAGCATAACCAAATAAATTGAGGTGCAATAAAAGATGGGTAAATATATAGAGGTACAGATGGCAAATCTCATGGAAGAGAATAAAGATGAGATGATAGAAGCTTTTGTTCAAGAGAAAAAGGAGGCAGTTGATCAAAAACTAATTACTGTACAGAAAGTAAAAGAAGTACAGACAATACAGAAAACCCTTGGAGGTTCCCTGGTTTCAGTCATTCCGAAAGTGAGGACAACGGACGGACACCTCATGGACTGGGACAGGGAAACTATCGTTAAACAACTTCTTAAGGAGACAAAACTCAGCGAGCAGTTCTACGGGACACCTGCTATCACCCTGGATGAAGCAAAAGTGATGGCTAAGGAAACCGAGAAAAGAATCAAGGATATGAACGTGAAATTCCTATCCGGACCTCTGGTACGCGAGCTTGTCAATATTATACTTCTTGAACATGGGCATACGGATTGGCGAAATATTTCCACAAGAGTAGGGACGCCTGTTTACGATGCTTACTGCATCGACATGGGAACAGGTTTTGAGGCGCGGGATAACGCGAACCTCCAGGAGAACGCCGAGACAAGCCACAAGAAAAAGGCTGACAAGATGAGCAAGGAACAGTATCTTCTCATGCTTCCTCCAAAAATCTCTGACTCTCACCTCAATGGAGATATCCATATCCATGACCTTGAATACCTGGGAACGCGCGCTTTCTGCCAGGACTGGGACCTTCGTTATTTCTTCTATTATGGTCTCATGCCGGACGGAAGCGGCACAAAGGCAAGTGTAGCAGGACCTGCAAAGAAAGCAGAAGTTGCTATCCTCCATGCGGTGAAAGCCCTTGGCAGCGCCCAGACAAATTTTGCGGGCGGGCAGGGATTCTATAATTTCCTGACTTTCATGGCTCCATATTTTGAGGGCATGAGCTACGAAGAGATAGAACAGCTCACCCAGATGTTCGTTTATGAAATGACCCAGATGATGGTGGCACGCGGGGGGCAACTGGTCTTCTCCTCAGTCCAGCTTTCCCCCGGCGTTCCTTCACTATGGAGGGATAAACCCGTTGTTTATAAAGGCAGGGTATGGGACGGCGAGCAGGCGCCAAAGCGCACATACGGCGAATTCGAGCGCGAAGTGCGACTTGGTTTTGAAGCCATGATGAACGTTATGCTAAAAGGAGATTACTGGGGTAAACCATTCAATTTCCCTAAACCCGAGATAAGCATTGAGCCTGATTTCATGAATGAAGATGAAGAATTCAACCGCGCGCATCCTGAGCTTTTAAGCTACCATGAACTCTATACCAAGGCATTTGAGCTTGCAGCGCGCTTTGGAACGCCTTATTTTGATAACCAGCTTCCCGAATACAGGGGCGCAGGTAAGGGCATAAGCTGTTACCAGTGCTGCGCTTATAATTTCTCATCGTCGCATGATAAGGACTCCGAATTTGAGGATAAACTGTATTTCCGCGAAGGGAAGCATTTCTCGATGGGGGCATGGCAGGTAGTTTCACTTAACTGCCCGCGTGCAGCCTATAAAGCCAGAAAGGATGATGAGGCACTATTCCAGGAATTGAAGAACATGATGGATATGTGTATCGATCTTTTCAAGGTGAAGAAGAAATGGATGGATATCGTGATCGGGAATAGCAGGATGCCATTTGTTACCCAGAGGCCAAAGGATCCGTTCACAAAGACCCACGAGCAGATCGCTGTGGATACAAAGGGTCTTGTCTATACGATAGGCGTGGTCGGAATAAATGAGATGGTGCAACACCATACGGGAAAGCAGATACATGAGAGCGAAGAGGCGCGAAGGCTCGCTATCCGCGCTATGTTCGAGATGAAGTTCTACGCAAAGGAACTCTCCCAGAAGCATGGCATGGAGATAGCGCTTGCAAGGACGCCCGCCGAGACTACGGCGCAGAGGTTTGCAGTATCTGACATCCTCCATAAAGAATACAGGAAGTGCGCAGAGCCAATTATAAAGGGAAATGTCCCGGAAGCATTGAAGCACATCTCGGAAACAAGAGATTTGCCGATATATTACACTAATGGCACGCACATCCCGCCCAACGCTGAAGTATCGCTCCCCCAGCGCATCAAACTTGAGGAGACTTTCTTCCCGATAGTGGATGGAGGCAATATCCTTGATATCTGGCTGGGTGAAGCGGCGCCAGACCCGCACGGGCTTAAGGAATTCGCGATGAACATTGCAAAGAATACGCAGGTGGGCTATTTTGCTTTCACGAAGGACATGACGGTGTGTATGGAAGATTTCCATGTGGCATCAGGGCTTCTGGATTTGTGCCCCAACTGCGAGAGCGAAAATGTGGAGCACCTGTCCCGCGTTACCGGATATATCCAGGCTGTCTCAGGATGGAATGAGGGGAAGAAGCAGGAGCTCAAGGACAGGAAGAGATATGGCGTGGGGGTGTGAAAGTATGGAGGGAGCCTTCATGTTTTCAGATAAGCCCGTAAGGCCAGGGGATCTCCAGTCATGGTTGAGGAAAGCCTCAAAGGAAGAAAGGATAGAACTGGCAAGGCAGATCGCTTCTACAGTTGAAAAACCTGATGATGAGATTTCTTATATCGACACGGCGAACCTGCAGGAGATGCACAGGGAAGAAAGGATCTGGATCGCCAAGAAGATAGTTTCGACGATACCGCATGATTGGGGATGCACGGGGTGTTGAGCAGATGGCATGCATTTCATGCGTGTCGGCGCCCCGCCCGAACTGCGAGAGCGATAATATGGAGCATTTATCGCGCGTTACTGGATATATTCAGGCTGTTTCGGGGTGGAATGAGGGGAAGAAGCAGGAGCTGAAGGATAGACGGAGGTATGGGGTGGGGGTGTGAATAATATATGGTTTGTAGTAATGAACATACAGAAGATATTGATTTCTTCCTTGGGGAGGATATAATACAAGGAGAAAATATTCCATTCTATCTTCTCTGGAAGGGGGCTGACCCAAAAGAAATTACCCTTGAACTCAGTGGATTTAAATCGATTGTCGAACTACATAACGCAATTAAATCAAGAACTGTTGTAAAAGAGGGAAAAACGGTGGTGAGTGGTTTCTATGTTCCGGGATATCTCGGAGGATTGCTTTCAACAGAAATAACAAATATACCCATTAATTACGGAAGTCTAACATTAAATATATTAGAAAAAAATGGATCGATTAAATCATTGAATGCCATCAGAGAAATGTATACCACCAGACTAGATTTGAAAGAGTTTCCAGAAGATATCTCTATAGGTGATTCAAAGGTAGAAAATAAGATAAGCATCGAACTTAAAGGAAATACAACGGTATTTCTAGGAATCGAAGAGATGGAAAAAAACGAATGTGAAATTGACATACCTTCTGAGGTCAAAGCTATATTTATAAAATTTTACGAATCTATACAAAAGGGGGTAAATGAGCTAAAAGAAGATTTCCCAGAACATCAAGAAACCCTAGAATTGTTTCTTGTGATTCCTGATACTAAAGTGTCTGTTACCCAATTTATTGAGAAATATGGAGAAAAAATCAAAGAGTCATTCAAAGATGAAATCTTTCTAGATGCATTTTCCACAATTTTTATCACTGCATTATTTGAACAAGTCGGTATCGAAGATAGGATATTAAAGCCATTGAATGAGTATTTTGAATCCAATGCCGATGATAAGGCTTATTTTTTGAATCCGTTATTGCAGATTAGAGTCCCAGCAGGTGGGTGTTTGATGGCAATTAAAATCAAAGCAAATGATCTGCTCAAGCAAGAAAGCAACGAAGTTGAAATTAAAGTTCCCTTAAAAGCTAACGAAGAGACGTATAAACCTTTGAAAGATTTGTTTTTGATCACGAGGAATATTTATGAGTAAAATTCAGGATACAAAGCAACTAATTGAAATCATAAGAACGGTCTCTGAATCGATTAGGGGAGAGAAAAAAAACAGTCTGAGAATCGAATGCATGAATGGCTTGGGCATTTATGGAACACATATCAAAGTAGATAATAAATTCTCAAAATGGGTAAATGGGCTTACACATGGAAGCATAGAGGTTCCTGAATCGCAAGTTTACGAGGTCAGAACTACTGGTTTCTCACCATATCCTCAAACAATAAAAGGAAATGTATGGCGATTTGATGGAAAGTTAATAGTTGATTTAAAACCTGCATTAGAATTTGATCTTTTCAGCATAGAAATCTCTTATAGAATGGATGATGAATTTCTAAATAGTCTCGTTAGAGCTAGGTCATCACCAGAACCATTAGGTGATCAAGTTAAATACGAATTGTCTGCACAATTAAGAAATCCTGAAGGATTGGAAATGGGTTTTTCTGAAGTGGAAATTGAAGAATTTCCAGTAACTGCACGTGTTCATATAGCGGATCGGATAAATATGAACGTTCCAGATTATGTTAAAGAGCTATTGAGTATAGAGACAGACCTTCTAGGTGATCGTAACCCTCATGCTAGCGTAAGAATGGTAGAATTACAGCGCAAGAAAACTCAGCTGTTAAGAAAACTGGGTAAAATCAGCTTGTCCGATAAGATAAAAGACTTATCATTAATCTTGACTCCGACACATTTTTCAAATTACGTAAAAACAATAGAGGACTTTAAACTGCATCAATGCGAAAGGGGACCTGAATTCTTTCAAGCACTTGGGATGTTGCAACTTCCAAAATCTATGAATGTAATTTCTAGGACGGACTTGAATTTTAAGAAACCTGCAGCAAAGGGAACCATGATATATGAATCAAAGAAATTTGATAAAGAAATATCCAATTTATTCAAATAACTTTCTTCCTTTAGATGATCCTTCGCCTATAATTTTCATTCGAATCCCGGAGTTATGGTGCGAAAGGGGAATTGCTTTGTTCCGAAGAATGTATGAATCTGCGTTCATCCGCAGTTCGGTTTTCGCGAACGCGCCGGAAACAAAAATCTCTATCCGGAAGCGGATCGGACAGATTTTCACGGATTCTCTTATCCGTGTGAATCCGCGTCATCCGCGCTATCCGTGTTCTATAGTGGCTTTGCTTTCTGAACACTTTCACACCACTATCCAAGAGTATAATTACAAACATAGATATAAGCAAAACAATCCATAGTCATGTCCTCTGATACATTCCTCTATACATCCATCAAAACGAAATATAGCTCGATATTTGAGAAGTGCCTGCCCTTGCTAAATTGGCTCATAGTTGTCATAGAGGTGAAAAACTGACAAAACAAATGCACGAAATTCGTGATCCTTTGCACGTTTTCATTCGTCTGGATTCGGATGAAAGGAAAGTACTTAATTCTCGTCCGTTTCAACGGCTTCGTCATATTCACCAGCTTGGTCTAACATATCTTCTGTATCCTGGCGCAACCCATAGACGGTTTGAACACTCATTGGGTGTTATGGAGTTGGCTGGACGAGTATATGACATTGTAACTGAGCCCTCGAATATTTTTGTCAAAAATGTTGTGCCTCCACACAATTCATATGAACATACATATTGGCGCCGCGTTCTTCGCATGGCAGCTCTATGTCATGATATAGGACATCTTCCTTTTTCCCATTCCGCTGAAGATTTGCTACCTGATGGCTGGGACCATGAACGTCTAACTTTAGAAATTATTCACAGCGATGAATTGGAATATATATGGAAAGAAATCAAGGTTCAATCAGATGATGTTGCAAAACTTGCCATAGGTCCTAAAAAATATAAGGATATTGCTTTCACGGATTGGGAGGCAATTCTTTCAGAAATAATTGTTGGCGATGCTTTTGGCGTTGACAGAATGGACTACCTGATTCGAGATTCTCACCATGTTGGAGTAGCTTACGGAAAGTTCGACCATTATCGTCTTATTGATACTCTGCGTATTCTACCAAAAGAAGAAGATGGTTCTGTAGAACCCGTCCTTGGCATAGAAGAAGGCGGTTTGCACTCTGCTGAAGCATTGGTACTCGCAAGATACTTTATGTATACACAGCTATATTATCATCATGTACGGCGGATATATGATATTCATTTGAAGGACTTCATCAAGAAAAGTTTTTCCAGCGGATACTTACCTATAGATATCAAGGAACATCTACAGATGACTGATAACGAAATATCCGTAGAGTTATTAAAGACAACCAGAGATGAAAAACATCCAGGATATGATTCAGCAAGAAGAATAATTAATCGAGAGCATTTCAGATTGTTGTATCAGAGGAATCCCAACGATATTGCAAAAAATCCCGAAGCAGGTAAATTAATCTTTGATGAAGCATGCAAGAAATTCGGAGAGGCAAATGTAAGATATGATACCTATAAACAAAAGGGCAGTGGTCTAAACTTTCCCATAATTTCTTTAGATGATCGCACAGGGTCATCACTGGCAATGTCACAAGTATTAAAGTCGGTTCCTGTTGTTGCTGTAGATTATGTCTTTATCAATCCTGATCATAGAAACGAGGCTGAAAAATGGTTAAAAGAAAAGCGTGAAACAATAATTACAAAGAAGGAGGTAGAAAAAATATGAACAGATTACAGCGGGATGCTGTGATATTATCGTTAATAGAAAATCTAAGAGCGAAAGGAAGCTGGTGCGGAGAAACACATATTCAAAAAGCAACTTATTTCATTCAGGAACTGCTTGGTGTCCCCTTGGAATTTGAATTTATTCTATATAAGCATGGACCATATTCATTTGATTTGAGTGATGAATTGACTGCTATGCGGGCAGATTCCCTTCTCAAATTACAGCCCCAACAGCCACCTTATGGCCCCAGTTTTATACAAACTAACGGCAGTAAATTAATAAAAAGGCGTTTTCCAAGAACTCTGAAAAAATACTCTCCAATGTTGAAATTCGTCGCAGATAAAATTGGAGATAAAGGTGTTGCAGAGCTAGAGCGTTTAGCCACTGCACTTTATGTGACACGTAAAATAAATACAGACTATACTATAGAATCCAGAGCACAGTGTATCAATTCACTAAAACCGCACGTTTCTCTGAATGAGGCTCGTGATGCGGTCAGGTTAATTGATGATTTAATTAATCAATCGCAGGATATAATAGTGGGATAAAAGCCCCCCTTACTTATATTTCCCCTCCCCACCCCATCATCAGGCCGACGGCGCCGCAAGAGGAGCGATGGGGCAGGGGGCGCTTTGTTTTGAAACCCGTTACGATGCATTAAATCCGCGTTCATCTGCGGTTTTTTTACAAAGTACGACAAGATTATCATATTGGAACGGCGCCAGAAAATTTATTGTAGTATATATATAAAAATTTATGGCGCTTCATAATCCCAGCCCCTTCACTCTATCTCTCCTTCCCCCGCCACCTCTCATCATCAGACCGACAGCGCCGCAGAGGGAGCGATGGGCAGGGAGCGCTTCGGATTTGACCTACAATGATTGCCTGGGATTTGGATAAGCGCCGGAAAATAAATTTGATGTATTTTATATAAGTCATATCATCATAAAACCCAGCCCCCTTCAAATCTATCTCTCTCCCGCCCCCTCTCCTCACCAGCCCGACGGCGCCGCAGAGAGGGCGAACGGCAGGGGGCGCTTTTGAAAATAAATCACTATGAATAAAATATTTGAAATTTAGAGATTGATAAAAATGAAAAATAAACAAGATAAAAATGATGCAGACAATTTTTTGTAAATCCCTTTTCTAGTATAACAATTCCAAAATAACATAACAATATTTATTAGTAAAGAGCGCTAATATAATAATATGCCATTTTTAAGCCAGCGCTCGAAACTTCAACTGACTGATAAAGAACTCGAA
>Ga0172368_10006219_pt1 | contig 12947 bp, 8 predicted proteins | sample Lak11m_FD_114540 | JGI IMG/M metagenome (GOLD analysis project Ga0172368, IMG submission 114540) | Freshwater microbial communities from Kabuno Bay, South-Kivu, Congo - kab_022012_11m | ecosystem: Environmental > Aquatic > Freshwater > Lake | place: Democratic Republic of the Congo: South-Kivu...
GCTCCCGCTGCCGCCGCCGTCGCCGCCGTTGACGCCCGAGGCGTTCGCGCCTCCGGCGACCCCGGTGTTCGCGGCGCCGCCGTTGGCGCCGGTCGCTCCGCCGCCGCCGCCTTTGGCACGTCCGCCCAGCAGAGTGCATCCGCTCGTCTTGTCGCCGGCCGTAGCGGGAGCACCCGCCGTCGCCGCAACCCCGTCGCCGCCGCCACTGCCGCCGGGACCGGCTGCCGGCGAGTTGAGGCAGGCGCCCGCGCCGCCGCCCCCGCCGACTCCCGCGCCGCCGCCGCCGCCGGCAGGCTCGCTGTTGTAGTTGTACGCACCCGCGCCGCCTCCGCCGCCCCCGCCTGCTCCGCCGGTCGCCGTGCGGGTCCCCGAGTGACTCGACGACCCATATCCTATGACGATAGTACCGCCTGCCGCGCCTTTCGCGCCGCCGCCGCCGCCCGCGCCGCTGCCGCGCGTGCAGCTCGGCTCGCCGCCGCCTCCGCCGCCCCCGCCGCCGATGGCGCCGTCGGCCGTGATCGATCCCGAGCCCGCGAGCGTCGCGGCATAGACGAGCACGATGCCGCCGCCACGTCCGCCCGGGCCCCCGTTGCCGCCCTTGCCGCCCGGATAGGCGCTGCCGCCGCCCGCGGCGGAGCCCGCGCCGCCGTCGCCGTTGGCCTTGCCGCCGCCGCCGGCGCCCGAGTCGCAGCCGCCTCCGCCCCCTCCTCCGCCGCCCGCCGCCGACCCGCCGCCGAGCGACAGCAGCGTGGCGCTCCCGAAGGTCGAGCCCGAGTCGTAGGGGGCGCCGCCTCCGGCCGAGCACCGGCCGCTTCCGGTTCCGGCGTTGCCGTTGTCGCGCCCGGCGCCGCCGCCGTGGCCGCCGTTGGGCACCGGCGACGAGCCGCCGCCCCGGCCTCCGCGCCCTCCGGTGCCGCCGCCGGGCGAGCCGCACGCCCCGTCGGTCGTCGAGCCGCCCTGGCCGCCGCCCGACGTGATGTTGGTGCTGCGCGCGTCCTCCGGCCCGCTGGTGGCGGCGACCCCGCCGCGGAAGCCCAGCTTCGACACCGAGATGCCGCTGCCGCCCACGGTGAGCGTGCCGTTGGCGAAGAACGCCACGATGCCCGTGGCGACCGGACTGGGCGCCGCCGCGAGCCCGTCCCATGCGCTCGCGGCGAGCTGTCCGCCGCTGTTGATACTGACATTGGAATATTGCGGCACGCGCTGCACGATCACCTTCTGATTCGAGAAGCTGCTGCCGGAGTAGCTCTTCTGGATCGACGAGGCCGTGGTGATCGTCGAGCCCGACGCGGCCGCGACGCCCAGCAGTTCCCAGTTGCCGGCGCTGGCGTAGTCGGACGAGGTTCCCTGCAGGTCCATGAGCAGGATCACGTCGCCGGGCACGAGCGCACCCGTCACCGTACCGGACGCGGTGATCGTCGTGCCGGAGGGCGCCGACGCGACCTTGAAGGCGACGCCGTCCGCGTTGCTCCCGTTGCGATCCGACGAGGCCGACAGCCCCTGGGTGTTCATGTTGACGGTGGAGCCGACGGTCGCGCTGCCGTCCGTGCCGGCGCCGTACTTGGAGTAGGTGTAGTCCTGCGTGGCGCCGAAGACACCGTCGGTGCTCACGACGGAGACCGCGACGGGCCCCGCGCTGCCGGCGGGCGCAACCGCGGTGAGCGTCGTGGAGTTCACGTAGGTGGTCGTCGCCGACGTGGAGCCGAACTTCACCGTGCAGCCGGACAGGAACGCGGAGCCGGAAACGGTGACGGGCGCTCCGCCGTACAGCGAACCGGTGTTCGGCGTCACGCTGGAGACTGCAGGCGCCAGGTAGGTGTAGCCCGCAGGAATCGTTCCGGAGAGGAAGTCCGGGTTGGCCACCTTCACGTCGACGGCGCCGGCGACGCCGGCCGGAACGGCGGCGACGATCTGCGTGGCGGACTGGACCGTCACGGTGGTCGACTCCGTTGCGCCGAAGAAGACGCGGGCCAGCGTCTGGAAGTTCGAGCCGGCGATGACCACCGTGCCCCCGCCGATGGTCGGACCGCTCGACGGGGTGATGGTGGTCGGGCCCGGCGGCGGCACGTTGTCGAGGTTGGCCCAGTAGACGCCCGTACACCCCTGGAAGTGCGAGCCGGTCCAGCGCAGCGCCCCGCCCTGCGTGCAGGCGGTCTCGGTGCCGCTTTCCACGGGCAGCACCGCGCCGCTCGCGACGACGTTGGTCAGCCCCGAGCCGTCGCCGACGAAGCGGCCCGAGCCCGTCGCGACCACGTTGCCGCCCGTCGTGACCGAGCCGGCGTACAGAACCCCCTGCACGCCGAGGTCCCCGCCTTGGACATCCAGCTTGTGCGTCGGCGTGGACGTGCCGACGCCCAGCCATCCGTTGGCGTTGTCCCAGAAGAGCGCCGCATTCCCCTGCGCGTACACGCCGCCCGACCCGCCGAAGAGCACAGTGCCGGCCGCCGGGGCGCTGCTTCCGCCCGTTCCGCCGCGCGCCACACCCAGCGTGCCCGTCGTCACCTTGCCCGTGTCGAGGCTCGGGATCTTCGTCGCGTCCAGCGTAGGAATGTCCGCGAGCACCAGACTGCGGAAGCCCGGCGCGCCCGTCGACGACGCCGGGCTGGCGAAGATCAGATTCGCCCCGACCGAGGTCGATCCGGTGCCTCCGTTCGATATCCCGAGCGTTCCCGCGACCTCGGTCGCCAGATCCACCACCCCGGCCGTCATCGCGCCCGCGCCGTTGCCGTGGACGATGCCGGTCAGACCCGTCGCGCCCGTGCCGCCGCTGCCGACCCCGAGCGGCATCGAGAACACCGGCGCCGACGAGAAGGTCTTCACGCCCGACAGGGTCTGATCGCCGCTCAGGTCCAGGTACCCGCCCGACAGCCCGCCCACGTCCGTGATGCCCAGCGAAGCCGGCGCCCATCGGCTCCCGTCGTAGCGGAGCACCTGCGCCGAGAACGGCATGGTCGTAACCATCGGAATTCCCTGGAGTTTCGCCACGATCGGGCTGCCCAGGGTGCCGTCGAGATCGCCGCCGCAGACGGTCGCGGAGCCGTACTTTGCCTGGAACGAGGCGAAATCGGCCGAGGCCAGGTAGCCGTCCGAGCTCGAGCTGGACTGGCCGATGGAGAGCTCGGCGGCCGTCGTGCCGTTCTGCGACGTGAGCGGCGCGATGGCGATGACGTTCGTCACGGTGCCGCCCGAGTTCAGGTCCGCCGAGGGCTCCCAGCGAGTCGTCGTGGCGCTCCACTTGAGAACCTGGCCGTTGCCCGGCTCGTTCGGCGCGATCGGGCGGGTCTGCAGCCGCGTCACGACCGGCGCCGCCAGGGTCCCGGAGAGGTCTCCGCCGCACTGCGTCGAGGCGCCGTACTTGGTGTTGAACGAGGTCCAGTCGGTCGAAGAGAGATAGCCGCTGGAGGTGCTGCCCGCCTGCGCGATGGAGACCAGCGGCTCGGTGGCGGTGCCGCCGACGCTCAAGGGGCCGATGGCCGCGACGCTGACGACCGCTCCCGGGCTCGCGCACTGCCATGTCGAGGCATCCCGGATGAGCACCTGGCCGGTTGCGCACGGCTGCAACGACACGACTTGCCCTTCGTCGATGGCGATGCCCGGTCCTGCGGTGTAGCGCGCGCTGCCGGCCAGACGACCGCTCGCATCGATGACCGTCTGGCTGCCGACCTTCAGCGTCGATAGGCTGGCACTCCGCCGCTGAGGTTCTGCGCGGTCGCGGCATAGGGAACAGCACCGAGTTGCTGGCGGGGCGAGAGCGTCTCCGAGCCGATCCGGACCTCCAGCCAGCGGGCGCTGCCGTCGAAGAGCGACTCGGACGGCACCGACACGAGGCCCAGGAACGTCGAGTAGTAGCCATCCGAGAGGCCGAGGGTCTGCACTTCCTGCCAGAGCGGTACGCCACCGGTGTCGGCGGCATAGACCAGGAAATCGACCTGGGCGGTGCCCGAGGCGGCGGTGCCGTCGGCACGCAGCAGACGGCCCTGGTAGCCGAGCAGGTGAGGCACCTGGGCGGAGGCGGGCGCGGCGAGGAGCAGGCAGGGGACGAGGGTGCAGACCGAAGCGCGGAAGCGGGTGGCCAAGGCGGTCTCCGTTGCCGGGGAGGCGGGTCGTCGGGTGCCGTGCAGACGCAGGCGGGATTGGAGCACGAATCGGCCCGAAAAACAAGGGATTTCGCGGGGTCGCCGGGCCTGCCCTATCTGCGGGTGCGCCTCGTCCCGGGGGTCCGCGGCGAATCGCCGCGCCGGGCCGGACGGCGGAAGGCCCGGCCGGCGGGGCCGGAACCGTCTCCGAAGAAGCGCTTCGTCGGGACGATGCCCAGGTCCCAGTCCTTCAGTGCCTGAATCCGGTCGCGCAGCTTCGCCGCCTCCTCGAAGTCCAGCGCCTCGGCGGCGTCGGTCATCTGCGCCGTCAGCTCCTTGATCAGCCCGGGGATGCTCGAGCGGTCCTCGGGGAGCCCGTCGCCGAACGAGTCCGCCGCCACCAGCGGCGCCTCCTCCGGGGCAGCCATGTGGTCGACGATCGCGCGCTCGATCGTGCGCGGCACGATGCCGTGCTCGACGTTGTACGCCTGCTGCACCTTGCGCCGCCGCTCCGTCTCGTCGATGGCCTTGCGCATCGAGTCCGTGATCGTGTCGGCGTACAGAATCACCCTGCCCTTCACGTTGCGCGCCGCGCGCCCGATGGTCTGCACCAGCGACACGCTGGATCGCAGAAATCCTTCCTTGTCCGCGTCCAGCACCGCGACGAGCGAGACTTCGGGCAGGTCCAGACCCTCGCGCAGCAAGTTGATGCCCACCAGCACGTCGAACTCGCCCTTGCGCAGATCGCGCAGCAGCGCCGACCGTTCCAGCGTCTCGATGTCGGCATGCAGGTATCGCACGCGCACGCCCAGGTCCGCGTAGTACTCGGTCAGGTCCTCGGCCATGCGCTTGGTCAGCGTCGTCACGAGCACGCGCTCGTGCGCCTCGGCGCGTCTGCGACATTCCTCCAGCAGATCGTCGACGGCGCCATTCACGGGGCGCACCTCGATTTCGGGATCGACCAGTCCGGTGGGCCGGATGATCTGCTCGACGAGCACGCCCTGCGCCTTGTCCACCTCCCACGCGGCCGGCGTCGCGCTCACGTAGATGGCCTGCTTCACGAGCCGCTCGAACTCGGCGAACTGCAGCGGGCGGTTGTCCAGCGCGCTCGGGAGGCGGAACCCATACTCGACCAGCGTCTCCTTGCGCGAGCGGTCGCCGCGGTACATGGCGCCGACCTGCGGAATCGTCTGGTGCGACTCGTCCACGACGAGCAGCCAGCCTTTCGGGAAGTAGTCGAGCAGGCACGGCGGCGGCTCGCCCGCGCGGCGGCCCGACAGGTGGCGCGAGTAGTTCTCGATGCCGCTGCAGTATCCCATCTGCTCGATCATCTCGAGGTCGAACAGGGTGCGCTGCTCGATGCGCTGCGCCTCCAGGAGCTTGTTCTCCGCCTTGAGCTGCGTGAGCCGCTCGCGCAGCTCCTCGCGGATGGCGCCCAGAGCAGTCTTGCGCCGCTCGGGGCTCGTCACGTAGTGGCTGGAGGGGAACACGGTCATCTTCTCGACCTGGCCCCGGCGCACGCCGCGCAGCGGATCCACCTCGTGGATGGCCTCGATCGTGTCGCCGAAGTACTCGACGCGGATCGCACGATCCTCCTCGTAGGGAGGGAAGATCTCGACCGTGTCGCCGCGCGCGCGGAACGTGCCGCGGTGGAAGTCGACGTCGTTGCGCTCGTACTGGATGTCGACGAGATCGCGCAGGAACTTCTCGCGGGGATATTCCTGGCCCTGCTGCATCGAGACCTTGAGCTCGTAGTAGGCCTCCGCGGTGCCCAGGCCGTAGATGCAGCTCACGGACGCCACGATGAGGACGTCGTTGCGCGTGAGCAGCGAGTGCGTGGCGGCGTGGCGCATCCGGTCGATCTCGTCGTTGATGCTGGAGTCCTTCTCGATGTACGTGTCGGTGCTCGGCACGTACGCCTCGGGCTGGTAGTAGTCGTAGTAGCTGACGAAGAACCCGACGGCATTGTCCGGGAAGAGCTGGCGGAACTCGCCGTAGAGCTGGGCGGCGAGCGTCTTGTTGTGCGCGATGACGAGCGTGGGCTTCTGGACCTGCTCGACGACGCGGGCGACGGTGAAGGTCTTGCCGGTGCCGGTGGCGCCCAGGAGCACCTGGTGCGGGTCGCCGCGGCGCACGCCGGCCGCCAGTTCCTCGATGGCCCGGGGCTGGTCGCCGCAGGGCTCGAAGCTGCTCACGATGCGGAAGGGCGCCACGCGGACCTCCGGGTCTTCCCAATGCTCCGGGTGGGGCGCGGATGCAAGCACAGCCCCTCCAGTCGGAGCGGCGGGCTGTGCCCGCACGTCGGATCGGCGTCCCGTGGCCGCACGTCGGATCGGCGGGCTGTGCCCGCACGTCGGATCGGCGTCCCGTGGCCGCACGTCGGATCGGCGTCCCGTGCCCGCACGTCGGATCGGCGTCCCGTGGCCGCACGTCGGATCGGCGTCCCGTGGCCGCACGTCGGATCGGCGTCCCGTGGCCGCACGTCGGATCGGCGACCCGTGGCCGCACGTCGGATCGGCGGCCCGTGGCCGCACGCCGGATCGGCGGCCTGTGGCCGCACGCCGGATCGGCGGCCTGTGGCCGCCGGGGCGCCGGCTTGACAGATCGCCCCTGCTCGGCATTGCTCGCGTCGTGTCCACCCTCGTGTCGCCGCTGCGCTTGCAGCCGGAAACGCGGGCTTTCCGGCCGCCGCTCCCACCGCTGCGCGGAGCCGACGGCCCCGACGTGCCGGTGCTCTACAATCCCGAACGACCGAAGTGATCCCTGCTCGGCAGGTGTTCGCTCTGCGCTCGGCCTCGGTGACAGTCGAAAAAGGGCGTTCGGTTCCGCCCCCGGGCGCCAAAATCGGCAGAAAAGACGGGCGGTTGCGGGGACACCGCGGCCGCCGGCCCGTCTCTCTGGCACGCTCGCGGACAGACCTCGATACGTCTTGGGCCCGCGTTCGTGCTGCTCCGAGGACCGGCGCCACCAAGCCGTATCGAGCGCCCGAGGCGAACCGGACGGCGCACGGGCCATCGACTCCCGCCGCGGCACGACGCCTCAGGCGGCGCGTGCCGGCCCTTCACGCCTCCGCAGGCACCTCGTCATCCCCGCCGCCGCCTCTCGCGAGCCACCGCGGCAGAACGCCGTACAGGCGCGCCAGGTGCCACGCGTCCAGCACCGCGACGACTCCGTTGAGCGCGACGACGGGCGGCGCCGCCAGCCAGACGCCGTACGCCGCGCCGGCCAGCGCGCCGGCGAGGTTCAGCCAGCGCAGCCGCAGGACCGACCCGGTGGCGAGCGAAAGGACGACCAGAACGGAACCGAAGTACCCCAGAAGATCCAGCGGACGCATGGCCCGCCTCCGTGCCGTGCGCGGCGGAGTTCCGCTCCGCCCGCCCCGCGCCTTCGATGCCCGGCCGGGCCGGACGGTGCTCCCGGGCCGGGCCGACCTCCGAAACAGACGGCGCCGTGCGCTCATCGCGCACGGCGCCGACCCTCCCCCGCGGAAAATCCCGAGTCTTTGCGGCTACTTGTGCGATCCCTTGTGCGCTTTCGTCGGTGCGGTCGGCGCCTTGGTCTCGTGGGTGCCGGTGCCCTTCGCGGTCGAGTGCGACGCCTTGCGGGCGTGCCGTCCCTTGGGCGCGGCGGGCTTGGCCTCGGCGGGCGCCTTCTTCTTGGCGGACTTGGCGGCCGGCTTGCCCCTGGCGGCCGGGGCGGCCTCGGTCCTGGCGGCGGACGGCGCCGGCGCGGCGGTCGTCTCCGCCCGGGCGGCGATCGGTCCGAGGCTCAGTGCGAGTGCGGCGAGCGAAGCGAGAATGCCGGTCATCGGTCCTCTCCCTGGTTTCCGGCGCCCGGAATCGGGCGCCCGGCTCGGCGGTCGGAAGAGCACCCTCCATGCCAGGTCCGGAAGTCCCCGATGCGGGCTCCGGCGTTGCGCTCGGAGGCGGTGTGTGGCGGATCGGCGCGACAGGGTGTGCGGAGGCGCCTGATTCGCCACGCGGCGCCGGGCCCCGGGCTCCGCGGCTGCGGAGAATTCCGTCGTGCAGCCGACCGCGTACGCGCTACCCCTTCGGCGCCGGCGCAGCCATGTAGAGCGCGCTGCCCCCCCGTCGCACGCGGAACAGGACCGTGTCGCCGGGTTTCACGTCGCGCGCCGCCTTTCGGAAGTCCTCCACCGTGCGCACGGCGCGCCGCTGCAGCTCGACAAGCACGTCTCCGGTCTGCACGCCGGCCTTTTCGGCCGCGCTGCCCGAGGCGACCTCGGTCACCGCGACGCCCTGCCCTTCCTCGACGCCCAGTCGCCGCGCCACGTCCGGCGCGATCGGCGCGACCGACAGACCCACCGCCGCCGCGCCCTTCTCCGCCCCGCCGCCGGGCACCTTGCCTTCGGCGAGGCTCTCCTCGTCGCGCTGCGACAGCTTCACTTCCAGCGTCTTTTCCTTCTTCTGGCGCACGACTACCACTTTCGCCGCGCTGCCCGGAGGGGCCGCAGCCACCTGACGCGTGAGCGCCGCGGGCGAATCCACCTGCTTTCCGTTGAAGGAGATGATCACGTCGCCGCTCTCGACGCCGGCCTTGTCCGCGGGTCCGCCGGAGAACACCTGCGACACCAGCGCGCCTTTGCCGCGCTCGATGCCGAATTCGCGCGCCAGGTCGGGCGTGATCTCCTGGATGCCGACCCCCAGCCACCCGCGCACCACCCTGCCCTCGCGCAACTGGGGCAGAAGATCCCGCACCATGTTCGCCGGGACCGCGAAGCCGATGCCCTGGCCGCGCTCGACGATGGCGGTGTTCACGCCCACGACCTCGCCGCACAGGTTGAACAGCGGGCCGCCGGAGTTGCCGGGGTTGATGGACGCGTCGGTCTGGATGAAGTCGTCGTACGGCCCGGCGCCGATGACGCGCTCCTTGGCGCTGACGATGCCCGAGGTCACCGTGTGCGACAGGCCGAACGGATTGCCGATGGCGATGACGTAGTCGCCCACCTGCAGCGCGTCGGAGTCGCCCAGTTTCACGGACGGGAGATTCTTCTCGTCGCCCTTCAGGCGCAGCAGCGCCACGTCGGTGGACGGGTCGTGGCCGACCACGGCCGCGTCGAATTCGCGCGAATCAGCCAGTTTCACCTTGATTTCGTCCGCCCCCTCGATGACGTGGTTGTTCGTAAGGACCATGCCCTCGCCGATGAGGAAGCCGCTGCCCAGCGCGGTGCGCTTCTGGGGCTGCTGCGGGCCGCCGTAGAAGCGGTGGAAGAACTCCTCGAAGGGATCCTCGCCGCCGCCGAATCCGCGGGGCCGGCGCGGCCGCACCGTCTGGCTCGTGTTGATGTTCACCACCGCCGGTGAAAGCGTCTTCACGATGGGCGCGAGCGACGGCATGGCCTGTCCGCCGCACGTCGGTCCGGCGCCCTGCGGCACGAGCGGCGCGGCCGCGGGCGAGGCCGCGACGGGTGCGGGCGCGGCGGCCGCAGCGGCGGGCGCCGCGGTGGGCGAAGCCGAGGCGCGCGGGGAGCAGGACGCGAGCACCGCCAGGGCGGGCGCGGCCGCGAGGAGCATGGTCTTGCGGATCATCGGGAGGGTCCTTTCGGCGGGCCCGGCACCGGGCCGGCGCCCGGGGGAAACAGGCGCTGGCGGACAATTCATCCGCGCGTGCGCCGCGCGCGAAGGTAAAGCCGGGCGCCGCACTGTCAAGCGCGCGTCGCCCGCAAGGCTTCCGGCGAGACTGCGGAGGCCCACGGCAGGTCCGCGGGAGGAAAAGACGACGGGCAGGACGCAGACCGACGCGGGCGGCGGGGAGGCCGGCTCCAGCACGCCATTTCACGCCCGAAACGAGGAACACGACGCGGGGAACCTCTGCCTTTCATCCTTCATCCTTCCGCCGCGTGACACCCGCGTGCCGCTGTGGTTGGATTCCCGCCCCGTCCGACCGCCCGGCGGACCGGCGCACGGCCGGAAGCGAGGCCCGGGCAGGATGTCAGCGGAGCCGGTCCGCGGGACCGGCCCGGAGGTTCCAGCCCGCCATGCCGGCCGCCCCTGCCCCGGAGCGACACCGCTACATCGTGGTCGAGGGTCCCATCGGCGTCGGCAAGACGACGCTCACGCACCTGCTGGTGGAGAAACTCGCCGGCCGCGGCGTCTTCGAAATCGTGGAGGAGAACCCCTTCCTCGCCTCGTTCTACTCGGACCGCCAGAAGCACGCGTTCCAGACGCAGCTTTTCTTTCTGCTGAGCCGCTACAAGCAGCAGCAGGACCTGTTCCAGGAGGACCTCTTCAGCCAGGTGCTCGTGAGCGACTACCTGTTCGCGAAGGACCGCATTTTCGCGATGCTCACGCTGGACCCCAACGAGCTGTCGCTCTACGAGCGCGTCTACGGGCTCATGGGCCCGCGCGTGCGCTCGCCCGACCTCGTCGTGTACCTGCGCGCCCGCCAGGACGTGCTCCTGTCGCGCATCCGCAAGCGCGGGCGCGAGTTCGAGCGGCGCTTCGACGCCGAGTACCTCTCCGAGCTGTGCGCCGCCTACAACGACTTCTTCTTCCGCTACGACGAGAGCCCGCTGCTCGTCGTGGACACCTCCGACCTGGACTTCGTCTCCAGCGAGGAGGACCTGGCGGCCGTCGTCGAGCAGGTCCAGCGCGCCCGCCGAGGCGTCACGCACTACCAGCCCGGGCCGCCGGGCGCCCGCTAGGCCCCTGCCCGCACCGATGGCAGTCGAGAGGCCGAAGCGCCGCCGGAAATCCCGCTTCGGCCGCGTCGGGAGGATCTTCATGCTTTCCTGCAGCGCTCTCCTCCTGCTCGCCGCGCCCGTCGCGGCGCAGCCTGCTCCGGATGCCGACCGGCCCGTGCTGCTGCAGGCGGTCGGGGACCTGAACCTCGCCGCCGCGGCCGAGCGCACCATGGCCGAGAAGGGCTTCGCCTGGGCGTTCGAGGGCACGCGCGCGCTGCTGGCGGAAGGCGACGTGAACATCGCCAACCTGGAAACCCCCGCCACGGCGCGGCTGCACCCGTTCCGCAAGAAGTTCACCTTCCGCATGGCCGAGGCCTCGCTCGACGCCATCCGCGGCGCGGGCTTCGGCCTGCTGACGCTCGCCAACAACCACACGGGCGATCAGGGCCCCGAAGGCCTGCTGGACACGCTCGCGGCGCTGGACCGGCGCGGCATCGCACACGCGGGCGCCGGCACGGACCTCGCCTCCGCGCGCGCACCGGCCGTCGTGGTCGTGCGCGGCACGCGCGTCGCGGTGCTGGCGTACTCGCTCACGTATCCCTCGGAATTCTGGGCGAATCCGCGCAGGCCCGGCACCGCCTACGGCGACGAGGCACACGTGCGCGAGGACGTCGCGAAAGCGCGCACGCAGGCGGACGTGGTCATCGCGATCTTCCACTGGGGGCGCGAGAAGCACTCCGAGCCGCTGCCCTACCAGCGCCGCCTGGCGCGCGCGAGCGTCGAGGCGGGCGCCGACGCGGTGCTGGGCCACCATCCGCACGTGCTCCAGGGCGTGGAGGTGATCGAAGGGCGCCCTGTCGTGTACTCGCTGGGCAACTACGCGTTCGGTTCCGGTGCGCCGCTGGGCGACTCCGCTCTCGCAAGGCTCGTCATCCGGGGCGGACGCGTCGCGGAGCTCGAGCTGATTCCGCTCAACGTGCTCAACCGCGAGACGCGCTTCAACCCGCGCGTGGCCGACGGCGGGGTGCGCACCCGGATTCTCGCGACGCTGCAGCGTCTGGGCGCCGCCCTGGGCACGCGCGGCGAGGTGCGCGACGGTCGCCTGCACGTCGCGCTCGCGCCGGCCGCCCGACGCACGTCGAGCACCGCGCCGGGGAAGCAGGATTAGGCGCTACGGAATAGCTGTTCCGCTGCTGCCTTCGCTCCCCGCGCGAACGGGCGACCGCACCTTCGCGGGCGGCGCGCCCCGCACGCGGAGCTGCACGAGCCGGGGCTGGGCGGGCTCGGCGCCCGGCACCGGGGCGCGGTTGACGAGGTCGCTCAGCCGCGTGGATCGGTACACGTCGAGCATGCGCTGCTGGCCCGCGCGCCACACCGCCTGCATGGTGCAGGAGGGGCTGATCGAGCAACCGTCGCCGCCGTCTTCCAGGCAGACGTTCAGCCGGATCGTGCCTTCCATGGCCTCGATCACGTCGAGAAACGAGATCTGCGCCGGGTCGCGGGCGAGGCACACGCCGCCCCTGGGCCCGCGCGTCGCGGCGACGAGGCCCGCGTCGGCGAGGGTTTTGAGTATTTTCGCGGCGAAATCGCGGGGAATCCGGGCCTTCGCCGAGATCTCGGCGAAGCGCTCGCGCGTGCCCGGGGCGAGCGACGCGAGGTGGATCATCGCCCGCAGGGCGTAGTCGACCTTGCGGTTGACCTGGAGCAGGTGCTGCACGCTTCGATCCCCGGCGCGGCGCGGAAAACCAGGCGCCGCGACCGGAACGGTAACTTCCCGGTCGTGCGCGCGTCAACGGGCACGCGCAACAGGGCACCGGGGATCGTGTCGCACTTCGCCGGACCGCCCTGCGACCGCACACTACCGCTCTCGGCACGAAGGCGTCGGCCGGGCGACACTGGGGCGCGCCCGGCGAAAAACCGCCCACGCGGCAGGCAAGGCGACGACCGGCACCTGCCACAAGGTCGCTGTGCCGCAGCCCTTCAGTCAGGGGCAGAATTCCCCGTTGTGTTGGACAGCGCAGGAAGCTCACGAGATGCCCAGAAACACGCCGCGCGAAAAGGTTTCGCTTGCCAACTCTGCACAACCGGTTCACCGTGGCGCCTAAGGAGCCAGCGACTCCGGGAAAGGGGCGGTCATGCCGAGGGGCGCCACGTCGGGCATTGCGGGCGCGGCTGTCTTTGTGCTGGTCGCAGCGGCATCGGGCAGGGCCGAAGCGCGGACGATCGAC
>Ga0172368_10006225_pt1 | contig 12941 bp, 9 predicted proteins | sample Lak11m_FD_114540 | JGI IMG/M metagenome (GOLD analysis project Ga0172368, IMG submission 114540) | Freshwater microbial communities from Kabuno Bay, South-Kivu, Congo - kab_022012_11m | ecosystem: Environmental > Aquatic > Freshwater > Lake | place: Democratic Republic of the Congo: South-Kivu...
GCTCAGATCTAAATTTTCCAATAAGCGCGTCCGTTTCTTTTTGTAAATTTTGGTTATTTTCCATTTATATCACAACAATTCATTATGCCGAACAATATTTAATATTATAGTTTTTATAGTTTTATGATAAGCAAAACAAGTTTATGAGATTTTTCAGATTTTCAAACTTTATCTTATTTTTTATTTTGATATTAAACACTTGTCTTTTTCTCAAATAGCTTTTTCAGTCAATTAGAAATCAAACCTTGAAAAAACAAAAAAGATGCAATTCAAACAGAACACTATATAAACATTTTTAGAGAGTATTACTATTGCAATTGTTTTTTATAAATCGATCACACAAAGGTGTTTTAAATGCCGGCTTTTTTTCACATATACACAGGTGATGGCAAAGGCAAGACAACTTGTGCATTTGGTTTGGCTATCAGATATGCTGGCTGGAAAAAAAAGGTGTTAATTGTAAAATTGTTAAAAAACAAGTTGTCTGGAGAGGATATATTTTTGAAAAATAACCGTAAAATTACAATTAAAATGTTTGGCTCTGAAAAGTTTGTATTTAGCAAACCAGGGAAAAAAGATATTGTTGAAATAAATTCTGCAATGCAATACATTAAAAAAATATTAAATTCTAAAAAGCATGTTGATTTATTAATTATTGATGAAATTTGTGTAGCTATGTATTTTGGATTAATTTCTATTAGTCAGGCAAAAGAAATAATTTCTTTATGTAATAAAAAAGATATTGAACTTGTGTTTACTGGTCGCAAGGCAGATCCAAAAATAGTTAAATTGGCCGATATTGTCACAGAAATGAGACAAATTAAGCATTATTATAATGCAGGTATTTCTGCAAGGAAAGGTACAGAATATTAATTGGAGTTGACATATATGCAAGTTAAAAAAAGAACTGGTGATTTGGTTGATTTTGATAAGCAAAAAATAAAAAATGCAATTTTAAAAGCCATGTCCGCAATTGAGAAAGAAAACGAACAACTTGCAGAAGATGTATCAATAGCAGTTGAAGAAAAAATAAAAAGTGCATTTAAACGAAGAGTGACATCTGTAGAAGATATACAAGATTCTATAGAAGTGACTCTTTTAGAAAAAGATATTTTTGATGTTGCCAAAGCATATATTCTTTATCGTGCAAAGAGAAAAGAATTAAGAGATGCTAAAGAAGAGTTGCTATCAGGGAAAACAGATGATCTAAAATTTAGCTTAAATGCACTTACTGTTTTAGAAAGGAGATATTTGCTTAAAGATGAGTTTGGGAAGATTATAGAAACCCCAAAGGAGTTATTTAGAAGAGTCGCAAAGAACATAGCTCAAGGCGATAAAAATTATGATGATAATGCAGATCTTGCAAAAATTGAAGATGCTTTTTTTCAAATTATGATTGATCAAAAATTTCTGCCAAACACACCTTGTTTAATGAATGCTGGTGCGCCATTGCAACAACTATCTGCCTGCTTTGTTCTGCCGGTTGGTGATTCTATGGAAGAAATATTTGAAGCTGTAAAGCAGACAGCTTTAGTTCATAAGAGTGGTGGTGGAACTGGTTTTTCTTTCTCAAGATTAAGACCTAAAAATGATATTGTGCAATCAACAAAAGGATATTCTAGTGGTCCAATCAGCTTTATGACTGTTTTTAATGCGGCAACAGAAGTAATAAAGCAAGGTGGCAAAAGAAGGGGTGCAAATATGGGTATTTTGAGAGTTGATCACCCAGATATTTTAGAATTTATTACTGCAAAGGAAGATGAAGGCACTTTAAATAATTTTAATATTAGTGTTGGTTTGACAGAAGATTTCATGAAGGCTGTTGAAAATGGCGAGTATTATGATCTTGTTGCACCACACAATGGTAAAATAATGTCATCAATAGACGCAAAACAAGTTTTTGATTTAATTGTGGTCATGGCGTGGAAGAATGGCGAACCTGGAATAATCTTTTTAGACAGAATGAATGCAGACAACCCAACACCACATGTAGGAGTAATTGAATCAACCAATCCTTGTATAACAAAAGATACATGGATATTTACAGGTAAAGGTCCTAGAAAAGTTGAAGACCTTATTGGTATTAATTTTGGAGCTGTTGTAGATGGTGTCGCTTGTAAAATTTCTGAGCTAGGTTTCTTCAAAACAGGTAAAAAAGAAGTTTTTGAAATTGTTACCAAAGAAGGATATAAGATAAAACTTACTGATAACCACAAACTTATGAAGCTTGAAAATAGTAAAAGAAAATGGGTTGAAGTAAAGAATCTATCTTTAGGAGATGTATTAGTTCTTCATAATCATAAAGATATGGTGTGGAATATAATTGATCACGATAAAGAAGACATTGAGAGAGCATCATCAGCAACTTATGAGTCTTTCTTAAAAAATATATTTGCAAATTGTTTGTTGCAAGAAACTAAAGAGCATATAATTATTAAATTGTCTCATAAAAGTAAAACTATGTTAGAAAAAATACAAAGAATGCTATTGAGATTAGGTATTTTTTCAGAAATTAATAAAACGCTAATAATTTCAGATGATAATTTGCGTGTGTTTTATGAAAGGATCGGCTTCACAGATAAATCAAAAAGCGAAAAATTAAAAAAGTTAATTTCTTCTTACAAGAGAAAATTAAATAAAGATGAATTCTCTGTAACTGTTGATTCAATTAAATCAATTGGAAAAACAGATGTCTATGATGTTATAGTTCCTGGCACAAATGCATTTGATGGAAATGGTTTTTATTGCCATAACTGCGGTGAACAGCCACTTTTGCCTTATGAATCATGTAATCTAGGTTCTATCAATGTAGATAAATTTGCTATAGAACAGAAAGATAGCTTGTTTGATTTTGATTGGGATGTGCTTAGGAAAACAGTGCACACAGCAGTTCATTTTATGGATAATGTAATTGATATGAATAAATTTCCATTGTCTCAAATAAAAGACCTGACTTTAAGTAATCGTAAATTAGGATTGGGAATAATGGGGTTTGCGGATCTGCTGTTTAAACTAAAAATTCCTTATAATTCAGATGATGGTGTAAAGTTTGCAGAAAAGCTGATGAAATTTATTAGAGATGAAGGTAGACTAAAGTCAATTGAGCTTGCAAGGATAAGAGGCACGTTTCCAAACTATAAGTTAAGTGTTTATCAGAAGCAGGATCTTCCATTAAGAAACGCAACAATAACTACTATTGCGCCAACAGGCACAATAAGTATGATTGCTGATGCGAGTAGTGGAATAGAACCTTTGTTTGCTCTTGTTTTTACAAAAGAAAATATACTTAATAATGAAAAGCTAATGTATGTTCACCCCTATTTTGAAGAAGTTCTTAAGGAAAGAGGTGTGCACACCCCTGAAATTATGAAAAAGATATCTCAAGAAGGCACGATAGCACATATCGAAGAGATACCCGAAGATATAAGAAAAATATTTGTTACTGCGCATGATATCTCTCCAGAGTGGCACATTAAAATGCAAGCTGCTTTCCAGAAATATACTGATAACGCTGTGTCAAAGACAGTTAATTTTCCGAGCACCGCATCAACCGAAGATGTTGCGAATGTTTATAGATTGGCTTACAAGCTAGGTTGTAAGGGGGTTACAATATACAGAGACAAGAGTAGATCAATACAGGTTTTGAATATAAAATCTAAAAATGGAAATACACAAGACAGCACTAATATTGCAAGATCTTATTTAGATGCTGCAAAATTAACATTAGTTAGAAAGCAAGCACATATAGATGAATTCAATTCAAATCCTTCAAAGAAAAAAGAATCAGGAAAGCAAGACAAAGACAGTAAAGAAACTTGTCCTGTATGTAAAGGTAAGCTTAACTTTGTAGAAGGTTGTGCGAGCTGCCCAAGTTGTGGATATAGTTATTGCAGCTAAGCTATGGTTGTTTATTGATGAGGTCTTCATTAGTTTTAAATGTTGTAGGTATTGCCTCTATCTAACCATCTTTTCTTCATCATTATCTTTGTTAGTTATTTCTTTCTTTTTTGTGTTAATTATTTTTGCAATACTTTTCTTAAAATCATCTTTTGTTACTTTATTACTTGTTTCTTTTATACCCCCGCAGACAACCCTTCTAATTACATCCATACCTGCCTCTCTACAGATAGCCTCTATTTCAGCACCAGATGCACCATCTGTATCCTTTGCCAAATCTTTTGCCTTAACTTTATCATCAACATTCATTTTTTTAAGATAAACTTCAAAGATTTTTTCTCTTGATTTTATATCTGGCAAAGGTACAAAAAGTAGTTTATCAAATCTCCCTGGTCTTAGGAAGGCGGGGTCTATTAAATCAATTCTATTTGTTGCGCCTATAATAATGATGTCTTTTAGTTTAGATATGCCATCAATCTCAGTAAGCAACTGTGCTACAACATTGTTTCCGACACCACTAGAAAGATCGTTCTGTGTTCTTTGACTTGTTATTGCATCAATTTCATCAAAAAAAATCACAGTTGGTGCAAGTTGTCTTGCTTTCTTGAACAGTTGTCTCACTTTTTTTTCTGATTCCCCAACCCATTTATTGAATATTTCTGGGCCTTTTATAGATATGAAATTAGCATTAGATTCTGTAGCTACTGCTTTTGCCAGCATAGTCTTTCCTGTGCCTGGTGGGCCATATAGAAGAACCCCTTTGGGTGCAACAACACCGATTTCATCAAATAATTTTCTGTGTTTTATTGGCCATTCTATTATTTCTGTGAGTGTTTGCTTTTGATCTTCCAAGCCACCCACATCAGTCCATTTCACATTCGGCACTTGCACCTGTATTTCTCTTATTGCACTAGGTTCAATAATATTCAGTGCGTCCAAGAAATCTTGTTTAGTTATGATCAACTCATCAAGAGTCTCTTTTGACAAATATTTTCCCGCCTCTTTATTAATTAATGGCATTAATCTTTTTATTGCCTTTAATGCTGCCTCTTTGCAAAGTGCATTTAAATCCGCTCCAGAGAATCCGTTTGTTGCATCAATGATTTCATCAAGAAGAACGTCTTCTTTTATAGGCATGCCCCTTGTATGAACAAGCAATATTTCTTTTCTGCTTTCTTTATCAGGTATGCTTATTTCAAGTTCTCTGTCAAAACGTCCAGGTCTTCTTAATGCAGGATCAACAACATCAGGCATATTTGTTGCAGCAATCACAACAACATCACCTCTTGACTTCAACCCATCCATAAGGGTAAGAAGTTGTGCAACTATTCTTTTTTCTGTTTCTCCATGTATATCTTCTCTTTTTGGTGCAATGGCGTCTATTTCATCAATAAAAATTATTGCAGGTGCATTTTTTTCTGCATCTTCAAACAATTTTCTTAAGTTTTCTTCACTTTTGCCATACACACCAGAGACAATTTCTGGTCCATTGATTGTAATAAAATGCGCAACAGTCTCTCCAGCCACTGCTTTTGCCAGTAATGTTTTTCCTGTGCCTGGTGGCCCATATAAAAGGACACCTTTAGGTGGGCTAATTCCCAATTTTTTAAATATCTCTGGTCTTTTTATGGGTAGTTCAACCATTTCTCTTATGGCTTCAATTTCTTTTTTTAACCCGCCAATATCATCATATGTCGTGTTTGGAACTTGTGAATCTTCTGCGGTGTCTGATATGATTAATTTTGTATCTTCAGTTATTTTAACCCCGCCCTTTGGTATTGTTTTTTTGACATCTAATTGTAGATCGCGATAGCCTTCTTTTGTAAGTATTGGCAATCCCCTTATCCTTACTCTATTATTTTCAACAACATTTTGGTTAAGTAATTTTTCATGAATGTAATTTTTGATGTCTTCTCTAAGTTCAATCTTTTGATCTTTCTCTATAACTGGTGAGAGATTTACACTTTGCGCAGCAAGACAGTTTGTTCTTTCAATCATTACTTCATCATCTAGTGATATCCCGCAATTAAATCTAATCATACCATCTATTCTTATTTGATTTAGTCCAGTATCTGAAAGTTTCCCTTTTATAGCATACACCACTGCACTTTTTTGGCCATTACCAATTATCTTCAAAGTATCTCCTGCAGTTAACTTAAGTTTGTCAAATATTAAAGGATCTATTTTTGCGATACCTTTTCCAACATCTGAAATATCAGCTTCTTTTACAGTAAGTAAAGTTCTTTCAACAATTGTCATAACAATCACTTGCAAGTAATAATAAGATAATCTGTCAAAAAAATTAAAAGTTTTGTGTAGGTGGTTTTATAATACTATATCTTTATTCAGCTACATCATCTGTATTTTGAATGGTTTCTTCAGAATCTTTCATTTCTTTTTCAGTTTGTTCTTTGGATTTGCATTGTGGATTTATGCAAAATTGGAATGTTTTTCTGCCAACTGCCTTAACAATTGGTGTGGAACATAATTGACACACTTCATTGGTTGCAGTTATTTTATAAGATTGCGGTAGTGGGAATGTATTTTTGCAAGCTGGGTATCCTGTGCACCCCACAAATTGCTTTCCAATTTTGCTGTGTCTGATTATTAAATTCTTTCCGCACAGGTTGCACTTTCCAATAAGTGCATCATTTGTAATTGCTTGTCTTAATTCAGATGCAATCTTATCCTTTTCCTCCAGAAGTATTTTTATGATTTCTTTTAGTTTTTTTCTAGTGTCATCAACGACCGCATCTTTATTTTTTTTACCTGCTGCAATTTTATCCATTTCTACTTCTGTATTTGCAGTCAATACTGGTTTTGTAATCTGTTCACAATGTTTTTCAAGCACGCTGCACACAGATATTGCAATTTTTGTTGCTTCAATATTCTTTTGTCCAATTATATAATCTCGATCTTTGAGCTTTTGAATTATTGCAGGCCTTGTTGATTTGGTGCCTAGGTTTTCCTCTTCCATCAACTTGATTAAGCCACCTTCTGTATATCTAGGAGGGGGTGTTGTTTCTTTTTTTTCTAATTTTTTATCAATTATTTTAACTATGTCGTTTGTCTTAAGTTCTGGCAATAACACTTCATTAAGCTTAGAATAAATGTATATTTTTTTCCAGCCCGCATCAATAATTCTTTGGCCAGTTACAGAAAATAATTCTTTATTGATTTCTATTATAGCTGATATGTTTTCTGTTTTTGCATCAGTAGATAATGTTGCCAAAAATCTTCTAACTATGAGATAATATATTTTTTGATGTAATCCAGTAAGTTTGTCGGCATATGCGACAGGATGTATTGGTGGATGATCTGTGGTTTTTTTATTACCCTTAGAAGGATTTATTGGCTTGCTCAGTATTTCTTTAATGTCTTTTTTGAGCTCAGTTATTGTAGATAACTTTTCTAAGATTCCTTTGAAATCTATACTTTCTGGATAAACGGTATTATCTGTCCTTGGATAACTGATAAACCCATTCTGATAAAGCCACTCAGCTGAATCCATTGCTTGATTAGTTCCAACTCCGAGCGCATTTGCAGCTCTCAAAAAACTAGTTGTATTAAAAGGATCTGGTCTTGGAATTATCTTTTCTTTTTTAGTTGTGCCTTTTACAATTCCTTCTTTTATAGATTTTATTTTTTCAAATATTTTTTCTGCAGTTTGAACTTCAAACATTTTGCCATTTTTATGTTCGCCTTCAAATATCATCTTATCTTTTTCAAATATAATGTGTATTTCTGCAAAAGGCTGTGGCACAAATGTAGCTCTTTCTAATTCTCTAGCTACAATGAAATTTAACAATGGTGTTTGAACACGTCCTGCAGATAGAAACAGTTTGCCTTTTCTGTTCGCAACAACTGATAAATATCTTGTGATTATTGCACCCCACAGCAAGTCAATCTCCTGTCTAGCAAATACAGAATTTGCACAGTTAAAATCAGGATTTGATAATTTTGAAAATGCAGAGTTTACTTCTTGCTCTGTTAGTGCACTAAAGTATGCTCGGCTAACCTTTGCACTTTTGTTTTTGTCCGAAAGATAGTTGTATGCTTCAACACCAATAGCTTCACCTTCTCTATCAGCATCTGTTGCAATGATTATTTCATCAATATCTTTTTTCTGTTTTAATTCTGAAATAATCTTTTTTTCAACAGGCAGATATGCAAGCTTTTTATCAGCAAGTGTTGTTAAACCATAAATACTCCAATAACTGTCATCTTCTGCAAAGTCAACGGTATTTATATGTCCCTTAAGTGGAATTAACACATAATCAATTTTGTTTTTTGTAAAGCTAAAGCTGATAGCTCCTTTTTCAGAATTTTCAGTATATTTGTTATTAGATAATATGCTTGCAATTCTTTTTCCAGCAATTGACTTTTCAGAAATTATTAGCTTCATAATATCAAATTCAACATCAGTTAGAAGGTTGTTTGAATAATTTTAGTAGGTAAATTTTTTTTATTTTTATATTCTTTTAGCAGTGTAAGTATGCTAATTTTAGATATTCCATCTATTGCAAAAATAGCATCTAATAATTCTTTAAGATTGGTCTTATCTACTGCAATAAGTTTAGCAATGAAGTTATATTCGCCAATCACTTCATAAACTTCTATAATATCCTCTATATCTCCAAGCTTTTTAACTACCGTCGCTTGCTTTTCAGGGTCTATAGAAATAAGTAGTTCAACCATCTCATTAAATCCCACAACTTCATAATCAATTTCTGCAGATATGTTTTTTATTATACCTCTTGCCTTTAATCTGTCTAATCTTTTTTTGATAGCAACATCTGTCAAGTTTATATCCTTGGCAATATTCGCAAACGACATTCTGCCATCAGCGACTAATTTTTCTACAATATATTTGTCAATCTTGTCAATAATTTGCATAACATCACCTTTGTCTATAATGTTGTGGTTTCAGTAGATTATATTTGTCTAAATAAACCTCTGTTTTAAGGATTTCTATAAATGGAATTATAAACATTACAAAGAATAATGTAGATATAATGGATCCTGCAACCACACCAAACACAACATCAATTACAGATGCGATAATAACTAATATTATTGCAACAGCAAACAAACCAATCATATGTTTCCAATTGTTTTTCAAATATGTGGCACAAATAAGTATAGATCTTGATGCACTTTCTTTTTCTAATATTATGATCTGTGGCACAAACCAAAACAACAAGCTGATTATTAGGAATATTAATTGAATGATTATGTTGTTTAGCAATGTGAAATCGTATAAAAGCACAGATGCCGCATATATTACAAGTATATATACTATGTTAAATTTTGTTAGCTCAAAGAATTGATTTCTTATTGCTGAAATTGTTGAATGTCCTGTTAAGGAATAGTCATGCCCCACCCTATAGATGATAATTGCCTGTATAAGACTAAAGCAAACTAAAAAAGCAGCAATTGCAATAATTGTCAATGCAATATTTGCCAACTCTGTATTCAATAAATTAAATGTTAAATTAAGAGAACCCCCATATAATGAGAAGGATGGATCAACTAGAAATAAGAGAAATATGAATAAAATGCTTGTTGAGAACGCAAGCTTATAATTTTCCAAATATTTTTTGAATGCTAATGCTGTGTCCATGCTAAAACCTTTTTTATTTAGTATATCAAACCGTATATATATAATAGCAATTGTTTTTTAATACTTTTTTTTAATTAATGGCTTGTTTATTTGTTTTTGATAGTATCTTATGCCCTTTCCAGAAAGATAGCTTATATTAGTATCAGTTATTTTTACAAGAACTTTTTCCCCCAATTTAAGCTTCTTATCAATAACTACTGTGAGATATTCTTCGGTTCGCCCTATCGTTTGTCCTTGATTATTATGTTCAGTTAGCAGAAGTTGTTTTGTGCTGCCTTTGAATATCTGATGGTTTTCTTTAGATATTTGATGACACAAGATTGTTAGTGCTCTAGATCTTTGTTTTTTAATATTACCTGAAAGATCTTGCATTTTGCAAGCCACAGTTCCTTTTCTTTTGCCAAATCGAGAAATATTCACATTATCTGGGCGTGTTCTTTTAATTAACTTTAATGTATCTTCAAATTGCTTTTGTGTTTCGCCTGGGAATCCGACAATAATATCTGTAGATATAGTTATGTTAGATACACTTTTTTTAATTGTGTTAATTATTTTTGCAAAATCTTCTGGAGTGTATTGTCTATTCATTTTTGTAAGTATATTTTTATTTCCACTTTGCAAAGGGATGTGGATGAATTTGTAGAATTTGCTATGGTTAAGTATCTTGCACAGATCAACAAGGTGTGATTTAATGTGCTGTGGGTTCATCATGCCAAGTCTGACTTTGAAATCACCTGGCAACTTAGAAATGCTTGTTAATAATTCAATTATGTTTGTGTTTATATCTAACCCATAACAGCCAGTGTCTTGTGCTGTCAGTAATATTTCCTTACAACCCTTTTTGACAACATCATTTATTTCTGCAAATATTTCTTTAATTGGCCTGCTTTTTAATCGTCCTCTTGCAATTTTAACTGCACAGTATGTGCAATTTCCAAGGCATCCATTCGCAATTGCTATTATTTTAGTTATTTGTTTTTTTCCACAACGATCAGTTGATGGTGTTTTGCCCAACAAGGTTATCAATTTTTTGTACAGTATTTTTTTATCACTAACTCTGAAATAATGAGCGTCTGGAATTATTTTTCTAAGCGAAGTTGAATTTATATCCACAAGACACCCGTATATGTAAATGTCTCTTGGATTTATATTTTTTCTTTTCAAATTTTCAAGAAAGTTATGTATTTTTGTTTCGGTCTGTTCTTTTACACCACAGGTATTGACAATTACTATTCTTGATAATTGTAATTTTGAATAATCGCAAGTTGTTTCGCAGCAAACACCTGCGAGCAAATCCTCGCTATCTCTTTTGTTGAGTGTGCAACCATAAGTTTTAATAAATACAAGCATATTGAGCACAACTTATTTTTTTATTAATTACTTTTCAGGCACAGATTTGCTTGCAAATGCACCTAAGATTCCAGCCACAATAAATTCTAAATATGCTGAATCTAATAATATTTTGAAAAAAGGAAACTTGATAGGTAAATCATTCAATACTTTGAAATAATTCCAGAAGAAAAAATACAGTGCAACATAGAATGCAATCACTGCTAGTGCAATAAATAAAATAAAAAATATAGTCTTGTTTATTTTCATATATTTACAGGCAATCGGTGTCACAAAGTATAGTCCGACGAATCCAATAATTGGCAACAAGACATACATCGGGCTTGTGAAAAAGTTATCTTTAGATAAGAAATACACTAACAACTCACAAACGATATAAGTTGCGATAAGATAAATCCAAAATTTAAGTTTATTGTTCATGATATATCTGTTCCAATAAAAATAATTATAAAAGGTGTTAAAAACATATTGGCTTAAAAAACATATAGCTAATTTATATATTATCTATAATTTATATTGATATATATTTTGTGTTGGTGATTATATGAGTGCAGCAAATGAAGCGTCTTTCCCGTGGACTGAAAAATACAGACCAAAAACACTAGCACAAATTGTTGGTCAAAAACACATTGTGCCAAAGCTTCAAATGTATGTTTTAAAGAGGTCTTTGCCAAATATGCTTTTTTCAGGCCCACCAGGTGTTGGGAAAACTTGTTGTGCAATCGCACTTGCAAAGGAATTATTTGGAACAACATTTTCACAAGATTTTCTTGAGTTAAATGCATCAGATGAGAGAGGTATCAATGTTGTTCGTGGCGCAATAAAGGACTTTGCACGGACAATCCCCTTAGGTGCAGAGTTTAAGATAATATTTTTAGATGAAGCAGATGCATTAACAACCGATGCCCAGCAAGCACTTAGAAGAACCATGGAAAAATATACTGGCACTGTTAGATTTGTATTAAATGCAAACTATGCCTCAAAATTGATTTCTCCAATTCAGAGCAGGTGTGCGCTTTTCAAGTTCAAGCCATTAAGGAATGATGAAATCAAGGATAAAATAATTGAAATAATAAAATTTGAAAATATAACTATTGATGATGATGCAATTTCTGCAATATATGATGTGTGCGAAGGCGACTTAAGAACAGCTATTAATTATCTACAGGCTGCGTCATCTACAACAAACCACGTAACCAAATCTGATATATATGAAGTATCAAATTCGGTTCAGCCACAAGAAATAATTGATTTAATTGAATCTTGTTTGTCAAAAGATTTTTTAAAGTCAAGAAAACACTTGGTTGATTTGCTTTTTGAACGAGGGCTCTCAGGCGAAGATATAATTAGTCAGATTTATAAAAAAATATTTTCTTTTTCAGATGATAAGATTAGTCCTGCTAAGAAAATGAAAATAATTGATAAAATTGCTGAATTCAATTATAGACTGGTTGAAGGCGCTAATGATAGAATACAATTGGAAGCATTAATTTCACAGATTATCTTGATTATGGCGGAGGTGTGATTTTTGCCAACATATTTAGATGAATTGCTTTCAAAATATAAATCACAGAATGATCTTTCTAATAACCAAGCAAGTTTCAAGGCAGTGACAGATATGGGGTCAGCACACAAAGATGCAAATCAGCCAGCTCCGGCATCTGTCAATTCTGATGTTGTAAAAACGCAAAGTGCATCTGACAATATCAGCAGTAATTCTAAAATCAAGGAAAAGTATGCAAACATATTTGATATTCAGAAGCCAAATCAAGAAATTACTTTACCAAAGCAAGTGGCAAAAGATTTTACAAAGCAAGATTATCTTGCAAGTAAAGTGCAGACAAAGACAATTGCAGATTCAGATACAACAACCACAGAAATTGATAAGACAAAGCAACGCCTTGTTACAAAATATGGTGATGTTGAAATTTACAGGGTTGATGGTAGCGCTTTATTGAATTATGTTGTTCCAACACCTAAGCCAAATCCAAGCCAAAAGCTAATAATAAATACATTGAAGGAAGCTGCGACTAGGCTAATTACTACAGATCCTTATAAAGTTAGAGATCCA
>Ga0172368_10006226_pt1 | contig 12937 bp, 10 predicted proteins | sample Lak11m_FD_114540 | JGI IMG/M metagenome (GOLD analysis project Ga0172368, IMG submission 114540) | Freshwater microbial communities from Kabuno Bay, South-Kivu, Congo - kab_022012_11m | ecosystem: Environmental > Aquatic > Freshwater > Lake | place: Democratic Republic of the Congo: South-Kivu...
GAAATAGCCGAAAGCGTTGGTCTAACTAGTACGCACATATACAAAAAAGCCATAAAAAGCCATATCCTAGAGGCTTTCAAGGAAAAAGGCATCACAAAGGATACCTTAACACATTCTTTTGAAGCCTTGACCCATTTATGCCTTAAAGACAAGGATTACAGCAACGCTCATCGAGGACTAGAAAACATTGCCAAGCTCTCTGGATTGCTAAAGGCAGATAATACCATCACCATCAATCAAGCCAATGTCTTAGACAGTATCAGGGCATCAGATAGGGCAGAGGCAACATCTGAGACCACACATCAGTGCACCACACATAAGAGTGCCACGCATCAGTGTGGTAATGCAATGGCAGGGCAGGGGTAGGCAACCCCAACCCCCCCGTTGGTATAGGGATAGACCCTCTCCCTAATTTTTAGCAACTTTAGGATTTGCATATCATATAATAAGGGAGTGACTGAGGGAATAAATGAGGGATTAATTGAGGGATTAAATGAAAAGAAAGTAAGAGGGCTTGTATGCCTACAGTAGAAGAACTTAAGGTCTTTAAGAGGTACGATGAGGATTTATCAGAGTTTGCCGTAAATATATTCGGTTCTTACCTGACAGATTCTATCCCTCCTTTCCATTTTGACCTTTATAAACTTCTACCTAAAGAAGAACGATTGGTTGTTGCTGCTCCCAGAGGTTTTGCAAAGTCAATTATCTGCTCGGTCATATACACAGCATGGCTAGCCATATTCAAACACCGTAAAGATATATGTATCATCTCCGCTTCAGAGTCTCTGGCGATAGAGCTCCTGCGGAAAGTAAAGATAGAATTAGAGACAAATGTTAAGCTCCAGTACATCTTCGGGGATTTAAGGTCAGATAAGTGGACAGAGAACCACATCATACTGGCAAATGGGGTCAATATACGGGCTAAGGGGGCAGGGGCGCAGATAAGAGGCTTCAGACCAGACTGTCTGGTACTTGATGACATTGAAACAGACGAGTCTGTAGAGAGCGAAGAGCAGAGAAAGAAACTCAAGGAGTGGTTATTCCGTGCCTGTATCAACTGCTTGCTTCCCAAAGGGCAGTTAGTCGTGGTAGGAACTATTATTCATCCGCTTTCTCTACTGGCTGACTTGCTTGAAACCCCTAACGGCTGGACAAAACTCAAACTACAAGCCTATCAGGACAACATTGAGGACGAAGAACACGCTATCTGGAAGTCCGCAAGACCTCATGTTTGGTTACAACAGCGTAAAAAAGAGATAGGTTCGTTTGCTTTTGCATCTGAGTACATGAACGACCCTAAAATGGACTCTGCGGCAATCATCAAGCCAGATAATCTACGCTACTGGACAGAATTACCAAAGCAATACAACGCAGTCATAGCCGTAGACCCTGCTTACTCTGAAGAAGAAAAGGCAGATTGGAAGGTTGCAAGCCTAATTCTGTGCGACCACAACGGAAATAGGTATGTTGCTAAGTATATCCGAACACATGACACGACTTTAGAGTTTATAGACGCTTTTCTGAATATGTACCTAGCCAATAAAGGCTCTGTTCAGGCTATCGGAGTGCCTAATTCTGGTACAGAGAAGCTATTTTATCAAACCTGCTTGAAAAGGGCAGAGGAACGCAAGATTTCAGCACCGTTCGTTGAACTTACCAACTCATTTACAACTCAGGGCGGTCAGACGGTCAGGAAAAAGAAGGATAGGATTTGTGCAGCGATACAATACCTGTTCGAGCAGGGTAAGTATTACATACACGAGAGTATGTATGAGCTAAGGGATGAACTATTGACAATCGGTTCTAGCCGATGGGACGACATTGTAGATACTTTAGCCTATGCAGAGCAAATAATCACACCAGATTATAGAGCACCGAAAGAATACAATTTTGACGACGCAGGATATTTAATCGAAGATGAACCGAGGGCGGAAAACTATGGAATGTAAGGAGACCTATCGTGATTAAGTGGAGTACTACAAACAGACCGAGAGTAAGCAAGGCAGAGAAGAAATCTGACGCTACTCTTGTGTCAACAATTAAAGGCTGGCAGGAAGATTGCGAGAACTGGATAAGCCAATGGGAAGATAATCAAGAGAAGTTCCATCGTCTTCGTATGCGTATCAAGAAAACAAAGAACTTTCCGTTCAAGGGTTGCGCTAATATCCGTATGCCAACCATTGAAACAAAGATTAGAAAGCTAAAGGCTGCTCTTATTAACGTACTCTTTGGTATTCGCCCAATCGTGCAGGTTACTCCACAGCCTACGGGAACGTGGGAAGGTGCCTTGAAGATTGAGAAGTTCCTTGACCATCTCTTGATGAACGTTATGAATATCAAGAATAAGATGATTATTGTTACAGACCAGACTTTGGAAAAAGGTTTCTATGTGGCAAAACCATACTGGAAGATTGATGTTATAAACCGTGTTGAAACTTTAAAGCTAGAAGATTTATCACAGCAGGAACTTCAACAGCTATTTGACCCAATGACAACACCAGAAATGATTGGTTCTGCTATGCAAAAGAAATTCGATATAGATGTTTCTCCAAGAGTTATTGATGAGAATAGAAAGGTTATCGACAATGCTGTACAAAAAATCCTCGCAGGGGAAAAAGAAGTTAGCATCACTGTACAAGATGTATTGTGTGATTATCCTGACATTGCTCTATGTCCCAAAATATATGTCCCTACTACTACGGGATTTGACCCACAGAGTTCTCAATGGATTATCCACGAGTTTTACATACCTTTGCAAACTCTTAAAAACAATGTGGCATACAAGGGTTGGAAAGACATTTCCGCAAAAGAAATTGAAGCGAAGGGTAACACGGATTTAGATGACAGCACACTAGAGCTTACGAAAGATGAACGAGAGGGTATTGAGCGTATTCAGTCTGAAGGGCGTTTAGTTAAGATTTGGGAAACATACTGCTGGTATGACATCAATAACGACGGAACAGAAGAGAAGTGTATTGTAACAGTTGCACCAGATTTCGGCAAGATGCTTCGAAAAATATCTATGCCATTCTTTTCTGGTAAATACCCATTCGTTAAGTTTTTCTATGAGCTAACTGATGACCGATGGTTCTCTCACAGAGGTATCCCAGAGATTATCGAGGATATTGCCAAAGAGATAGATATGCAACATATGCAGAAGTTAGACTATCAGACTATGGCTAACTCTCCGACATTTCTTTATAAGGCTGGACTTATTAAGCCTGCGACAACGCAGTTCACTTGGGGTCTAGGTATCCCAGTTCATGGCATGAACACCTTGGCAGAGACTATTGCACCTCTAAGTAAATCTAATCCAAATATTGAGTTCTCCTATAAAGACGAAGAGATGATGTTGAACGCTAAGGTTGAGGAGTTGATTGGTCAGGTAGACTTTACTCTCCAGTCAATGATTAACAAGCGTCAACCGAGAACTTTAGGCGAGGTACAATTACAGAACCAGAATATGCAACAGGTATTCTCTCTTGACGCTGATATGTTCAGGGGACAATTTGAAGAGCTAATCAACTGGGTCTACGAACTATGGTGTCAGTATGGAGATGACCAATATGAGTTTATGTATTTTGGTCAGACCAACAACGGGGAAAGAATTAAAATCACTAAAGAAGAACTACAGGGTAAATATAAAATAGCAATCAGGGGTAACGACCAGAATACAAATCCGCAGGTCAGGCTACAGAAAGCCCAGCAGATACTCATGGCTGCACAAAATCCTGTTTACCTACAGACAGGTGTTATGAACCCGATGAACCTCTTTAACGGATTAAAGCGGTTCTATCAGGAGTTAGACGTTCCAAATTGGGAAGAACTCGTTACCCCTCCACAACCACCGCCACCGCCTAGTCCAAATGTGAAAGTAGGTATGGATGAGCTTACTGACGCTGAGGCTGCACAGGTTCTTGCTAAACAAGGTATCCAACCTGATATGCAAGGCAGGGCGTTGAAATCCAAAGCAATCATTCAGGAAAAGATGTCAAAGCAAAAGCTGGAGAATATCGAAGCCTTGAGCATGGTTAGCGATATGATTGGCGAGGGCGAGAAGAACGAGCGCAGGGCAGAGAATGGCAAGCCAGCAAAAGAAGGTAAGACAAAATCTGGAATAAAATATAAAATCCTAGACGACTAATGGCTACAGTTCTATTTGAAAAACCACCAACTGACGATGATATTGATGAAGTAGCACACACATCAAGACTTAGCAAGTTTGTTCTTGGTGCAATGACTGCTGGTGCTATTGCCGAACCAACTCCGTTTGGAGAACTTGCGTTAGCAGCAACAATGGCTTATATATCCTCAAATGCTCTGAAGCAAGCACCTTTAAAGTTTGCGGCAAAACAAGGAAGCATACAACCTATCGTTATGGGCAGAGGTGGCAAGGTAATGCACGAAACACCGAGTGGAAGAAATGTAGCAGAAGAACTCGGAATGAATGTTCCTATGCGAAGTCCTATCGAAGCGCAGAGAGCAGAGAACTTAGTAAATACTGCCGTAGAACTTCCACAACAAGGACAAAATGTAATACCAGAGTTTCCAACATCTTCTTCGTTTCCTGCTGGTGATAATATATCTGATAGATTTGGGTATATTCTTAATCAGGATAATCCCGAACAGCTCGCTGGTCAGGACATAGAATTGACTCCCGAAGAACAGCCCGTTGCGGATTGGATTGCGAAGCATGGGGATGATGAGGAGGGGTGGGTAAACAACCTTAAATCAGAGCAAATAGTTGGGTATAGATATGGGAAGGCTCCAGAAGGCGGTAGGTCATATAACACAAAAGAACAAAAATACGAAGATGGCGTTTCGCTTGCATCTGCTTTAGGTGGAAAAGAAATTGGTTCATTTGCTGTTTCTGGGGCAAAGGGTCATAGCAAAAAGTATTATATAGGGGAAAAAATAGGGTTTGGCGGTGATGATGAACATCTTATTTCAAACGCAAAAGAGATAACTAAAAAAGAATATGATAGTTTGGTAAAATCCCCAACAATGCTTGCTGAAAAATTGAAATTCGATAAGGAAAAACTTGATACATTGGAATCATTAAGAAGAAGGAATTATAGCCCATATAATACAGAATACGGAGAAAATATTATATTGGAAAAGAAAAAAGAAATACTTGAAACCGAATCATCCCTCCGCACCCTCTACCGCCAAGTGCAGGCTAAACTCTCCCAACCACAGGGGGAGGGGGAAAGTGAGATTAAGGCAAGTATAGATAGTAAAGGTAACTTTACTATGCCAGGGGATATTCTCACGCAGAAATTATCTTCTATGAAAGATACCGAAATTATTGATTTAATGCGATGGGCAAGAACACAATCGGCTCATGTTAAGCGAAATGTAGAACAGACGGCAAGTGCTGAATTAAGGGAAAGGCGTGTTCCTGTTGATGAAATAAAATGGCAAATCTCCAAACTCTCCCAACCACAGGGGGAGGGGGTAGTAATACCTAAAGAATTTGAAGGCAAAAATCCACAAATTATTGAACACAAAGGAATTAAATTTCTGACAACTGATAATGTTTTGGGTGGTGGAAACTATAAAGATATTAGGGTTTGGGATGGTGAACAATTTAGTTTTATGGAAAGCAAAAGGGGGTTTGGTAAGTTTTCGAGTAAAGATTTAGACAGAATATCCGAAAATGCACAGTCCAAACTCTTCCAACCCCAGGGGGATAAAGGTAAACCAGCAAAGGAGTAGTAATGGCACGAGGGATGATTAGGTTACCACCAGAAGTAATTGAAATCAACAAGCGTAAAGCACAAGAGGAAAAAGAGAATAAGAAAATCCTTATTCCTTTAGAACAGCTAACAATAAGGGGGCAAAGTGGAAAATCAATACTTCGAGGACACAAGTAAACCTAAAGATACAGAAGATGAAATCATTAAGCGCATCAAAGAGTGCGAGATGGTTATTAGCAATCTTTCTACAAACGATGTTTGGTCTATTGTTCTTAAAGACTGCAATACTTGGTGTAAGCAGTTAGACAGTATGTGGCAGTTCGAAACAGATGAAAAGAAATTAAATAATATGAGGGTTTTAAAGTTAGCATACAAGCATATTACAGACACGCCAAAAAAATACAAAGAAGAAATGGCGCAGTTGAAGGAACAGCTTGAAAAGTCTAATGAGATAGAAAAAGATTACGACGAATAAGGGGGCTGGCTATCGTACTGCCAGAAAAGTAACGTTAAGAAGCATCCGTTAGAAACGGTATAAACAAAGGAGAAGTAAATGGAACAAGAAAATACAACGGAAGAAGTAGTCCAACCCTCGTCAGAGGTTGAACAACAGAGCAGTAATGACGGTCAGGAAGTCGCTCAACCAGAAACAAAGGAAGTAGTCGAAACACCAGAGTCGAAACAACCAGCCCTAGAGGTGCGTCAACCTCCTGTAGATGAAGTCGACGAAATGGGTGTGCCGTTAAAGAACCGTTTAGCGGAAGCCCGACGAAAGCAACTTAAAGCTGAGAAAGAGTTAGAAGAACTCCGACAAGCAAAGTTGCAACAGCCTGAACAACCGAAGTATACCGCAGCACAGCTAACTGCTTTTGCAGCAGCACCAGAAACCGACTCTCAAAGTCGTGCGTGGGCGTTAGAAGAACTCGACAAAGTAAAAAAGGTTGAGATTGAAAACGCTATAGCTAAAAAGTTTGAAGAAGTTAACAAATCAAATATAGAAGGTCAAATCCGTACACAGACTTTCCAGAGTGTAATCCAACGCAATCCAGACCTAGCGGTCAAAGACCCTGCTGGAAACTTTTTAGGATTTAACACGCAAAGCCCGTTGTACCAAAGAATGAACTTCTATATGCAAAACCCTAAACTTATCGCAGACCCTCAAGGGCTTGAAGTTGCTGAAGCACTTGCGTTCCGTGACTTGTCATTCGCACAGAAACCTGTCGTGGCTAAGAAAATCGAAACACAAGCTAATCAGATTAAGTCTTTGCAGAAAAAAACGATGGTAGAGGGTGGTTCTAACAATTCAAACGTGCAAGTATCTTTAAGACAGGCTGCACTAGAAAAAGCTAAACAGACAGGTAGCGTTAAAGATGCCGCAGAAGCAATGGGTCAAATACTCAGAGCTGGTGGCATTATGTCTGATGAATAAAGGAAAATAAAATGGCAGCTGGAGCATATGTAAATCTAGATAAGTCTGTAAGAGAAGACTTGATGTCTGTTCTTACTAACTTGTCACCAACCGATACTCAGTTAGTAACTGGTCTCGGAACATCAACGGCTAAGAATCGTAAGCACGAATGGCTCATCGACACTCTTAGCGCAGTAAAAACAAACGCTTATATTGAAGGTGCAGATGCGTCTTACCCGACGATTACTGACCCTTCTCGTATGACGAACTATACACAGATTATGCAACAGTCATTCTTGGTGTCTGACACTGAGGAAGCTGTTGATAAAGCTGCGTTCAATAGTCGTTATCAATATGAAGCGACAAAAGCCCTCAAAATGATTAAGAATGATTTGGAATATTCTCTCATGAGAGGTGTTCAACCTTCAACAATGGGTACAGAGTCCTATGCAGGTGTTATGCAAGGTATCAAAACCTTCCTCTGCATTACTTGTACTTCTTCTGGAACTTCGTTAAGCGAGCTTATGCTTAATGATTATCTTCAGAACGTATGGAACGTAGGTACTGAAGTCAATGCTATCTACTGTCCTATGGCATTGAAAAGACGTATTAGTGGTTTCACCGCTAATGCGACCAAATACTTTGACCAGAATGACAAGCGTTTGATTAACGCCATCGATGTTTACTCGTCTGATGCTGCTAAGTTAGTCAAATTGTTTGCTCATCGCCACGTCACAGTTACTGGTGATACTAACTATGACATTGTTGGTATTAACGAAGATTTGTTCAAGGTGGCTTATCTTCGTAAACCTACGGTTCGTGAGCTTGCCAAAACAGGTGACGCAACCAAAGGTAACATTGTATTGGAAGCAACCCTTGAGTGTAAACATCCTCATGCTGGTTTCCTCCGTTCACAATGTCTGTAATGTAGTTAAGTCTGTGGGGGGCGGTAGAAATACTGCCCCTTACAGGTGTAAAGTTTACAACAAATGATGTTATATTTACAACTGTAAATAAGGAAAAAGCTTATAAACACATACCGACCAAAAGTAAAAAAGACTAAGAAGGGCAAGAAGAATAAACAGAAGAGGAAATAATGAGCCGATGGAGGGCAAAAGCCGATAAGGAAAAAACGTCTGACAAGTGGTTAGCCTGCAGGAACTTTATTAACCTGTGGCTTACTGACCAGACAATATACTGCAATAACTGCGGTATGAACTTTGACGCTAATTATTTTAAGTATGAACCTTGCTGCGAAAATCCACAACTAGGTAGGAACTTCGACCATATGAAAGGATTATTCGACCAGAACAGGGCAAGACGAGAAGCACAAAAAAACATTTATGGTTCAACAGACGGAAAAGACATGAGGGTGTGTCTTAGTTTACCACCACGACTGCTTATGGACTTAGAGAAGTTCTTTAAGCAACACGGAGAAAAGCTGTTTAACAACGATAAGGAACTCCAGATATTTATGAAACGTTTTCCTGAGTTTAGAGTTCCTCAAGAAACATAGGGGGCGAGGGCAATGGCAACAGTAAGTTTACACGTTATAGCAAAAGATGAGATAGAGCAAATCACAAGGATTATTACTGACTACATACCATTCTTCACAGAGATTGATGTAGCTGTAGACGACCAAGAGGCATTTGATTATCTTGTAAAGAAATATCCACAAGTAAACTTTTATAAGTATACATGGATTAATGATTTCGCTGATAAGCGTAACTTTCTTGCAGATAAGTGTAAATCAGACTACTATTTTCGTATAGACACAGACGACAAGATTAGAAATCAAGAAAATATACAAGCAATAGTAGATAAAGCTAAAGCAAATAATATTGATGTTGTTCTCATGTGGTATGAGTATGCAAAAGATAAGTTTGGAAATATTCATGCAGCTCATTGGAGAGAATCTATTGTCAAAGCTCATTCACGATGTATTTGGAAGAAGAAGATACACGAGAATGTAGTTCCTTCAGATAATGTGAATTTAAACACAGTTATAGAAAAAAGTATTGTCATTGAGCATCTCATAGACATCAAAGAGATTGATAAGAAAAGAACACGCAATCTAAAGTTCTTGATGGATGAGTACGAAGCCACAAAAGATAATCCAGACCCACGAACATTGGCGTATTTAGGACGTATGCTTTATCCAATGGGATTTCTAAAAGAAGCTAAATACTTTTTGGAAGAACATTGTAAAAAATCAGGCTGGGATGCAGACAAGATGAAATCTTGGTGTATGCTTGCAGACATTATGTCTGATTTGGGTGATAACAAACAAGCTATAGGGGCTTGCTTCGAGGCTATGAATGAAGGTCAGAATTTTCCTGACCCATACCTAAAGCTATCAGAGATTTATAATAAAATTGGAGAGTGGAAGAAGTCAATCTATTGGGGTAACTTAGGTCTTCACATGGAAGCACCACTGTCGACTACATTGTATGACCCTAGCTCGTATACTTGGCAACCTGCTATTGTCTTGGCTCATTCATATTTAATGGATGACCACATAGTAGAGGCAAAAAAGTTCTTTGATATTGCAGAGAAATTAGTTCCTCATATTGATTGGATAAAAGCTAACAAACCTCATTATGAAGCAGCATTAGAACAAAAAGAGTTCATAGATAGATTTATATGGATTATGAGATTGCTTAAAAACAAGCAACCAGCATTAGTCCAGAAGATGTTTGATATAGTTCCAGAGCATTTAAAAAGTCACGAAATAATTGTTAGTTTAAAACACAATAATACACCACCTAAAATATGGGAGCAAGATACAGTTGAAATATATTGTGGGCAAGCGTGGGAAGATTGGGCTCCGCCTAGCGTTATTAACGGCATTGGTGGTTCTGAGGAGGCTGTTATTTACCTATCCAAAGAGCTTGCTAAACTTGGGTGGAAGGTAACGGTTTACTGTTCGTGCGGTGACATGGCAGGAGAATACGAGGGTGTTACCTATAAACAGTATTTTGAATTCAATTTTAATGATAACCACAATGTTGTTATCTCATGGCGTAATAACATCTTCCGTAAAGGAATGACTGTTAAGAAGCGTTATATATGGTTGCACGATGTTATGCCACAAGGAACTTATAACGATAGTAACATTGAGTATTTTGACAAAGCGATTGTATTGTCAAATTTTCACAAAGATGTTATAGGATTGCCACCAAACAAGACTTATGTGAGCAGGAACGGTGTAAACCTTTCAGATTTTCGTGGAAGTAAGGAAGTAAGAAATCCACACAGAATGATATATACAAGCTCGTATGATAGGGGTATTGAACACTTACTTAAACGATGGTCAGAAGTAAAACATGCAGTTCCAGACGCAGAGTTACACTTATTCTACGGGTGGGATACTTACGACAGGATGATGGAAGCAGGGCGTAGACCTCGAGAATATCGTGACTACATGACTAAGTTAATGCAACAAGAAGGCGTATTTGAGCATGGTCGTGTAGGACACAAGAAGCTAATTAAAGAGTTTTATAAGTCAGGGTTGTATGTCTACCCTACGCACTTTGAAGAAATATCGTGTATATCTGCCATGAAAGCTCAAGAGTGTGGTTGCGTTCCTGTTGTGTTTAATTATGCGGCATTAAAGGAGACAGTTAAAAGTGGAGTTCAAATCGATGGAAATGCCTTGCTCGACGGTTGTATGGATAAGTACATCAAAGAACTTATTAACCTTTTACAAGATGTCGATGAACAAGAGTTATTGCGAAGTGATATTCCTAAGGGTATTTGGGGATGGGATAAAGTCGCTAAAGACTGGAGTGATGAGTTACTCACGCTTCGGAGACGAAAATATAAGGATTACGAAGATTATAAGTCCTACTATGTTACTCACGGAGCTTTTCACACCAGCAACTTCTCAGACGACGGACTATTTCTTATCTACCCACGGTATCAAATGGTGATTGATTACATAAAGAAGTATAACCTGAAGTCATTCTTTGACGCAGGTTGTTCTGACGGTGTTCTTTGTTACGCTGTAAATAAGGAGTTCGGAATACCAGTATTTGGCATTGACGCTGACGCTAAAACTATAGAATTTTGTCAGAAATATGCACAAAAATTTTTTACAGGTTGTCAGTTTGAAAACTGCTTACTAGAGGAGTGGAAAAACGAGATAAGGCTATACGAATGTGCCTCAGCATTTGAGATACTCGAACACGTTATAGACCCAAAGAAGTTCTTACAGCATCTAGAGAGCCACGTTGTTAAAGGTGGTTATATTCTATTGTCTACTCCAGAAAAAGATGGTTTTTTCGGAGAGAAGAACTTCAACGAGCAACACATTAATCATTTCACTAAAGACACTCTTGAAGCACTTATAGGAAAAGAACGAATTGTCGAATGGCGTAACGACAAGGACACTCTTTTGGTGGTATACAAGAAGTGATAGCACTCCTAGGGTCAACTGGGATGGTTGGTAGCGACTTTGAAGGCGAGTTCCTTCGTCCTACACGACAAGAGTGCAACGCAGGTGATACGCACGATGTCTATAGATATATTCAAGAAAATAAAGTAGATGCTGTAATAAACTGCGTAGGGTTCTGTGGTCATAGAGATAGTAAGGACAAGATTAAGATACACGAAGCAAATGTTTTCGCTACTAGGAATATAGCCCTTGCCTGTAGCGCATCAGCAGTTAAGTTAGTTCACTTTACTACATCTATTGCAGGTAATGGTTCTACTTACGCAGTTTGTAAAGAGTATTCAGAGGAGATTATTAAAGACTACTGTTCTGACTATTCTTTAGTTCGTATTCCGTGGATGTTTGGGCTAAAGAAAGATAACCAGTTTTTATCGGTTATTTTAGACCATGTTCTAAATAATAGAACACTTGTTCTATATAATGAGACAGGCTCAATATGCTACACAAAAGACCTTGCGGATTATGTCGCAAAAAACATATACAATTTGCGACAATATGAAGAAGTAGCAAACGCAGGTAAGGTATCCAGATTTGAGTGGGCTGCTGAAGTAGCTATGTTGTTAGGCAAAGAACTTAAATATGAGTTCACTAAAGACTATAAGAAAACAAAGCAAGACAGTCATCTTGACGGTCAACTTCGCCATTGGCGAGAAGCATTGAGGGCGTGTTTATGCGACAAGGGGTATTTAACCCAAAGTTAAAGCTGTTGTGGCATTGTGATAGGGTGTGTGCTTGGCGAAGTGGTGTCAATATTGCACCAGTTATGGTTGAGATGGACTTAACTAACAAGTGCCAGTTAAAGTGTGACTTCTGTACGTTTAAATACATGAAGGACAAGTCAGACATTAATACCGAAGTAGCGTTAAAAGCTATTCAGGACATGGTCAACATGCGTGTTAAGTCTATTAACTTTACTGGTGGCGGAGAACCAACACTCCACAAAGATTTCTCTGCAATAGTCAAGTTTGCATCTAAATATGGGATTGATTTAGGGCTTTTTACTAATGGTTATAACTTATGTAAAAATACCATAGACACCATAATCGAAAACTTCCATTGGGTGAGAGTAAGCATAGACGCAAGTAACGAAACGTCATTTCTCAAGACAAAAGGTGTAGATGGGTTTGAAAGAACAATCAATAACGTTATAGCGTTATGCAAGGCAAAGAAGCGTAATCACTCAAAATGCGACATAGGTGTTGGGTTCGTTATCACTCCTAAAAACTACAAAGAGATTTACTTCTTTGCAGAGTTGTTTGCGAAAATGCCAGAGATTAAATATATACAATACAAGCCTGTCATAGATAACCTATTCGAGAATAGACACCTAGAGAAAGAGTGGTGGAAGGGAAAAGTAGAGCCACTACTCGACAAGAC